>JAAUYH010215828.1_pt1 | contig 12083 bp, 12 predicted proteins | sample 7278061 | NCBI WGS metagenome assembly JAAUYH01 (sample SAMN14350203, study PRJNA611818) | marine sediment metagenome | isolation source: surface marine sediment (0.6m) | place: French Polynesia: Moorea | collected 2018-08
AACAAGTGAAACTCACAAATTGTTTCAGCAGAATGCTGAGACACTTTGTGAGTTTCACTTGTTTCAAACACTGACTCTAACCGGGAAAGTACTCAAGGCATGCACCAATCGCTAATACATCGACCTGATTAATAAATTTTGATTTGTTATGTATTCTGTGGAAATTAGTAATCCTCATCAATGTTCATTTTGTCTGTTTCTTTCTATATTGTGCTCAAGAATATTTAATTTAAGGGATTGCAGCGTTTAATTTATGGCTTACAATAATAAACACCGTTTTATTACTTGTCATCAATCCAGTATTGTATTCAAATACAGTAAACCAATTACTACCTACATGCGAAATATTCATGATTCTGCCAGCTGGTTCGAATTCGATGTAACTCATAAATTATGTAAGTAGCCACTAAAGGGACGGAGAAAGTTCTAAAGAAAAATTAGAAGTACTAGACCGTGTGACACGCTATTTTCTCTTTTATCTGTTTATTTTTCTTTTATTTTCTTTGATTAGCTGTTTTTCACTAGTTACCAATACATTCATTTTCACTTGAAAAATACCTCAGAATGCCAAAAAACCAAAAGGAGTATTTCTGGAAACCGCATTTTATAAAGAACAGAAAATCCGAGAGTTTTCTCGATTTTCTGTAATGCAACGATTTTTGCGCTCCTTTTACTGATATGATAATAGGTAAAAGCAGTTGATTCATTGTGATACGCTAGATTTCACGATTACAGTGACTTGTTCACTGTTATTTGTGAACCAATTTTTTTATATATACTGGTGGGCACCGTTATTGTATACCCCCTCAGTTTAAAATTATTGTTCAATTGTTAGATATCACTTTTTTAAATTTATTGTCCACTTCTACCAGTTTATCTGATGCGCTAAGGGACGCTGGTGCGTGATGTTCTGAGCAAGATTGTAGATAGCACTATCGCATACTATATTCTCAATAGGATCCCCATTATTACGATGCTTGATTTTCCAGCATTCGGCTGTTTGTCCCGATTTCCATTATACTTCAATAGCGAAAATTCCATACACTTCTGTAGAGATATAAAGTTCAAATCAATATTTTGCGGTTCGTATGCATCAAGTACAGAGTTACATGCATAGATAAGCTCTTGAACTGTTCTTGTTACGCGCTAGTACTGAAGAGATTGTAGAACTCGGAAAACTCCGAGGTCTAGTAAATTAAAATCTAGAAATTCGCAGGTTGGTTCGTCGTTTTGATGTTCCAACGAAACGTTTGTCCTTCTTCAGCACCATCTACGTCATCAATTGACAAATGACATGGGACCTTATCTTTTTGCATCACGCTTAGGTCATATTTAGGCCCTGGTCACTTCCCTTCTATCGCAGAAATAACTTTCTCCGAAATTAACTTACGGTGAACATCTGTATTGACGGAAACAGACTTCAGCTCAGTTTTCCTAGCTGGTCTATACTTGGAATTCTTCTTCACGGAGACCATCTCAATGAACGGCTTGAAACCGATCCTCCCGTTAAGACAAATTCACCGCTGTCATCGAAACAACGACGCGCCTTCGTAGCCAAGAACATTACCTTTGGGATATACTGTGAATATTTGCCTGAACCTCCTAGTTCTGGCTCATTTTACCCCAAGTAACACGTCCGAGGAGTTTCCGACATGTAAAATACCTTTTCTGCGAAGACTTCATAATCGGGCATTCTTGCTAACACTATTGTTTGTAGCAAAATCATCGAAAGCGCCCAGCTTACTTTTTTGAGTTTATTCTCTTCGGTAAGAAGTGGTCTCATGTTGCTGCTCACATGTTGGATTTCTCCAACCTTTAGCACACGCCATAAGTTTTAAATAAAAAATCCAGTTGTTGCGGACGCACGGCATAGCTTCTAGAGATGTCTGGCAGTAATAGAAACTAAAACATCGTTAACAATTTTTGCGTCGATACTATTAAGGTGAGTTTTAGAATACGGAAAATGGTAGAATGAAAATTTCCGGGATGAAAGCCTGGAGAGGAATCAATATATTTGGGAATTTATCAACAGAACATCATTCTGTGGCTAAGAAGCTTGAACTCTCGCAAATGCGGCTTCGATATTTTTTTGAGATCAGGACTAATATGTAGAAGATCTGGAGAGAATTAGAAAAAAAGGCTGGAGTAGCTAAGTTCATTCTGGGAAATCTCCAACCTTCCGTTTGTAGAAGTTCGTTTTTCACTTTGTGTCAAAAACTAAAACTATATTGGTGATCCCGACTAGAGCTGTGATGAAAACTCCCAGTGAGCTGACTACGTTCAAGGGTAGTGAAGACGCCCGAAAGCTCTTCTATCTCTTCGAGAATGTTGTGACCAAGAGTTCACCGGACAGTGAGAGAGCTGAAAAGATTTTGATCTACTTGAGAGATGCGGCCTTTGACTTCTACTTTGATCGCATTACTCTAGACAATGCTCGGATTGAAGAAGCCAATGACTACGTTCTAGTAAAGAAAGTGATGCTGAGGAAGTTCTCGACCCAGAAGCCTGAGCCCGAGATAATGAGAGAAGCACTCACCCTTCAATATGAAGGAGAAGATATCCCGACTTTCTTACCAAGGGCTGACATGGTCTATAATCGGGCTAAAGTAGGCTTGAACGTTAAAGTCGAGTTACTGCGAGATGCTCTGAAATCTGATCAGATGGGTTTCCAGTTTGTGCTGTTCAAAGGGTCCAAGGATAATGAAGGCATAAGGAAGGCATGTCTGGAATACGCCGAAACTATTAAAATGCTGGATGTTACAACGACCTCGATCTCTCAGAAGACGAAGAAATTCGATAAGGACCCGAAGGAATCCAAGATCGATGAACTGTGCAATCAAGTCGAAAATCTTCATTTGATGATGATGAAACAACCAAGGCAAGCTCCACACTGTTGAAAACTGTTTCATCAAGAGGAGCAACGAGGCTGTAGAAAAGCAAGATGTGAGATTCGCTAAGAACAGTGAGCCCAAGAATGCCAAAGGAAATGGGCCATCTGGGCAGGATAATATCATGTTTGTGAAAGAAGATGAACCTGTTGAAGAAAAAAATACCGTGGTAGCGTTTAAGCGATCCACGGATGGAGAAACACTCACTAAGCAGAAAAGGATGCAGAACGACATCGATGCCTACACTAAAACGCAGGTGAAGCCGAAAATTGCTGTGAGAATGAACCCCTGACTTCCCGATCACTCATAAGGCACAGAAGAAGAGCAAAACAGGCGGAAAGAAGTCTGCAAGCAAAATAGTGATCAGTCGACACATTGAACGAGGTTCCGATAATCTTAGGAGAGCTAGTAGTACATATGGATTTCCTGGTACTAGAGAAGACCCCGTACGATGTCCTCATTGGCTTGCCGATTATGATTCAGCTTCGTGCTCGCTAGGATTATTACCGCATGCTACTCAAGATCCATTACGAAGGCGATTCCGAAATTTTAAACTATGAGTACGAACGGGACAAAGTCAATACTTCTGAAGACGAGTTCACATCAGGTGGCGCTGATGAAGAATAACAAGAGCTAGAGGAGTTGGTCTTAATGCTGAACGAACCTGAAAAGGAGACAGAGAGCAATGATGATGATCATTATGTGGACGAGAAACTCTCGCACCTGAATTCGAAGGATGCCGAAGCGGTCAAGAAGATCATCAGAGACCATCAGGAAGTAATTGCTAATTCATTTGATGATGTGCGGCCATCAACTGTATGAGTCACTCACTGTTTTGAATTGACATCAGAGAATCCTATATACCAGAATGCAAGGAGGCTGCCGCCTTCTCATAGTGAGATTGTTCGCAAAGAAATTGATCGCATGCTTTTGGCTGGCATTATCACTCCGTTTGAGTCGTCATGGACATCACTGGTCGTTGTTGAAACAAAAAAGGATGAATCACAGCGTTTCTGAGTCGACTGTCGAAAGTTAAATTCGATCATGCATGCAGACGCTTGGATTTTGCCCAGAGTTGAAGAAATCCACGACGATATGAGAGGCAGCTCGGTTTTCACAACTATAGATCTTTTCTAAGTATATTAGCTAATTAAAATAGATGAAACATGCAAAGAGAAGGCAGCGCTCATTTGCAGTTATGGAACGTTCCAATTCGAAGTGATGCCACTTGGTCTGATGAATTCACAAGCCACTTTCCAAAGGATGATGGACAGAATTCTTTTGAATTTTGAGAACGTACGATGTTACGTCGATGATGCTGTTATATTTTCGAAGAACACTGAAGAACATGCGATTCATCTCGAGAATATATTTACAATCTTGAAGAAAAATGGATTGAGGCTGAGAATCGAGAAATGTTCGTTCATGCAACCGAGTGTTGAACTCTTAGGACATATTGTGGATAGAAATTGTGTCCACGTTGGCGACCAGAAGATGAAAAAGGGGTGGGGACGCAATTCCACCCACTACTCGAAAGGAACTTGATCGTCCCTAAGACTTGCTTCTTGTTTTCGTCGTTTCATTCCAGAGTTCGCAAAGATAGCCAGATCACTGAAGGAGAAAACGTCGGATAAGGTCAAATTCGTATGGTCAGAAGACATGCAGGTTGCATTCGAAGAACTGAAATTGAAGCTGACATCGGCACCAGTACTTTCGTATCCAGACTGTGAGAAGCCATTCATAGTATGCACCGATGCATCCAATAAAGCGGTGGGAGCAGTTTGTTCCCAAGCAGACGAAAATGGCAGAGATCATCCTATACATTATGCTAGTCGAGCTCTATCTGCAGCGGAATCGAATTACTCGGGATTTGAGAGATAAGCCTCAGGTGTTATCTTCACCTTGAAGAAGTTCCTGAATTATTTGACGTCAAACAGGTTCAAACTATACACTGACCACCAAGCACTCAAGTATGTTTTCAATATGAAGGATCCTCATGAGCGGATCGCGAGTTGGTTCACCTTACTTGCAGAATACGACTTCGAGATTTTTTATAGAGCAGGACGCGAAAACGCCTGGGCTGATTTCCCATCCCGACCGGTCGAATTGATGGTCGTTGATGAAAATCAGCCATTTAAAGCACACATTAAGGCTATCGCACATTACTTGGATAACCTTTCGGTAGTGGACGAGCCTATTTCGATTACGCCCGAGTTGAAGAAAAAGCGATGGATTTTTTGGTTCACGATAGAAGATTGTTCCGCCGCACTAAATACGGTATCCGTTTTGTACCTAACATATAGATGCTGGGGAGAATCTTGAATAGGGTGCACGATGAAGTGGGGCATTGGGACTTCAATTCAACAGGCACTTACTCGTTTGTGAGAAATCGTTTCTGGTGGCCGAATATGCGACTAGAAGTGGCGAGCTTCGTGAAGAGCTGTGATATCTGCCAGAAAATAAAACCAAAGGACCGAAAAGAGTCTTCGGGTAAGATCCTAATTAGCGGACTATTCGACACATTGTGCATAGACTTTGCAGGAACCCTAGCTCGGACGAATATGGGTAACCAATAGCTAATCGTAGCAGCCGAACAAATGTCGAAGTGGCTTGTAGCTTCAGCGATATCTGCAGTTTCGTTTAACTCGCACGGTGTGATGGAATTTGTCAAGAAAGAAATAATCATGTTGTTCGGTTCACCCCAATACATCTTGAGTGACAATGACCTAAAGTTTGATTGCAGGGCAGTAAAAGATTTCGCAGATAGATTCAATATCCAGTGGAAGTACACATCGAAATACAATCCCCAAGGTAACGGGGTAGCCGAACACATGGTCGACACCTTGAAGAAAGCGTTACAAAAAGTCACTCGGAGCGAATCTATGGAGTGGGACGCATCCCTCGAGATGTACTTTACGGTACAGACGTAGACCAGGACCAGATCGAGTGGCACCCTACGAGATATTGTTCGGAGTCAAACCTAGGCTCGCAATTGAATCTTCTGGTGCAATCCCAGGAGAAGACGTATTGGCTAACGCTAGACCTTTCGAGTTGGCACTGGCATTGATTAACCGTGCCGAACGCTTAGTACCCTGCACCCTTCAAAAGGAAGCGCACTACCAGATTGGTAAAAGGGTACTGTTAAGACCCGGCAAGCAACCCGGGGGATCCAAGTTTGAAGCTAGAATGTGGCTCGGTCTTTTTGAGGTAACATCCACGTTATGTGCTGGAAAATGCTCCAGGAAGGAAGTCTAGAAAGCCTGTGCACTTCAGGCGTTTACATCGATAGCGCGAGAGGGATGAGCAGCAGTCCGATGGTGAAAAGAATTGTCAGGATGGTCTTCTTTAGCCGTATGAACAACCGCTTGACAAGAAAAAGGGTTCTTGTATAGAACGTGAGTTGCAAGGCCCATGAAAAACGCAAAACATAGTTTTGAAATCAATCAATGTGCGTCGAACGCTTGAGTCGCTGGTGGCCAGGAATAAAATTATCATCATTTTGCGAGCCAGATGTGGGATCAAAGAACGAGAGGCTGCTTCGTGTACCCGGTTGGCCAGAAAGACAAGATTTTTCCAGCAATGATGGCCTACGGCCGACGGCGAACAACCCATCCGTACATCTCCAACCAAGATTAGGAAGTCGAAGAATACTTCAAGTGTTCCAACAGTACGGGTACATCCATGTGGAAGGCTCAAAATTTGGAATAAAATATATTCCAGTGAGAGCCAAGTTATCGAGGAAGCACCGTCAGCTTCTTCTTCAGATATTAGGGGAGCAATTTCTGTTCCGCCGTGGCCGAAAATCAATCCAATACGAGCCGCTCGAGCGGACACCGGATCGTTTGTCGGCGCCGAATCTGATGCTCGAGAATCAGCCGAATTTCCTTGGCGGCGGCTAGGCATGTTGACAAGCAGAATGATAGTCGTAGGAAGCCGTTGGCGAAAGAAGTGGGAACGGTATGTCAGACACGAGAGCAGCCGGATATTAGATACGGCTGAGGGTACCAATTAATGAAGAAAATCGCGAGTCACGTGAGTGTCTTACACCGGCCGACAGCAACCGATAGAAGAGAAGGGAATATACATATAAATCGATCAGCGATCCCAAAATCCCATGAACAGTAATTCATCATGAGCTCTGAACGACGGAACGCCAGGTTAGGCAATCCAAGGTGCATGAGCTGCAGGAAATGAAAGATCGAAGACTATTACAACTTTTCAGGTACGAGCCCGGTTTGCGATGCATGTACCCACAAGTACCGGCACTGAGAAGAATCCCGCAGCACACGAATGATGCGATTCTCTATACAACAGTGCATAGGAGAGATCAAGTTCCCATGTCATGCACTCCATCTGGTTCAATCCAGGAGCTGAGATGTCCTAAGAAGAAATTTAGACCCAACTTTTAGTTAGAATAAGTTTGATTTGGGTTAATGAGTCAGAATTCAAGTATTGTTGTACGTAGGTAGTGTTGGGATTGTGTTTCACCGGCCCCTCTCGAGCCCCTATTTCATCTTCAATACTATCCAAAAAGAGATCTGGGGTTGCCAGGATGGCAGTCGAGATTCTAAGAGCGAATAAGAGGAAGGTCGAACTTCTATCGTCACCGATAATGAACGAAACGGTTTCCATTACGCCGCTAGTTGTCCCTGAATAGCACGCTACGGGAGCACAAGCTCCAGGTTCATCCAAACTGTATCATCTTTATTAACCCCGAGACTGAAGATAACACACCATGTAGCAAGGTATCACGTGGAATGAGACGTCAGACGAGTTCAACAACACGAAATTCCCTTCTTGAGAATAATCCGGATGTAACCAATCGTCTATGGTTTCTAGGACAGTGCGAAGATATAATTCGCAACGCTCAGATGTCCGTTCTTCACGAATCATAAAGACCGTCTCCAGCAAGGAGGCGAACAGAACCGGGCCTGTCTGAACTTCAGCTTCCAAGTGGTCATAAGCAGCTGATACTTACACCATTCGGGACAGGCATGAACGGAGAATCGAATGGGTTTGTGCACGAGCACAAGAGTCAACTATAGACTTGGTAGTTCACCACACAAGTGACTATTTGTCGATCTTCTAATACCAATACGAAACGACGGCGGCCCGACGCCAAAACTTGAATCTCACAAGCAACATCTGAGGAATGTATTCAAGGTCAACTAATCGCAGTAGCTCGTAATCATGGTCTCAGAATATTACCGTCAGATGTTGAATTATCACTGGAATTCGGAGACCCTGGAAAATGATTGATTGTATACCCTCCGCAGGTTCTATATCCGTCATCGGTTCGACAAAACCAGCTTGAGGTGTGGCTCGCACGATCTCTATAGCACCTTCGCCGTTCATTGACTACATACAAAGAAAAAATCCGGTACCGAAAATGGTGGAGAAACCACAAGCGAGCAAACAATCGACCGTAAGGTATGATCTCAGCTTGATTGTTTGACTAATAACGAGATACAAGATCTTGCGAATCGTTACACAATGCATCCCAAATTTTGCATGACCTTGCGAGAAGCAGATGGGTAAGAAAACACTATTCATGTCGTTTAAGATCCATTACTTCTCTGTCGGTTTACTCCGCGAGGCATAGCTAGCAATTGTCGTTCTAGTTTTTTTGGTTTTTCGCCGGAATGGCGATTTCGTAATACTTTACACAATTGGGTGATTTTCATCTTGTTTGCGCCCCGTCCGCCACATTGAAAAAATGATGAAGAGGATAATGTAAGTGGATATGGGTCACAAGAGTCATAAATGAGAGTCTATTACAACCAAATGATCCACCAAACCAGCCTCATACAAACGTACCAGATAAATGTGATCATGAATTCGCTTTTCAAAGAGCCAGTTGAATCGAATCTCAGCCGCCTCACGATGACCGTGAGGAGGAATACTCTTCACTTTTTGGAGTCGCAGATCACCTCCTAATTCTTGTAGAACTGGTCCGAGGTGACCCACACTCAAGAAATCACTTATTTCTGACTTCCCTTCATCATGCGGTCAGCAGCGTTTTGAGGCCCTCCGTGCAACTTCAACAAAACGTTGACTCATATATAATGCTTTGGAATCACCAAGTAGAAGGTAGCCTGCATTACAAGCGGATTCAATCACGCAGCTTCGTCCAATATTTCGAAATTTTATTTCCTCAAAGCAACGGGCGTAGTACCTAGTAGTCTGCACATTAGGCGCCCGAGCGCCAGGGCCGCCGATAAGGATATAGAATCCAGGATTCCCCAAGAGCCAACTCTTCAGCGTTTCTTTGATCAAGAATAGAGCAGCCTGCTTCGGATAACTTTCAATGTTAACGTAAGGTCTCGCGAGACCTCTTCCTTGTCGACGAAGGAGTCGTGCAATGCGAGTAACGGCGCGGTATGGCCAATCGACGAAATGATGGCGCATTTTTCGGGCCCATGAAATAGTCAAGGAATCCTAAATGAGAGACCAGAAGCCCGATACGGCACCCTCGAGAGAGCTGGAGCCGAAATATGACCCACGAGTTAAACCGAACTCACCGCTACATTCCAATTATCGTTGCCTTCTGTTTGCGCATCCATGACAGAAATATTTGCTGAACAAACCTAGAACGGTACGCAACTGGTTTCAGATGACACAGGCCTGAGGTTTGATAATATGGATTTGCGTTCAGTCGAACGGTTGAAACTACCGCTGGTATCGATGCCCATGGTCGCAGCCAATTGTTCGATAATCGAATCCATGCCGCGCGATAGTAATGTGAGCGAGGAAGACAGGGCTTAAAGACAGCTGCAGTACTCCACAAACTTCAACACGTAAACGAGACCCACAACCGAATGTAATGCAATGTGGAGCGAAAAAGAAGAGGTTAAGTATTACTCTCGCACGAGCGCAAGGGATACGAATCGTGAAGAAGAGAGATAGATGAAACTCTGACCGCGTGCTGGAAAAGAAATAGTATTGCGAGTGGGGCTACGCCTGACGCTCATGCGAAGCGCGTGAAAAATTCTCGCGAAAAACCCCCGTGCCCAGGACTGATCAAACAGTTCGGCTCGTTGAGTAAACCTGTTCGCAGATGCGAACCGAAATGATAAGAGGAAATAAGACTGGTGTTACCTGCGCCCGGGCGTGAAGAACTTGAAACAGTTATGCTGAAAATGAGAAGTGCCCAATCTATCGCCCGTGCGTGATTGGAAAAGAGGGAAGTGCGCAATGGAAATAACTACTAGCGCTCGTGCGCAGTAAGATAGGTCAATAAGGTAGGAGAATCTCTGGTTACGCACGTGCATAAGAAGCGATATGGGAAGCACGCGCAATGGCGAAATAGCGGTTGAAAACAGGTAGAAATTTGTTGAGAAAGCGGAAACCCAGGTACGGTTACAACCAATTAGAGATAAGCTACTTGAATTTGCGAATCCAGCATTCAAAACCGCCTTCTGTTATCACACATATTGTTGAAATATGTCGGAAGTAGTAAGACGTGGAATACAGTGCAGTGTACAAACCTGTTATTTAGGCAATGAGATGTTTAGTGCATGTATCAATAATGACCCATCTAAACTACTGAAGACGGTAGCCGGTGCCCTTGCAGCAGTCGAAAGAAAGATAGCAATACGCGTGACTTTGTCAGGTGCCCGAACACCAGCTGAAAGAAAGGAAAACAAGGCAATAGTACTGTTTGAAACGACTAAGAACCGTCGTTGTGGGAAGGCGGATACGCAACACGGTCACGTTCAAATTGCGTGACGTAATCTCGAAGTTCCGCCTTGCGCCTCTTTTTGCGAGCACCTGCTGCGTGGCGCTTCGCCTGACGTTGTTCGATGAGCTTGTCGGTACCCTGAACTGCTTCAATATCACCACGATCGTACGCTCGTGTGCGACTCGCAATTAGTCGGTCTCCACGCGATGGCTTGACAATGCCGGCATCTTCCTCCTACATTTCGCGCTGAATGCGCGCCACATCATCGTAGAACTTGGCTGAGTAGACCGCACGTGCGGTGTTATCTTGTGCGCTACTACCAGCAAAAGAACCTGTCTCACGTGCCGCAATGTTCGGCGCAGGTAAGAGATTGTTCTCGTGCACTTCATCCTTGCGACGTTCCAACTCCTGCCGTACGGCGTCATCTCTCGCCTCCCACATTGCGTTCTTCTTATCCGCTCTCTTGTTTAACTTGTTCCGACGTTGAAGTGCAGTGGGATCGCGTTCGATTAAAGCCATCGTAGAATCCAACCAGCGCTCGTGTGCTAAGTTGGTTTGTCACAATGCAATGATCCGATCTGCATCACTTCCGCCTCCCTCAGGGGATGAGAAATTGCAGTTGTGTACCTTACAATTTTCGTGACATCTGCGTATTGGCTCGTACTTGGCACGTAGTGTGCGTGCGCGTGCACGTGCACGCAACAAAGAAACAGTGTCCGCGGTGTGTACATTCTCCGGGGTCAATGCTTCACGTTCCATACGCATGCGCCAGTGCGCAGCGTCTGTCCTCGAACCGCATCGCTCCACCACTGCATTGGCGATGGAACCCGACCGTTCGGGTCCTGTTGGTATCACGGCAGAGCCATCATTGTAAGCGTCGATCGGGTGCGCGTTACGTTGAATACACTTGATGGGCTTCATGGAGTCTTCTGGTGCACTCATGTGGGTACGGAGTGTGAATCGAGCAGATCAGTCAGCCATGCCGTCACCCTAAATAAGCGACGGTGCTCTTGTTGGATGGCGCATCATAACATTCATCCAATTAAAAGCATCGAACCCGGCGAGATATAGAAAGCAGAATGATCAACCTACTAAAAACTGGAAAGTCGAATTATAGTAAACAATTTGTCTAAAGATGGCATTCTGACATTGCGAGAAATAGAAATCAAGTCTTTCTAAGAACAAAGAAAAAGTGAATGGGATTAATTTGAGCATAAAAGAAGTGTTACAGGGCAGAATGTCATGCCGATGATCAAAATCACATTGTTGCAAAGAAAAGAGAGAAAGATTGCACAGTGTGTAATGCGAGAGACAACATTAAAAAAAGGGGCTCTATCTCAAAGAAAATCAATTTCTTGCAAAATTGTGTGACCATTCGTTGGAAAGCGCGTAATCCCCGCTAAATTCCGTCACGCTAGCACAAGGAGGACTATTTTCCCCCAGCCCCGGAGAATTCGTAACTTAGGCGTTGTTCCTGCGTAGCTACGCATGCGCTATCGGCCTAAATTGACGAG
>JAAUYH010026280.1_pt1 | contig 12082 bp, 9 predicted proteins | sample 7278061 | NCBI WGS metagenome assembly JAAUYH01 (sample SAMN14350203, study PRJNA611818) | marine sediment metagenome | isolation source: surface marine sediment (0.6m) | place: French Polynesia: Moorea | collected 2018-08
AAAGGCTTGCTCTCCAAAAGCATAATCCATAACTAAGATCACTGGCTTTTGTTCGTTCAATGCTTGGTTATTCAGCTGCAATTCAGGAGAAAGCAAATCTAAAGGCAATAAAGAAGTATCAAAAATCTGGACATGAATATTGGTTCCGGCACGATCTTCGAGATAATACATACCATGCTGTAGGGCAAATTCTAGTACTTCTTGATTGAGATTTGTATTATCAGGCAGACTTAGTTGGTAGGCGATTTTTTCGATAGTCTCTTCTCCAATTTGGTGTTTCAATGCGGGCAAGGCATAAAGACAATTGAGAATGCTGTGAAGATTGGCACTAATAATATGTAAGGGACGCTGCCAGAGATTACGAGACCACAAAAATTTTTTGACATCAGTTGCCCACCTTTCTCCATGAATATGGTGACCAATTCGTTCTCGTAATGCTGAACTAAAGGTAATTTGGCGATCTAATTTGCCATTGAGGGTGGCATGATCGCGATCGCTTTGCATTTCTTCAATGGAGACTCGACCCAACCAATAAACTATTTGAAATAAACTATTGTTATTTAGTTTGCCCTGTCTAAAGCGATGTTCTGCTGCTAAAGTCTCTTCAAAAGTGCGTCCCAACAGAGTACTAGTATAAGAAATGGCTTGCCGTCTGACTTCCATCTCTTCTGAACTAGGATTGGTGGTTGAAGTTTGCTCCAAAACAATTTTTTCCAACTTTAACCACTCTTGGGTGGGATGACCCTCATCTAAAGCATGGGTTCTAATTTTGTCAGCTTCAACATAAATAAAAGTGAGATGAGTCAGAATATCATAAATCTCGCTACGCCCTCTTGTAACCTCAATTAACATCGTTTCTTCATCAATGCGATAGCAATTGCGACGACGTTTTGCAGGAATAATCTTTTCAAATCCAGAATTACTGTATCCCTCTGCGGCAATCAATTTAATAAAGCGACATCTTTCAATTCCTTTGGGTAACCGAGCCGTTACGTAAGCAAGACCATCTAATTCGACTTTCTCTCCATCAGCCATTGAACCATAAATTTCGGGCTGTAAGGTCAGCAGCGCTTCACTGAGAGCAGCACCTGAAACTCCCCCAGGTTTATAGTGACCACGGGCAAATAAATGACGCACCATAATATAAATACGTTCGATCGCAGCTCTAGATTCTTGGGCGCGTGATCGGTTGGGAACTGATATTGTCATTGATACTTAAGTCTGATCTAATTTCCCCATTATGACCCAGTAAATCAAACTGTCTCTACTAAAGCTGTTGAGCAAAAATAAAGGGCGATCGCTTGGAATGTCCGATAAACGGAATTAAATGTTTAACAAAATTTTAGATGGTATTTGAAGAAGTTAAACATAGCGAACGCATCATTTCCTTTACTAACAAAAAATCAACCATTTTTACCTTAAATCGACAATAATATAAATGTACATTTTTTATCAAAATGGCTATACATTAAGAAATGGATTATAAAGCAGAAGTGTATAAAGCGGGACGAATCACCATTCCCGTCGAGATTCGTAAGCAGTTCAATATTGCTGAAGGGGATATTTTGACAATTCGTCAAGAAAATGATGAGTTAAAGATTATAACTCCTAAACAAGCTTTGGAGCTTGCCCGTTCTTTGGTTAAGCCTTATTTTGATACATCAGAAGCATCAGTTGACGATTTTATTGAATGGCGACGGGATGAAGCTCACCAAGAAGAACAGGAATTATCATCTGGTGAGAAAGCCTGATGCCAACCATGGTTTTTGATAGTTCGGTTTTGATTGCTCTTTTTAAGCAAGAACCAGGTTGTGAAACTGCGGAAAATTCTTTGAATGATGCACTCATTTCTACCGTCAACTTGGCTGAAGTTGCTTCCTATATGGCTCGAAACTCTGTTCCCTCCGAGACGATCCATGAGGCTTTAGCTGCTTTCCCCATTGAAATTGTTCCTTTTGAAACAGAACAGGCGTTAATCGCTGGATGTCTTTATAGGTCTTGTAAACACTTAGGCTTATCCTTGGGAGATCGTGCTTGTTTGGCTTTGGCAAAAAGCCACAATCTCCCCGTTCTCACAGCAGATCGAGTTTGGTCTAAACTTGATATCGGTATCTCTATCCAAACTATTCGCTAATGAATTGAAAGTCTTTCAATTTGATAGGGCGATCGCTTGTTCTAGATGGCTTATTTTTTAAACAAACACTTGAATAACTTAGGTACATACCAAGCAATCAATCCTGATACCAAAGCAGCAAAAATACTACCGATAACAAATAAAGTAAATGGGTGAATTTTATCTCCAGACCACTGTATTGGATCTTCCAGTGTTACTTGACCTGAACTAGAAGCAATAATTCCGCCAACAGTTACAGCAGAACCAGCCGCAAAAATGCTCATTTGTAGTTGACGATCGCGTATTTTATCTTTTTCTTCCCGTTCGCGATCGCGTTCAGCTTGATCGATCGCTACAATACCACGAATAGAATCAATAGCTCTTTCTAATAAACTCGTTCCTTGAACAAAATAACTTAAATCGGCTTGAATTTGTTCTTGAAACGTTTTGCAATATTCACTGGAAAATTTTTCTAGAAAATCCAGCGCTTCTGGTTCTGCTAATTCTAATTCTTCTCGAATAATTTGTATTTTCGTATTGTAATTATCACTGTGAATAAAAATACTGTTACGACGAAATTCTAAATCTCGTAAAAGTTTGGTATATTCGACGCTTTTTTTAGTCAGTTCTTTAAGCTTATTTTTAAGTAGTTTAAGATCCTGATTACTGAGAACATCTCCAGGGGAAAGATCTTGAAAAATCTCCCCAACAGATTGCTCAAGATATTCAAATTCTTGATAAATTTTATGATAAGTATCTCGGCTATTTTGAAACTCTCTAATAACTTTATTACGGTAAAAGAACAAATCTAACAATGAATTGTAAGAAGTTCCAAACTTGTTATCTGTATCAGGATGCTTAAACAGCCAAACTAATACATGACGATAAGTTCTTTCAGATCGGATTAAGCCATATTCAAAGATTGGACTATCAAACAGATTACCATCACGATGAAATAAAGGAAGCTTTCTTCTGGGAACAAATGCTTTGAGACATTCATCAGCTAAGTCTTTTAAAGATTTACGATCTAGCTGTTGTTGCTGTTCATCTAACCAAGCGGTAATGATTAGGGTTTGCCCTAAATCACTCTCAATGGAATCAGGTAGTAAGCAGGAATTAGGATTAAACTCTTCGAGAATAGAAGTTTTAGTGGCTTGGAGTTGATATATGTTTGGGTCTGGGAATCCTAAAGCAAAGCCCAAACCAAAACTATCATATAGTTGAAGGGGATAGACAAAACCTTGTAATTCCGAAGCTTTATCTTGATAATGAATTTTGGTATTGATTTCCAGAAAGATATCACTAGAATTTAGTAGTTCAAATCTTTGATTATTAGGCTTCCTTTCTTTTAGTTTTAGTCTTTTATTAATATAAAATTCAGGAAAAATAATCTCATGGCATTTATCCCATAACAATTCCGTATTATATTTTTGTTCATTATAATCTTGTTTGCTTTCTAGCTGGGGAGTTCGAAACAAATGAAAAGCAAATAGATAAACTTTTGGGGAATAGATAACTTCAGCCATAAAATTCCCTAATTAATTATTATTGTTATTATTTTGTGAAATTTCTGATTTTACTACTTGAGTTTCAGTTTCTTTAGCTATACTCCTGATCTGGTTTTTGAGCGAGATATTATCTCTGATTTTCTCTTCATTGGCTTTATTTGCTCTACGTGGCTTCCAGCGTAAAGCTACAATTCGTAAACTTTCTCCCAAGGGTTGATGATTAACACACCAGTCTACAATAGCATCTGCGATCGCATCAGATTGATCGTTCTCCAACTTTTCTAGGGTTTGGGAGAGTTGCGATAAGTCTTGTATAGCTTGTGAATCGAAATTTTCATTCGTTAATAAATCGCTAAAACCTGCAATTATTTGACGATGATTCATCAGAAAATACTCCAAAATTACTGACTGGTTTAATTATATTTATTTATAATTTACTGCCCGATGGCGCAAAATGCCGCCCAATAGATTGGTTGAGCATAAGGTTGTTCCTTGGCTGCTAGTTTAAGATCTCGTTCTAGTTCTTTTTGTCTGGCTTGGTCTAAGTTAAATTGTTGCAACCATTGTAATAAATCTGTTTTCGTAACTGAACGTAGCCATAGTTGAGCCGAATTGAGGGCTTTAGGTACAGATAACTGTTCTGCATCAAATTGTGCCATCAAATTCTCGTAAAACTTAATCATCAAAATTGCGGTGGAGATATCGCTTACTGCCCATTGACTGCCTACTACACTAGGAGTACCTGCAACTAAAAAGCCACTGGGTAACCCAATATATTCATCACCCCAACTTTCAGAATTACTCAAGCCCGTCTCGCAAGCAGAGAGGGTTACTAAGCGACAAGGTAATAAATCTAAAGTGAATATTTCTTTTAAAAGCAAACATTTTTGTAAGTCGTAACTTTGCTGTTCGGGGGATTGGATAAAGCGCCAAGGTTCAGTTGTTTGTGCTGATGTACTTTCAACTTTAGCTGCCGAAAGCACGAGGGGAGAACTTAAAGGTGCAGCAGAATTAAAATAACTATGACAGGAGAAGTGAACAAAATTAGCTAATTTTAACTCGTTTTGAGTTTTCCTTTTCTTCCATTTACTTTTAGTTGCTTCTTGACGGGGTAAGACGTAATTGCGATCAAAGTATTGACTAATCGTTTTAACCTCCACATCAGCAAAATTAAGATCTTCAGTGGGGTTTTGGATGGCAAACAAGTCTTTATTTATTTCCTGTTGAGCATCAGCCAAAGAGCGTTTTTGACTTAGTTGCAGTAGTTGACAACTGGGTGCATAACGTACCCCTTCAGAGAAGCGATTTAATAAGCATTCATCGGTATCACTGTTAATGGGGAGGGCATGGAGAGGTAATAAATGTAAGTAGCGATGGGGAACGAGAATTAGTTGGTCACAGTTTGGGGGAACTTTATCTAAAATTGACTTGAGACGCAGGATTTCCGCTAGTTTCTCTAAACGAGATTCCAGAACATTGCTCCAACGATAATATTTATGCTGATTGTAATCGGATAAATACTCCTGCTGCCATTGATTTAATTCTTCTTGTTCTTCTGGGGAAAACTGCCATACTTCTGGTTGCTGGCTATGGGAAGTAATTAGAAAGGTATAGAATCCCTTCTCTGTAAGATACCATTCAATGATTGCCGTGCGATCGCCAAGTTGGTCAATAATTTCCTGATAACGAATCGGTTGAACAGCATGAGTTAAAGCGTAGGCAGGATCTAATTGGATGATTTCTTCTAGCACCAGATCGAATTGCTGTTGTAAATTCTCTAAATTTGCCCTTAGTTGTCTGGCATAGAGTTGATTTAAATTAGCAGCGTCATCACTGGCAACTTGATCGCCTTGTTCTTCGCTAGTTGGCTGATTAGTGAATTCAGCATCATTAAATTCAGCAAACAATTCCTCAACAATATTGGAAACTATTGATTTAGTTTGTTTCCCAGAATCTTCCCCAATATTATCTAATTCCTGTTGCTTCCCTAGAATTTGTTGCTTTAGTTTATCCAAACGTTTCAGAACATTGGAATTAACTTGATTAGATTTATTATCCGAATCGGCAAAAAGTTGCACTAGATTTCGGGCTTTACTGCGCTCAACATATTCCAGAGCCAACTCAGGTTGATGATTATTCAGGCAAGCTTGGACAGTTTGAGTATAAACATCAATTGCCTTATGCAGAATCTCACTGCGGTGTTGATTACTACTCGCCCAACTACAACTAACCTCCACTGCCTCTATCCCTGCGGTATAACCCTCTATGGCTTCATGCCATCTCCCAGCAGCAAATGCAGCATCACCAAAGTCACGCCCTGCTTGCAACCGTCTTGAGGGGAAAGCTGTTGCCTGAAATACTTCTAGAGATAACTGAAAATGGACAAGGGCTTCCTCAATTTGCCCAAGATCGCTGTATGCATTACCTAAATTATGCTGTGTTAATGCCCAATCTTCAGGTATTTCTTCTCTAGTCCATACTTCTAAAGCTTTGCTGTAACAGCCGATAGATTGCTCAATATCTCCTGCTTCTCGATATGCATACCCCAAGTTATTTTGAGTCATCGCCCAAGATTCAGGTACAGATTCGCGAGTATATATTCCCAAAGCATTTTGATAAGCTGTGATCGCTAAATCAAACTCTTCTTGATCGCTATAAACAACCCCAAGATTATTTTGAGTCATCGCCCAATCTTCAGGAAAAGCCTTGCGAGTACTTATTTCTAAAGCATTTTGATAAGTTGCGATCGCTAAATCAAACTTTTCTTGATCGTCATAAACAGCACCAAGATTATTTTGAATTGTCGCCCACTTTTCTGGAAAAGCTTCGCGAGTATATATTTTTAAAGCATTTTGGTAAGCTGCGATCGCTAAATCTGGATTTTCTGAGAGATCGCCTCTTATTCGATTACCATAACGAACACCTAAGTCGATCTGAAGTGATGCCCACAATGAGGGAAAAGCTTTGCAAGTAACAAACTTAATTAAAACTTCGCAAATTGTAATGGCAATTTCAATCTGACTAGCCCGATTTCCTTTAGGAAATTCGTAAATGTGAATGTTCAAGTTCCACAACTTATTTAGCCAAATATTTTTTTGCCTGCCACTCCGCCTTCGTAACTGCATTTCAGCTTCTTCGCGTACCATCCGAGCAAAGTTATCAGTTATTTTCTCTTGATACTGTTCCAGAAGTTGATAAACTTCTTCTTTACCTTTGCTGCAAGCAGTTAATAGTCGCTCAAAAACCTCACGAGACTTAATCTCGCCAGTCTGATTATCTTGGTTCGGTTTTTGAAAACCTCCTGGTTTTTTAGGATCTTTCGCCATCTAGATTTACCAACAGATATTGATAATTGCTGCACTTTTCAAATTAGTAGACCACAGTAATTAAATTCAAAAAAGCTAATACAGCGGTTTGCATTTCCATTTAAGACAAATACAATAAAGTCCACAGATAAACGCAGATTAACACAGATAAATGAATCTGCTGTTCTTCAGATTGAACTATCAGATGTACTAGATAGTTTTACAAAAGGCTGTAGCTACGAACTAGCTAATTGAAACTGTAGTCTATTCAACTGAAAACGACTGTAAGTCAATATAGCAATCCTCTGAGGATTTCCGGCAAAGCCAGAAATGATTCTCTACAAATGATCTTGTTTTTGGTTTTTAACTCCGAACTCCGAACTACTAACTCCGAACTCCGAACTCACACAGATTTAAAATTAATCCTCGACCAAGATAAATTCTGTTGTGCTTCATCCCAATGCCAACGCAGTAAGTTAGCCTGTTGCCCAATTTCTAAACCAGATAAACTGATCGCTTTTCTGGGTGATTCTGTTGCCATGGCGATCGCTTGTTCTACCCCGCAACCCCATTTAACTAAGTTGGCTACTCCCACTAATAAAGGTAAGGTTGTGCCTGATAATGTCCCGTTGGCTAATCTAGCAGTACCATCTGTGACGGTAATTGTCCGCTCATCCCAGGGATAAACACCATCAGGTAAACCAATGGGGGATAAGGCATCGCTAACTAGGAAGATACCCTGATCATAATTGCTAGCTTTCAGGATAATTTCTAACATAGTGGGGCAGACATGATTACCATCGGCGATTAAACCGCAATAGACATGAGGATTGATGATCGCTTCTCCTAATAATCCTGGTTGTCGGTGGTGCAAACTAGGCATAGCGTTAAAGGCATGAGTCACCATCGATGCACCCTGATTAAATGCTTGTTTCGCTTCGGTAGCTGTAGCCAGGGAATGCCCTAAACTAACGGTAATATTTTGGTCTCGTAGATAAGTAATTGCTGTATTGTTACTATCTAACTCTGGTGCCAGGGTAATCACTTTGACGATCTGACTATAATCGCCCAAAACCTGTTTGATCTTCTCAAGGGTTAAAGGCAATAAATATTGTTCAGGATGTGCGCCTCGTTTCTCGTAGTTTAAAAATGGCCCTTCTAAATGAACTCCTAATACTTTAGCAGTAAGCTCTGTATTGTCTTGGAGCGCCATAAATTGCCCGATGGTAGCCAGCGATCGCTGGATCTTGTCTATGCCAGTGGTAACTATGGTGGGTAAAAAGCCATCAACTCCTTGTTGCCAAAGAAAATCACAGATCTGTTTGAGCTTCGGTAAATCCTTAAATTCTAAATCAGGAAAAGCCAATCCTAAACCACCATTAATTTGTAAATCTACTCCCCCCAAAGATAGCCAATCTCCACCTAAGTCGATAGTTGTTGTGGTTGTTGGTAAATCTATTTTGGAAGCGATCTGTTTAATTATTCCTTTTTTAATTATAACCTGATTTAAACCATCAAATCCAACGATACGGGCATTGATAATTAGTTGATTTACTGTCATGAGCTAATAATTTTCCTCATAGGTTAATATGTTATTTAAAAACAAAAAATATAACTTTAAATCTTTATTTTTATAACTTAAATAAAATATTTAAGATGGCTGATAATAACAATCAAAATACAACTGGAATTCTGACAATTTCTTTGGATTTTGAATTATATTGGGGTATACGGGAATTAGTTTCCTTGGAAGATAAAGCAGTTTTGCAAAGACTCAAGGGTGTATATCAGGCTGTTCCTGCAATTTTAAACTTATTCAAAGAATATAATATTCAGGCTACGTGGGCGATTGTTGGCTTCATGTACTTTCAAGATAGTCAAGAATTACAAGCTAATTTACCGACTAAGTTACCTAAGTATGAAAAGACAGAACTATCTCCCTATCAAGAGCTAGAAAATCCTAATCCAGCTACTAATCCATATAAGTTTTGTCCTGAATTAATTAAACAGATTCAACAATGTCCAGGGCAAGAAATTGCTACTCATACTTTTTCTCATTATTATTGTTTAGAAGCAGGACAAACTCAGGCAGAATTCAAAGCTGATTTGCAAGCAGCAATTGAGACTGCCAAACAAGCAAATATCAAAACTGAAAGTTTAGTTTTTCCTCGCAATCAATGTAATAAGGAATATTTGGCAACAATTTCTGAATTAGGCTTAACTAATTATCGTGGAAATGAAGAAAACTGGCTACATGATTGGGATAATGGAAAAGGAAATAAGATTGAGCGGCGTTTACTTCGTTTAGCTGATGCTTATTTCCCGATCACAGGTCGTAATTGTTATTCATTTGAACAGCTAAAGAGTAATTATCCTGTCAATATTCCCGCTAGTAGATTTTTAAGACCATATTCTGCTGCGCTCAAGTCTCTAGAACCTCTTAAGTTAAAACGGATAACTTCTGAGCTTGATTATGCTGCTCAAGAAGGACTAATTTACCACCTCTGGTGGCATCCCCACAATTTTGGTGTCGATTTAGAAAAAAATCTTAATTTTTTACAAAAGATTTTAGAACACTATCAGGGTTTAAATAAGAAGTATAATATGCATTCGTTAAATATGGGGGAAGTAGCTAACGCTACATTTAAAAATTACTCAAGAATATACAAATGGGTTAAAACCCCCGCTCAAAGAGTGTGATTAGTGATTGGGTGAGCGAAATTTACTGTGGTAAGAATTAGGGAGATAGGGAGATAGGGAGATAGGGAGATAGGGAGATAGGGAGATTATTCACCAAGTCCCCAAGTCCCCAAGTCCCCACACATTTTTTCGCTCACCCTTAGTGATTTTTGGGTTTTCCGATGGACAGCAGATTTGTGTAGCTAGAAAAGATAAAATACAATATTTATGAATTTAGATCAAAAAAATTGACAAAAACTACCCCGTTGATTGGCATTATTATGGGCAGTGATTCTGACTTGCCCACCATGGAAAAAGCGATCGCCGTATGCGAAGATTTTCAGGTACCTCATGAGGTGGCGATCATTTCTGCCCACCGTACCCCAGAAAGAATGGTTGATTATGCCCGTAATGCACATAAAAGGGGCATCAAGGTCATCATTGCCGGTGCAGGGGGCGCAGCACACCTCCCAGGGATGGTAGCTTCTTTAACTCCCCTCCCCGTTATCGGTGTTCCTGTGACGACTCGTCAGTTACAAGGACTAGATTCTCTCTACTCCATTGTACAGATGCCTAGGGGAATTCCCGTTGCTACTGTAGCGATCGGTAATGCTCAAAATGCAGGCTTGTTGGCAGTACAAATTTTGGGTACAAGTGACCCGCAACTACAGAGTCAAATTGAACAATATCGCCAAGATCTGGCGCAAACAGTGCTTGACAAACAAGATCGGCTTGAGGAATTAGGGCATCAGGAATATCTAGCTGGAATGTAAAAATGATCTCTATTTAGCACCAAGTCCAAATGGGGCAGTCATTAACCAAATTAATGATTGATTGATGGTTAAATGAGAAAATGCTGAAGTTCACTTTACAATTCTTTACCCAGCTTGAAAATTAGTGTAAACTACCTGAGAACAATAGTATATCAAAAGTAAGAGGAGCAAAGGTAAAGATGCAGTCGGCTCAGACACTGCGAACGGTACCTAGAGAGTATCTGAAAGCACCGGGGGGATTGAATCTCAATGTTTGGATGGTGATTGCAGCGATCATGTTGCTGACGATATCGACCATTGGTTATTTTTGGGGAGGATTTCCAGCTTGGTGCTGTTTTATGGCTAACGTTTTGGCATTACATCTATCAGGAACAGTTATCCACGACGCTTCTCACAATAGTGCCCACAGTAATCGTATAATTAATTCTATCCTGGGACATTGCAGTGCCTTAATGTTGGGCTTTGCGTTTCCTGTATTTACTAGAGTACATTTGCAGCACCATGCCCATGTAAATGATCCTGAAAATGACCCCGATCATTTTGTCTCGACAGGGGGCCCTTTATGGCTAATTGCAGCCCGTTTTTTTTACCATGAGTTCTTCTTCTTTCAGAGACGCTTGTGGCGTAAATATGAACTCTTAGAGTGGTTTCTCAGTCGATTATTTTTAGTTACCATCGTAGTATTAGGTATCCATTACGGCTTTATTGGCTATGTGATGAACTTTTGGTTTGTGCCTGCCTTAGTAGTAGGGATGGCATTAGGACTATTTTTTGATTATTTACCCCATCGTCCTTTTAAAGAGCGCGATCGCTGGAAAAACTCTAGAGTTTACCCTAGTGCCATTTTGAACCTGTTGATCTTGGGACAGAACTATCATTTAGTACATCACCTTTGGCCCTCTATTCCTTGGTATAAATATCAATCAGCTTATTACGAGACTAAACCTCTATTAGATGCGAAGGGATGCGATCAATCTCTGGGACTCCTAGATGGCAAGAACTTTTTACACTTTTTATACGATATCTTTTTAGGTATTCGTTTTCATAAACATTAATCAACATTTATCAGTTAACATTTATCAAGATTTTAGTAAATGTTTAATGTTCAATGTAAAGTTTCAATTTGATATTTATCAACGTCGTTTTAAACAACCCTTACGTACCAACCACGGTGTTTGGCAAATACGTGAGGGTATTATTATTAGTCTGACGAATCAAGCAGGTATTGTCAGTCAAGGAGAAATTGCTCCTTTACCTTGGTTTGGCTCAGAAACTCTGTCTCAAGCTTTAGAATTTTGTCAACAATTAGGAAAAACCATTAGTCAAAAAGAAATTGCTGCTATTCCCGATAGCCTTCCCTGCTGTCAATTTGCTTTAGCATCTGCTTGGCTAAATCTGGAACAGAATTACCTAGAAAATCAGAATAAAAATTTAGATTACTGCTATTTGTTACCCGCAGGAGAGCAAGCTTTAACTGAATGGGAAAATATATATCAGACTAAAGCAGTGAATACCTTCAAATGGAAGATTGGCGTTTTGTCTTTGGCTACTGAAATTGAGATTTTAAAGCAGTTGACTAATAATTTTCCTGCGGATCTTAAATTGAGACTGGATGCCAACGGAGGATTAGATTTGCCACAAGCCCAGCAACTATTATCCGTGACGGATAGATTACAGGCGATCGAATTTGTCGAACAACCTCTA
>JAAUYH010049362.1_pt1 | contig 12081 bp, 6 predicted proteins | sample 7278061 | NCBI WGS metagenome assembly JAAUYH01 (sample SAMN14350203, study PRJNA611818) | marine sediment metagenome | isolation source: surface marine sediment (0.6m) | place: French Polynesia: Moorea | collected 2018-08
CTCCAAATGGCATGTGAATACATAAAAGATAATAATTAATTCAAAAGTTTAGCAGTATATCTGATAGTGCTGTTGAAATGTAATACAGTGAACAATTGTCTGTGTTACAGGAAAATATATTGGGTACCCGCATCGGCTGTAGAGATATAATGAGCCTCTTATTGCCGAATTTTTTTCGTTGAACAAGTTTTTGGAGGTGCAACTGTGCTCTGAAATGGGTACTGTTGTGAATAAATTTACGCTGAAAATCGGTATTCTATGAAAATTGAGAATACTAATTTTCACGCAGCACAACTCAAGTCATTCACTTCAACAATTAACCGAAAAGATGGAAGAATATATGAGCTCCGATCGCATGATAAGTGAAATCGATGGATTATGAACTAAATACTTACCTCAACAGAATGAAATAGATTCGCTACCTGTACTGAATCATCAGCCGACTAGCACATGTACTGTAGTTCACTCTGCGTTCACCGACGCTGCGTGTCAGTGGGGCAAGCCCCAGCTTCCAGTTTTGCACACTATAAAACGAAGCTGCGTTGTACTGTGTCTTCCTATGAAATTTCAGCAGTGAAACAATATTGCAGTTGATTGGCTTTAGACAGGACCCCAAGTTCTCTTTATGGTGTAAAGAACTATTAGTTGGGACTACACTCTTCTGCTGCAGACTTGATAAAGCTGCGGTGCCCTACAGAACAATATTCCTCTACCCGTGCACCTGTACTAATTGAACGGATCAATGTACAAGTTTTCTCATCGACTTACCTTCCATATTGCTTCCAGCAGTTGTTTCGCATTCAGTCTATGCCGCACACCTGTTAATGAAAAATGAGTTGTACGTTTTCAACCAAAAACTTAGCACAAAAGTGAAAGCAATTCGACGTTTTATTGTTCAACGGAGCGACGAAATTCTCTTCATGATACGTGCACAAGGAATGTGCAAGCTGTCTTCGTCCCTATCGAAATGTAGCGAACACTAAAGACAGATGTTGAGCCGTAGCAATTCTAAGGCGGCAGATTCTCACATGAAAGCGATTCATTCTCAGGCGGACAATTGTGACCTACTGCCTCTGCGACTTGGGTTTCGTCCTGTCAGAAACAGTTCGCATCTGCTAGATTTCGAAAAAGTGCTGTACGAGCCGTTGTCATACAGAGAAAGCACACGCTGACTGACCAGGTCTTGACAGGCCGCCATAGCGAGTTGTTGGATGTTAATATTGTGTCCGCGATAGGCGTTCGACAGATACGCCACAGCCTTGGAGTACACATCGTCGCCTCGCAAGTAGTGTCGAAGAGTGCTCCGCGACCCTCTCGGAGTCCCAGTGAACCTGCGGCAGTAATTGTTGATGTACTGGGTTAAGCCGGAGAGCGACATATTCAAGTGGCTGCCGATGCGGATGGCGATGGGAAGTCATGTGTTAGCGGTTTATATGGACACAATATTTACACCACGGTCGTGTGCCAGACTTCCATGGTGACGATGGAACTCGTTGCATTGGTTTGGTGTGAAATGGTCTCGGTGACGACAAACAAATCCACAACTGTACAGATCACGGTTCTAGGCTACGATTTTCGAGATTCATTGTCTGTCCACCTTATTGTTCGAGGAAAGAGCAAGGAGTGCAATAGCTGGTTGGTAACTATACTATGAGATAAGGAAGACCCCGCGAATGCATGACGGACACCTCTGAGCGGCAACAGTCAAGGTTGGAAAAACATCATACTATCAGGCGAATCGCACGTTACCGCATAAAGAGCCCATATACCAGATAGGAATGGAAATACTCGATATAGACAAGAGCAGGTGTACTTGCGGCTCAGTCATACTTGTGTGTGTGTAACCCACTCACTGTGTGTAAGTTGCACACACAACATTTCACAATTCCACACCTGCAGCTATAGTGACGGTGCTTTTCGATGCTTGAGACCCTCGTCTTATATCGGGAACCTTCTTCATTCCACTGAATACTCTTGCGAACATCCCGCGATCGTTAAGAGACACGTTAACAACTTTTATTCAGAATACTTGGTGCAGCTGGACGACTTGGTCAACGTACAGTCCACCGGTCCAGTGGGCCATAACCAGCGATGCAATTGTACTACCTAGTTACGAGCATTTCTCAATGACGTTCTAATTGGGTGTTGTCACTCGTGTACGCCTCGCTCACAACGGAGAATTTCCATTTCTATTATGAGATCTCGGAGCAACCTCTGCGATGTATCCTCGCATTGCAGGCCGAATCCACGGAGTACGAGCATGGCATTACTCGCTTTCGCCGCGTGCGCGCCGCTTCTGTCGCACCACACCACGTCAGCACGGTGTCAAGCACGAGTCATCCGGTGCGCCACTCAAACCGAGCCCAAAACCTCGCCCCCGTCACCCGACGAAGCGCCGCCACGAGCGACGCGGGTTGTGGCGGCCACAACATTCCTGCTGTACACGTACTCGACGTTCTCCTACGCGAGCGGCGACCCCACTAGCGCGCGCAGCCTGGGCGTGGGGCTGGTGGAGGCGGTGCAGCTTTCGGTGAACTTTGCGTACGTGACGCCGGTGCTGCTGCCGGCGCTGGCCCCCGTGTTCGCGCCGACGTACGAGGCGCTGTTCAACCTGGTGGTGGCGTGGGCGTTCCTGTTCCTGGGCTTCGCGTCGGAGGACCTGCCGGCGCCGCAGCGGCCGCTGCCCTACGCGGCAGTCGCCACACTCCTGCTGTTCGTCACGAACTTCGTCTACCTGCCCTACCTCGTCGTGCGCGCGCCCCGCGCCCGCCGCGTGCAGCCCGTCGCCGCGCCCTCCCCGCTGCTGCGCGTCGCCGAGTCGCGGCTGCTGCCCGGCGCCGTCGCCGCGCTCGCCGCCGCCTCGCTCGCATGGGCGCTGTTCGGGCGCGCCGCGGCGGGCGACGCGGGCGACATCGTCGAACGCTTCCACCAATTCCGAACGCTGCTCAGCACCGACATCCTCGCGCACTCGCTCGGCCTCGACTGCGTCGCGCTGGCTCTACTGCAATCCGCGCTGGTCAACGACGACGTGAAACGGCGTGGCTGGGACGGCCCCGAATGCAACACCGCCGTGGCTATGGCGCGCTTCGTGCCGCTCTTTGGACTTGTGTACTATCTGTGGCGGCGTGCCGAGCATGCATCTTTGATACGTCGATAATATCTCGGCGCGCCATTGCTTGATAAACGTTTGAGGCATGTGTCCACATGTTTCAAATCGTTTTGATACAAGCTGTATGTTGGCGAAAAGTTCTAGAACAATTACCGACTCAAAACTGATAGACTACCCACGCAAATATCTTGTTGCTTACGTAAGTCTGCTAGGGTGATACGACCCCTGCAATACCCCAAGGTCTACTGTACCTTCAATGGATTGAGCAAGAAACGCGAGAGCTACAAACGAAAAGCGCAAGTTCGTGCACAGAAGTTTAATAACAGAAATGGAGTGAGCTTACGACGGAACGGCAGACAAACATGGCCAACTTATATAAAATTTGTTTCTACGCAATGGTAAGGTCCACACGCGGCAGGTTCGCAAACGTTCTTCTCTTCGCTTTCGTCGTCTTCTTCCGTCGTATGCGTGGTCCCGCCGACTCTACCGGCATATCCGTCACCACGAGTTCTTTTCCGGATCCTGGCATGCGCACCCTCCGCACGTCCGTGCTCACATGAACCTTGCGCGTATTTTCACTTCTTTCCTCCTCTCCGTTCGTCCCTGTCTTCCGCATAGGCTCTGGTTCAACGCTTGCTAACACTGCGGCCGGCACACCAATGCTCTGCTTGCTCGATGAAGAACGAGGAAGCGATGTTTGCTTGTCACATACCACCCCTTGCAGATCGCTAATATCTTTCATATTCGAATCGGACAATGTTCGTGCCGATGACTTCGCGGTTTGGCGTTTTGACCCAGACGATGCACGTGGCATTGGTTTTGCTTCCTTCCGTTCTCCATTTGGCGTTGTGACCGGTGCCGGCGTCTTACTTCTTGCCTCTTCGCCAGAAAAATTGCGAGGTAGTGCTTTCGACTTCGCCTTCTGCTCTGTTCCAGCCGTGGCTTGAGGAGCCTCCTTGATTTTCGTACCTGAGGGCTTGCGAGGTGACGCTTTCTCCTCCTTGCGCTCAGATTTGGTCTTCACTTCCTTAACCTTCTTCTCTGAACCCGATCGCGGCATGGCCCTCGCCTCCTTCCTCACCCGAACGACAGGCGCCGAATTGCTTTGGGCAAGATCGGTACCGCTGTCGTTCGAGAACACTGCCTTCGCCTTGAGGAACTTCTCACTCGGGGAGCGGGCAGGCCCTGCAGCTTTAGTGGCTGGAACACTGCCGATAGCTGCTGTGCCTCTATCCACAGATGTTGGCGTCTTGCTGGCAGAAGACTTTGACCCAGTTTCCTCCTTCGCGACGGTAGTCTTCTTGGCCGATGTGGTGGGAGGCTTAGTTGGCGTAGCGGACGGCTTATACGGCTTCTCCGGGCGGTCCTTAGGCCTTGCGTCCTTAGTTGGTTCCTCAACTACCAAAGGAACAGACTTAGTCACTGTGTCACCTGCCAACTTCTCTTCTCCAGTTCGCACCGGTTCATCAGAAACCGTATCAACCTCGTCATTTCCAAGGCTACCGACAGCTTGCCCAGGATCCGCAGACTTCTCGACCGGTTTCTGCGACTTCACTACCATCTTCTTCTCGCTTCGGGATCTTCTCAAGGGCTGCGACGCAATCGGGGTCTTGAACTCCATCTTCTCCGTAGAATCACGACGTTCCATGTTCTCCGTTGTCGGCTTCGGAACCCTTGTGCTGTTCGACGAATTCTTGTTAAACTTCGTGCGCAGCTTCAATGCAGACAATAAGTTGCGTACACGCTGGACCTTCGGTCCTAAGTTAGGTCGTTCGGCATCCGGCGGCAGCGTTCTACGTGCCTCACGTTCATGCTGCGAATCCCTCGGGTCCTGGAACGTTACATGCTTGCTGCTGCCCGACGCCGACTGCTCGGACGGCACCACAGAAGTACTGCGCCGTTTGCTCGTGATAAGGAACCGACGCTTCGATAAATCCTTGTCGGCATCGGCGACGTCAGCGGCCGGCTCCGGCTCTGGTTTCGGCTTCACCGGTGTTTTGTTCTTCGTTACTTGAGGCGTGGGTGTCGATGTAGCCGGCGCCTTCGAATCCATGCGTTTAAGGGCAGGCGAGTCTTCAGACGGTCCTCGCTTCTTCACCGCTTCATTGGATGCAACTGTGAGCTCCTTCGACACGACTCGCGACTGAGGTTCAATCGGCGTTAGGTCAGTAGCCTTCACAGGTGCAACCACTGTCTCTTGCTTCTCTGCACGAGGCTTCTCCGCTGGCGGTTTCTCTGCTACCGGCTTGTCAGCAGGAGGCTTCTCTGCAGCGGGCTTTACAGCTGGGGTCGGAGTTTCCTCCTTCTCCTTCTCTGCGGCATTCTTCTTTGACGCAGAGAGAGACATACGGAAGTGTCGCATCATGGAGCGGCTACGCGCCAAACCAGTGGTAGGGCGACCCTCAGGGTTGCTACTTGAGGGGGCCGTATCAGTGCCATGTGAGGAGTTGACACGTTTCTTCGAGGACGAGCGTGCCAACACGAAGCGACGAATCGAACGGTTACGACCCATTCCTGGGGTTTGCTTGTCACCAAACCGTTCAGAGTTGGGTTCCTGAAGTTTGGCGTCATCGGAAGCGTCGGCACGCTTCTTCGATGCGGAGCGCGGCATCCTGTTCTTCCGTGCCGCGAGGGTCCCGCTAAGGCCAGGGGTGGGCTTGTCTTCAGGCGGCCCTCGGTTATTTAAGGGATCGGGTTTCTTCGACTCGATTTCGTTATCGTTGAAGCGTTGTTTCGAAGAAACCCTCGGAAGACGTAGGCGAGACGAGCGACTTTGGACATTTCCAGAAGGCGACTTCTCCTCACTACCCACTTCGTGGTGCTTCGCCTCTGGTCTGTCGGCGCGCTTCGTAGAGTTTGCACGTGGGACACGAATGCGGAGGGACGGCGAGGTGTTATCGTTCGACTTGGGCTCCTTCCCATTCGCGGCTGATTTTGACTCGGTGCCCTCTTTCTCCTTGCTTGAGGCGGTGCGCGAGAGGAGGTTACGGCGCGAGGAACGATTGGGTACGATGCTAGGGGTAGGCTTGTCATTCGTCGCAGGAGATGTAAGCTTTTCCACTTCGACGTTCTTAACCTCGGTGTCGGGTGCAGGTTTCTTAGATAGCGACCCCGACACATTACGAAGAAAAGATCGATTACGTGATGATTCGACGTTGGTTTCCGCACTACTGTCTGCCTCGGTGGTCTGCTTTTTGGAGGATGACTTTGCCATGCGGAAACGCCGCATCGCGGTCATGGCACCGGTGGCACCTGGTGCCGGCTCCTCTTCCTCGCGGGTTTCCTCAACCTTCTTCGACTCGGTAGGCATGGCAGGGGCGGCGATGTTGAACGCGCCATAACGCGCGTCCTCGGTCGGCGGGGGCGGAGGGGGCGGCGGAGGCGTTTTCGGTCTTGGTGGTGGGGTTTTAATGGTCGCGAAGGCCGGTTTACGCTCGGGCATCGGACCGATATCCTTTAGGTCCTCACTGGGGCGGAGCGTGTTTTCCGGCATGCTGGGCGGGCGCGGGGCTTCCACTTCATCCTCGGGGGTGGGGAAGTGCTCGGCGAGGAGCTGCTGCGCGGCGGCGAATCTCAGGGCGGCACCGGCGTAATTGGCGCATTCCAGCACCTCGCGCGCATCTTCGAGCGACATGCCGCTGGTGAACGTGCGGCGGCGCGTGAACGACAGGGAGCGTGCGATGGAGCCGGTAGACCCGCACGAGTTGCTGCGTGATATCGAGTGCGCGCGTTCGCAGAACGAGCCACCGCGCGGCGGGGGCGTGGGGACAGCGAACAGCTCGCCTACCGCGCGGTCCGCCATGTTGATTACGCTAGCGGCGTCTCTGGGCGCTCACGGTGGCACGGGCAGAATACTGTACGTAGGCGGCGCGACGCGGGCGAGAATACGTGGCATGCGATCTATGTACCATTGGCCCAACCGCGCGCCTTGCTTATTTCCCCCATTACAACTCCTGCAACGGTCACCAGCCCTCGTTCAACCAACCACATTCCCCCACTGCACTGCCGTTTCGGCTGATCCGCCCATTTACAGGTTATCTCCTACTATCCCCCTTACTGTTTCGGCTTTGAATTTCGCATGACTGGAAGTTTTCTAACTTGCCTACTTGTATTATTTCCCTTGTTTTTTCCTATATTCCCAGTGTTTCCGTCTGGTCTTACCTAACTTGGTGTTGTCGGAAGTGGACAACAAATCTGTTTACTCTCAGTTTTCTGCTGTATTCTCCTCTCATCAGCCATGTCTAATTTTATGAGAACCTCCGTTAATTGCCTCGCACAATTATCTCACCATATTCTTCTATCGAACCTCCATGTCCTAGGCGAGGAAGGTAAATTACGAAAGTCGAGCAAGGCGCTACTGTACAGTACAAGGGTTCCTAGCAATATTTCGCTAGGAAAAATTAAGGGAAATCAATGGACAACGGGTTGATTGTGAATCTAATATTTCAGAAATTTACGAATATTAAAAATTCGACTTGAACAAAGGACAAGGGTATCTTGAATCATCTTCTGCTCTTCAGATCCCACACGTAAGAAACTCGCAATAGAATTAAATCCCTTCACTGTAAGTTCTGACTCAATAGTTTCAACAGCTGATCCAAGTAAATTCACTGTCAACACGATTCTGCCGCGTGTGCACCTAGCAATTGTGTGAGAGCACGATTGTTAACGTCCGTACGCTGTTAGTCTGCATCGCTTCGTGGCACACTCACTTCAGCTTCTCATACAAAGCCTCCAGACGTGATCATCAGCCTTCTGATTCAGTGCGTGTGTTTAACGCGGTGATTGTTTAACGTGGAAATCAGAAGGTCGATCACGAACAATGGCAATATTTCACTGAGAGACTTACGCAAGAGAACACTTGGTCTGTCCACGCATTCAAATTGCTCGAATTAGTTGCATGGGACGTGTGCGAGATTTTCGGCGAAAACGTGGGACAAATCGTGATGCATCCATCAATCGCTCGGCTGAAGTAAACGCTTAACCGTTACACTGAGATTAAGCAATTGGGATCATCAGCTTGCCAATGGAGTGTGCTCGGTATGCAACAGTAAGCAAGGTCGAAAAGCAGTACGAATGGCGCCAATGTCATGACGGTATCCCGCGTTCTATAACACAATTGCCCGTATTCGTCGATACGCAGCGCAAGCCGGTTGGGAACGAGTGAGCGGGGGAAACGGCTGGTTTGGATAGTGGCTTAACGTTGGAAACTTGCGACAACATCGTCGGCATCGCCCGCGGCGCCGGATCATACAGCGCTCATGGGAATGAACCAGTGGTAAACATAGTAATGGAGCCAGGGAACAAGTACTGTACTGTACGACGCAATGACGTGTGGGAGTCAACAGATTGAACGTGTTATTGTACTGTACTGGTTGAAGGGAAGAGCAACTAGCGCATAAGGTAGTTCCAGGTAGTACAGCATAAGTTAATGGTGCTGAGGATACGCCTGGAGAAAATTATTTTGGGAGATGCAGGGATATCAGGTGATGTTCTAGCCTCATGTCACGTAGGGCAGCAGGCATGCCGTTTTTTCGCAGTGCACGGATGTTGCGGTGATAAACGATGACCACGGTTTGTAGGAGGCGAAATCAAGTGATACAGTACCGGTACCGTACCTTCAGGCCTTCGTCCTTGCATTGACCTGCAATGTGAGGAAGCAGTGGGTGGCATCGGGAGGTGAACTCTGTATCGTAAACTCGCAGCCACGTTGCGAGCTATGCTTCTGGTACAGTACAGAAATAACAGCCAATGAGCCATCGACAGGAAATGTTCGTAACTAGATAGTGAAATTTCTTTTTTGTGCGAGGTCCACTGGACCTACGGACCGTTCAGTGTTAGTGATTGCTCCAATGTGCAGCTGCTGGGTGTACAGTAATTTGAGGAAAGCGGATTTCAAGATCCTTTCGCCAGCTGCACGTTGACTTCTACCGGGGGTGTCCGGAATCGTTGGCAGTGGAATCAAGATAATGGTCCAAAGAGAAGGCGTATCATGCATCGGAAGACAAAGCCATTAAAGTTGAATCCGTACAAAGATTGAAGACAGCTAGTTTGTTTACTGCAAATGCACAACGAATACCGAATCATCCGTGCAGTTGCTGCCTACGTGAACTCCACCTACTACTCGACTGTTAGTGTGATTGACTTCTAGTTTTATACCCTTTTCCTGACAATGAAAGTTATTACGTATGTAATTGAGTTTATCATGCATTTGATAGTTTTTCCTTGCAGCAACATGCGTTACCAGCCATGCTCTCAAATTCCTCTTTCTTGTTGCAATAAGGAACGGCAACATATGAGCCGCGAGAGTCCACCGCCATTGGGTGCTTTCTACACTTCCTAGATTCGTCATTCACCATCTAGACTACACAGCTACACTATGCTAGCAATTTCTGCGTCACTAAGGAATTCCAGGTGCAGTCGTAATGCGATTGTTGCGTGGGATATATAACTGTCAATTCACGCTGCCCTCCTTCTATCCACAGCGGCAATACACCCACAGTTTCAATTTTCGGCCTTGTGTAGTAGCTTGACGAGCATTGTCGATGATTCAGCTGTACAAGCCTACTCTTCCAACTTACACGCTCTGAAATTCTCGTTTTCTTCTCAAGCAACCGCAGTTCTAATAGCCTTGCTGAAAAAGTATGTGGAATACTGACCGAGAGCTTCATTCACTGATAGCTCGATTTCTAACTAGGCGTAAGCTCTACTATCGAGATGATTACGTTCACATAATTGCACTATGCGGCACGCCTGGCCATTGAGGCTCTCAGCAGAATTTAGAATCCGCTCTCTACCCCTTTGATCCTGTTTCGAGATAGTGCACCTAGATACGGCACTAAGAACCAGATTTGATTCACAGCAGCAGATCTTGAAGCTTGTTGATTTGATAGCAACCTTAAAAGGGTTGAAATACTGCAATAGGCTCTTGAACAGTGTAGCTTTACCTGGAATGTGAACATGTTCCGTCTGTTACCGCCGGAACGCATCAACAAACCAATAGGTGCAGTAAATTTGAAAAGAGAAGTCACAACGCGTGGACAGTGATGGGCACTTCTTCTACCATTCAGTATTACTAAAAAATGTTACTCCGTACAAGAAAGAGCAAGAAAGAGCATTTTGAAGGAGTATGAGTTTCGGCGGGAGGCTCGAATTCATTGAATCTGCCGCATGGTGATTGGTAAAGAATGATACTGCGGACCTTATGATTGATCACTCACTGGCTCGGTTCATCGCTTCCTGTCTGATGTGCACATCCATTCATGGCGAAAATTAGAAAGCATCCTAATTCTATCCAACTATTGGATCAGAAAACGTTCTCACTTCTATACTACAGCCTTTGCAGAGGTGGTTGAAGAAGATTGGACGAGTTTACAGAAGATGGTTGCATACATTTTTGTACTCTAGCTTCACTAAGGAATTCTGACTCCGATTGATTCGAATTCAGCGGCTCATAGTGCAAAATAGCCGTCATAAAAATAATGTTGATTAATCAGGGATTCCCAATTCCCTGCTTTGTAAAATATAATTACCCAGTTAATTGGTGGGAAGATTCGATAACGGCACCCGGGGAAATCAACTGGTATTTTTCGGAGACAAGCAGCAGCTGTAAAGTGTACGTAAGCTGATCACAATAAAAATATATAATTGGGCTAGATCCAAGATCACCGAATAATGAAACAAATAGGGAGAAAGAATTCATATGATCGCCTTCTTGGCTTTCACGGACAAAGAAAATAGATTTACAGATCTCGACACCATAAATGAGGATTTTTGGGAGTCAGTGTCAACCAATCACGTCTTTTCAGTGAATCAGGCTACAATTTTTATTCGCTGACTGTAGGTTTCAAAAATCCGTACTTATGGTGTCGAGATCTGTTAGAGCAACTTTATATATTTTGCACACTGTTCGAAATAGAAGAGCTTAGGTACTCAACAGGTTTAACATCTAAAATGAACTTGAAATTTCGTCTCAGGCGTTTTTTGTTGCAGTCAACTAGAACAAAGCGCGCTGTTGGAGGAGTACTTTGTTTTAGTTCAACGAATCATACTGTAACCAGAACGACGCGCCATTGGGCAATCTCTTTAAGAATTTCATAACTTGTATCCTAGATATTGAAGGCTCATGGTATAAAAGTGAAAGCTTCAAACCTGATTGCAAGGTAATTGGCTTAATACCAAACGTAAATAAAAAATCATTCACTCCATGTATGCTGGTTACAATTTTGTATAAAAGCAATGTTTGACATGTAGTATTCTCAATGTTTCATACCTCGTATGAGAACAATATTTGGCAAATCTTGGGAGCAATAATCCTCACTTCACCACTTTTCCTTCAGGTAAAGGCACCAGTAAATAAGGGCTCAAGAAGTAATAGATCACAATATTTCAGCCATTTTAATTCTTATTGACTAAAATGTGAACAAGGGAAAGTCTTGGAGACTAGAAAGGTCGTACTGTATGTTTTTGAGGTACATACATAATGAAATTATTACTTCAGTCAAATTTTTACAAGCATAAACTCGTAGTATCAATTCATGTCAGATGATGTAAAGAAATACACTTCGCATTTGGAAAAGTCGGGGTTACACAATTTTTTTAATTCAGCTGTAGCTCAAAACCAATGTAGCATAGAACAATCCTGATGGAGAACAACAGCACTAACACCACTACTTGGTACCAGACTAAATAAACCCAAAGTTGGGAGAGCGGTCCACGCGTCGCACCGTCCAATAGAAAGAACGAATAGAATATGCCTTTCGATAGGGAAACGATAGCCAGCACAAAGCCAAAGGCAGATTGAGATGCGTACTTACAACCGCCTTCAGGCTAAACACGAGGAATATCCATCGTAATGTTCTAGAAGAGTGAACGAGTCATAAAACTCTAGTCAACATCCTTAGGAATGACCTTGGAAGTGCCACAACTTATGTACAAGTCACCAATAGTCCTCGGAACACACCTTCCAAGCA
>JAAUYH010205880.1_pt1 | contig 12079 bp, 14 predicted proteins | sample 7278061 | NCBI WGS metagenome assembly JAAUYH01 (sample SAMN14350203, study PRJNA611818) | marine sediment metagenome | isolation source: surface marine sediment (0.6m) | place: French Polynesia: Moorea | collected 2018-08
CCCCTGCTCCCCCTGCTCCCCCTGCTCCCCCTGCTCCCCCTGCTCCCCCTGCTCCCCCTGCTCCCCCTGCTCCCCCTGCTCCCCCTGCTCCCCCTGCCCCCTGCCTTCTTCAACTCCGAACAGATTTTTTAGTTAGACGTAGCTGCTTGGGCCTCATCAGCAAAGGGAACATCCACAAAGCCTAACTCATATAATTGTTGATAGGATTTTTTACCTAAATCTGTGGTTGGGTTTTGGGAACGGATGATCTGAACCAGCAAAGGAACGGCTAACTCGGGTTGATCTTGGGCCCGATGAACTAAAGCTAACTGATAGGTAGCAGAATCTCTCATTTGCCCCGTTGTCAACGCACTTTCTCGTTGAGAATCATAGACTTCCGTATCAATACCGGAGAAGCTATTAGCCAGTTGTAGATAAAAATTAGATAACTGGTTAAACACTTTACGAGCCTGTTGTAACTTAGTAACAGCTAGATCATAATTTTCTTGATTAATAGCTTCAGTCGCTTCATTCATTAATTTTTCTCCCCCCTGCAAACTCAAAAGACTGTCTGCTTGAGTCAGGGGACGAAGGTTACTGGGATCAGAGGGATCATCAGCAGGGACTTCTGTTCCGTCTGGCATCCCCTCCTGGGCTATAATTTGAGCAGATACGGATTGTGATGTTGTTATTCCTAGAAGACAAGAAATAGCAACCATACTAGGTAAACTAAGGCTGAAAAGGCGAGATTTTAACATGAGATGACTAAATAAAACGAAAAGATATCAAGATACTTTTAGGAATCTTTGAGACATCTTAACATTTGTGGGAAACTTCGGTGCTGTTGTTTGCACTTCAAAAATTATTTAGAGTAGGGTGGGTTAGACGGCGAAAATTTAACTAATTAACCAAAAAATAACAATCCGTTGTAACCCACCATTTTCCTGAAAACAGGGGATATCCTCTATTGTTGTTGTTCCCTGTTGGCGATCGCCGCTTTTCTGACGAATCGAGCGCCCTGATTATTTTTATAACCTGTTATATTTAAGTTTCATCTTCAAATTTATAACCGACTCCTACAACGGTCTTAATAAAGGTGGGATTGGCTGTATCGGGTTCAATTTTTTTGCGTAATCTTCTCACATGAGTATCCACAACCCTTTCATCTCCAAAAAAGTCATTTCCCCATAATTTGTCGATCAGTTGGGTTCGACTCCAAACTCGTCCTGGATAACTCATAAAGGTGGATAATAAGTTAAATTCTAAGGTGGTTAATTCTAAGGCTTCTTCGGTATTATTATCTGATTTTTTGATAGCTGAATGTTTATCTAAATCCACCATAAAATGCTGAGTTTCATAAACATTGTTTTGGGTTCCCCCATGTCTTAAACTCCGTCTTAATAAAGCGCGAACCCTCGCCACTAATTCTATGGGACTAAACGGTTTTACTAAATAATCATCGGCTCCAGTTGACAAGCCAATGACTCGATCTATTTCTTCTCCTTTTGCCGTCAACATCAAAATATAAGGGTCTTTTGCTGTAATTTTTTGACGAATACGGGTACAAACTTCTAACCCATCTAATTTGGGTAACATTAAATCTAAAACAATTAAATCTGGTTCTTGTTGTTGAAATAAATCTAAAGCTGTTAAGCCATCGTAAGCAACCACACATTCAAAAGATTCTCTTTCTAATGTGGTTTGAATGATTTTGGCGATTTCCATTTCATCTTCAACAATTAAAATTTTCATCTAATTTTTTAGGCAATTTTTTATATCAATTTAATAAACTAGGTGGGCAATGGTTTGAGACATTATCATAGTTATGAACAATTGTTAGTTTTGCCCACCCTACAGAGAAAAATTATATAACTTTTTATTTATTTTTTGCTAAACTAATTATACGATCTAATCATAATCTTTGTATGGAAACTGTTTCCTCTTACCTTAATTTACCTAAAGATGAACTAATTTTTGATGACGGAGAACCCTTGGAAACCAACCGCCACCGCATTGCCATGAATGTCTTGATTGACTCGGTTTATCAAGCCTTTTTGCCCCGTCAGGACTTTTTTGCAGGGGGTAATATGTTTGTTTATTATAGTGCAACCCAACGGATGAACCGAGATTTTCGCGGGCCTGATTTTTTTGTGACGTTGAATGTAGATGGGACGCTAGATCGTAAAGCTTGGATTGTCTGGCAAGAAAACGGACGCTATCCTGATGTTATTGTGGAATTAATGTCTGATTCTACGGCTAATGTTGATAAAACAGACAAAAAGACTTTATACGAGCAAATTTTTAAGACCAGAGAATACTATATTTACGATCCTTATGATGCCACTTCTCTGCAAGGTTGGCGATTAAATGGACAGCAAACCTACACTGAAATTGTAGCGGATCAAAGAGGATGGTTATTTTGTGAGACGTTACAGTTATATTTAGGAACTTGGGAAGGTAAGGTGTTAAATGAATCTGCTTTTTGGCTGAGATTTTATGATTTACAGGGAAATTTAGTCTTATTACCTAGAGAAGAAGCAGAACTTGAACATCAACGGGCTGAAATGGAACGACAACGGGCTGAAACTGAAAGACAACAAGCTGAAATAGAAAGACAACGGGCTGAAACTGAAAAGCAACGAGCTGATCTTTTAGCGGAAAAGTTAAAAGAATTAGGGATTGATCCTAGTGAAATTTAGTTCTCTATTTCTCTGTATTTTTCTACTTCAATTAAATCTTTAAAATCATCAAATTGAAAGGTATTATTAGTCATATCTGTGCTTCCTTTTTCTTGTAATTGTTGAAAACAGTGAAGCATAGAATTTGTGGAACTTAATAACCCTGATAAGGCATAAGCAACTATTTTAAAGCCCATTTCTTCTAATTCTGCTAGGGATAAACAGGGAGTTTTTCCTCCTTCGATAATATTAGCTAATAAAGGAATATCAGGAAAATAGTTGGCAATTTTTTCTAATTCTTCTCTGGTTTGGGGTGCTTCTATAAAGATAATATCTGCACCAGCTTCTTGATACTTTTTGCCTCGATATAAGGCTTCTTCTAGTCCATAAACTGCTCTTGCATCCGTCCTTCCTATTATGACTAAATCGCTGTTATTTTTAGCATCTACTGCTGCTTTTATTTTCTTGACCATTTCCTGAGTTTCAATCACTTTTTTTCCTTCAAAATGACCACATTTTTTCGGCCATTCTTGATCTTCTAAAATAATTCCTGATGCACCAAAACTAATAATATCTTCTACCGTTCTTCTTACATTTAAGACATTTCCATAGCCTGTGTCTATATCACAAATAACGGGAATATCAACAGATGTGATAATATTTTTAACTTGATTCAACATTTCGGTTGCGGTTAAAAATCCCATATCAGGAAGTCCTAATAAAGAAGCAGACATTCCAAACCCACTGGTAAAAATAAAGGAAAATCCTGCTTTTTGGGCTAACTTAGAACCAATACAATCATAAACTGCTGGTGCTGCTATAATGCCAGGGTTATCTAATAGGTTGCGTAACGTTTTTACTGAGTTCATAAATGATTTTATTCAAACACTTCTGCTTCTTTAAAAGACGAACCTTCTTGATCTTTTTTAGATAATAAAGCTTCTCCATCTAACTCCCAGTCAATAGCGAGATCCGGATCATTCCATAAAATACTTCTCTCATATTGTGGAGCATAATAATCAGTAGTTTTGTAAAGAAATTCTGCTGCATCGGATAAGACAACAAACCCGTGAGCAAACCCTTCAGGAACCCAAAATTGACGTTTATTCTCTGCACTTAAACGACAGCTTACCCATTGACCAAAAGTTGGGGAACTTTTACGAATATCCACCGCAACATCTAACACTTCACCTACCACAACACGGACTAATTTACCTTGAGGTTGTTGAATTTGATAATGGAGTCCTCGCAGGACATTTTTTTGCGATTTTGAATGATTATCTTGTACAAAATTTCTTTCTATTCCTGTTGCTTCCTTAAATACTTTTTTATTGTAACTTTCATAAAAAAAGCCACGATCATCTCCAAAAATACGGGGTTCGATAATAACAACGTCAGGAATTTTTGTTTGAATAACTTTCATAATTAATAATTAATAACTGAATTAAACTTTTACTGTTACCCAATTTTGTAATTCTTCCCATCCCAAACCTTGACGAATAATGGAAGGAGGATCACAAGTCATATCTAAAATTGTAGACACATCAAACCCTGGTTCTAGACTATCATCAATAATGAGGTCTACCTGATTTTCTAGGATGTCAAATAACCTCGCTTTTTCTACACCAATGGTAGGAAAGTCTCCGTCTTCATCCGGTAAATGGGCAGAGGTAGAAATAATAGGATTTTCTAATCCTTGTAAAATAGCTTGACAGATTGGATGATCTGGAACCCGAATACCCGTACTTTTTCGCTTAGGACTCATGACTAATTTTGGCACAGCTTTGGTAGCGGGTAACAAGAAAGTATAAGGGCCAGGAATTAATCGTTTCATGATACGGTACGCTTCATCTGTTACCCCTGCGTAGTTAGCAATATTAGATAAAGAAGAACATAAAAACGTCAAGGGTTTATCATTAGATAATTGCTTTAATTGTCGCACCCGTTGCACAGCCGATTTACTATTAAGATCGCAGCCGATCGCATACACTGTATCTGTGGGATACAACATGATCGCCCCTTGTCTAAGGGAGTCACAGATTTCGTCGATACGGCGAGGTTGGGGGTTTTGGGGGTGTAAATCGTATAAAATAGCCATAATTATGACCAAAATTGCTTATTTAGACTGTGTAACTGGTATTGCCGGGGATATGTTTTTAGGGGCCCTAGTGGATAGTGGTGTTCCTTTAGAATACTTGATTGAGCAACTCAAAGGGTTAAACATAGACCACGAATATCAGTTAACTCAAGACAAGGTACAACGCAACGGACAACAAGCCACTAAAGTCCATGTTAGGTTAGTAGAGCAGCATTCTCCAAAAGATGAGCAGAGGGAGCAGGGGCAGCAGAGAAGCGGAGGGGGAAAAAATCATCATCCTGTTGAAACTTCTGCCCAAATATCCCATAAGAGCCATCATCATCATCATACCCCTGCCCGTCACCTCCCTGAAATTGAAGGCATGATTCAAGAGGCTAACTTACCGTCACGGGTAACACAGTGGAGTCTGGATATATTTCGCCGTTTAGCGGTGGCAGAAGGTGCCGTACACGGCGTTGCACCGGAAAAGGTACATTTCCACGAAGTGGGGGCAACCGATGCCATAGTGGACATTGTCGGCACTTGTCTGGGGCTAGATTATTTAGACATTCAGACGTTATATTGTTCTGCGTTGCCTACGGGTGGGGGAACAGTTTATGCCTCCCATGGCCGTTTACCAGTGCCGGTTCCTGCGGTGTTGAAGTTATGGGAGTCCCGTCAAGTTCCTATTTATAGTAATAAGATTGACAAAGAATTGGTGACACCCACAGGGGCTGCGATCGCTGTTACACTGGTTAAAAGTTTTGGTGAACCTCCCAATATGGTACTAGAAAAAGTGGGGTTGGGTGCCGGATCACAAGACTTATCTCTGCCTAATATTTTACGCTTGTGGATAGGGGAAAGTGTGACAGAAAAAAAAACAGTAATGTTGACATAGTTGCAGTTTTAGAAACCCAAATAGATGATTTAAGTCCGCAGGTTTTTGGTTATTTATTTGATGTTTTATTGAATGTGGGGGCGTTAGATGTATTTACCCAGTCAGCCATGATGAAAAAGTCACGTCCTGGCGTTTTATTAACGGCTATTTGCCCAGTTGATAAAATAGAAGTTTGTGAAACTATTATTTTTAGAGAAACAACCACGTTAGGCATTCGTCAAACCATACAGAAACGCTCAATATTAGACCGAGAAATTAAAATAGTTAACACACAATATGGAGAAGTTCGAGTTAAAATAGCTACTCGAGGAAAAGGGAAAAATAAAACTATCATTAATGTACACCCTGAGTATGAAGACTGTGCAGCTATTGCTAGCAAGTTTAATCAACCTTTAACAAGTATTCAAAAAATAGTTTTAGAGACTTTTTATTCTAATATGAAATCTCCTTGAAAAGTCAATGTATCAGAAACATTCAAGGTAGGATAAAATTGTAATATTTGAAAACCGCAAGCAATATACTTTTCATGGATGTTATCCCCGCGATCGATCTGTTAGAAGGACGGTGTGTCCGTCTCTACCAAGGTGACTATCAACAGTCCCAAGTTTATAACGAAAATCCTGTAGAAGTCGCCCGTCAATGGGCTGATGAAGGAGCAACCCGTTTGCATTTAGTGGACTTAGATGGGGCAAAACAGGGTCACCCAATGAATCTTGATACCATAGAAGCTATCGTTAGAGCGATCTCCATTCCTGTGCAAGTGGGAGGGGGATTACGCGATCGCCAAAGTATTGCCCAACTGATTAATTTGGGGATTGAACGCGCCATTGTGGGTACGGTGGCCGTCGAAAATCCTTCTTTAGTGCAAGAACTCTGTCAAGCTTTTCCGGGTAAAATTGCGGTGGGAATCGATGCCCGTAATGGGAAAGTAGCCACCAGAGGATGGTTAGAAACCTCAGAAGTCTTAGCCACAGACTTGGCCCAACAAATGGCTGAATTTGGGGTCAGTGCCATTATTTACACCGATATATACCGTGATGGTACGTTACAAGGGCCTAATCGGGAAGCGTTGCGAGAATTAGGCCATCACATCAATATCCCTATTATTGCCTCTGGGGGGGTTAGTTCGTTGAGTGATGTCTTAGGGTTGTTGTCTTTAGAACCCATCGGCGTAACTGGCGTAATTATTGGTAAAGCGTTATATACAGGGGATGTCAGTTTAACCGAGGCTGTTCGGGCTGTCGGGCCTGGCCGTTGGCAAGATATTCCCCCTGATCTGGGTTCCTCTGCTTTAGGTTAGCGAAGGGTGGGGGGAATTTCCACCACAGGACGGTTAAGAGCAATGGTCAAAGCGTCTTGATCTTTGCCAGTTTGGGCGAAACGAGGGGATAACCCATCTTGTAACGAGATATGGGCAATGGAACCAATAATAACTGCAGCGATTCCTAAACCACTGGCAATTAAGCCACGTTTTCTGCGATCTTGACTATCAATGGCATCAAAAACGCCTTGAGATAAGTCATCAACAGACACAGCACTTTCTGGAACTCGAAGGGTAGGAACCTCTCGTTGAACCCGTAACAGTTGTTTATACAACTGATGGAATTCAGGATCGCTATCTAGCCATTGCTGGACTTGTTTACGTTCTTGCGCCGTCAATTCCCCATCAATATAGGCACTTAACAACTCAAAACGCTCAAACTGATTATCCATATCACTTGAATCAGTGGGTAAAAACCCTTGTTTGTGTTCAAAATCAGACATCATGATTAATCTCTCCTAGATCCTTAGAGATCCTTAATAGCGGAGACGAATGCTCATAAAAGCACAGTCATGACACCCCTCACAGATGATGATTGAGATGACAATGATCCCAACTAATCAATATACTTTTGCAAAACCGTTTGTAATTTACCTCTGGCTCTAGCAATACGAGATTTAACCGTACCGAGAGAAACCCCAGTCATTTCTGCGATTTCTTCATAAGCTAGACCTTCGATTTCTCTTAAAACAATCGTTGTTCTAAACGCTTCAGGTAAATCAGCGATCGCCACTTTGAGACGATCATAAAATTCACGAGTCGCTAAATTGTCATCGGGACTTGGGTAGTCTGAGACAATATCCCATTCGATTTCTCCATCATCCACTCGACGAGGAGCATCTAATGAAATAGGATGGCTAACCCGTTTGCGTTTACGTAATTCATCATAAAACAGGTTTGTCGCAATCCGACTCAACCACCCTTTAAACTTAACCGGATCGTTGAGCCGTTTAATGTTGCGGTAAACGCGAATCCAAACTTCTTGGGCGAGATCAGCCCTATCTTGCCAATCAGGGGCTAAATGATAGAGTATTCTATCCACATGGGACTGATAACGGTTTAAAAGTTCAGCAAACGCTACACGATTCGGTTGAGAACCCTCCTGACACCTGACAATCAAATCGTAATTTGAGAGCTTTTCTGGGGACACTACTAACTGCTTTTCCCACTGGCGAAGTAGTCTTCTAGGTCCTGTAATTGCTTGACTCATAAGTTTACCCAACGCATAATTCTCCTCACGTTAGCACTGTAGACGGGCAAATTCAAATTATGGTTCCTGATGATTTTATCTTTTTTTATGTTTTGACCTCCTCACTCGACCTACCCTCGGCTAAAGCTCGGTGATTCCCTCTCAAAACAAGCTTAGCTTAAGGTAACCATTGAGGACGAAAACCCACTAGAGGTAACTCTTTTAAGTCGGCTTTACTGTCAGGTTTATTGTTAATTGGGGGAATTAATAACCATAGTTTTCCTCCGACGATTGCTTGACCTGAATTATTGGTTAAATTATCGTCTAAACTGGGGTCATCACTGGTTAAAACTTGGTCAAATAATAACGCTAACCCATCGGGAGATAAACTAATTTTGATGTCTTGATAATCAGATAATTTCGCTAAAGGGGTTACTTCTCCTGTTTTAATATCAAACTTGGCAAAGTAGGGTTGTTCTTGATATTCGTCTCCTTCTAAGAGTTCGGTTAGTAAACAATATAATTGATTTCCTGTGGGGGTAAATTGACAATCAATAATTGAGCCTTGAGTATTTAATAGTTCTTTTTGAATGCCTTGATTATTAACATAAAATAACGATCTGGTGTAGCGTAAATTCGCATTATCGGTATTAAAATCCACCATCGCCGCAGAATTTCCTGTAGGAGAAAAATCTAATAATTGACCGAACTTAGGCAAAAAGTCTAAGGGTTCGGCTTCTGGTTCTAGGGGTAAAATGCCAATACCTTCTCCTCGGGCAACCGCTAAGGCTTGGTTATCAGGAGTTATTTCAAAATGCCCCCCTGTAACCTTCAATCGTTCTGGTTTTTCTCCTTTTTTAACTATCCACAGATCAAAATCAGCAGGATTTTCACGGTTAACTCTTTGAATAACAATGGTTTCCCCATCGGCAGAGAGATCGAATTGATTATTTTGATAGGTTTCATTGTCTAAAATTTCTTCTATTTTGCCAGCCGTATTATTATTTGTATCTTCTACTCCATTATTAACCCCTGTCGTAACCGTATAAAGTTTTAATTGTCGTAGGCCATCAATGCCTAATCCTTTCTCATAAGCAGAAAATAAAATGCGATCGCCTTGAGGATAAAATTCAAAATTCATCACCACTAAATCTGATGGCGTTAACATCTTTTTATGTTGTTGGGTGATGTTATAAAAAACGAGTTTTCCTTGTTCTTCTCCTTGGGTTCCAATGTAGGCTAACGCGCGATCGCGACTTTGAAACGTTCCCACAAACGGTTCCATTTCTTGTCCTTGTTGATTATTTTCCCTAAATCTTTCTTTGGCTTGGCTTAATTGGACGGTGTAGGTTTGTCCATAGGGAACAGGGGTTTCTAACGTATAAGCTAAGCGACGACCCGCCCAACTGATTTTACCAGGAAGAGGGGGATCGATGACTAAATTTTTCTCTACGGTTGCTTTATCCATAGGACGATCAAAGGTGAGAATAAACGCTCGATCTTTGCCACTAACGGTTTCTTTTTCCCAAGTAAAATTTTCAACTTGGGGACCTTTTCTTAAAAAACAATTTTCACCACAAAGTTTATCCCCAATCATCAAACTAGCAATAACAACAGTAAACCCTCCAATTAACAACACAGAGAGTCTATCAATGGGTTCTTGTAATCTAAGTTTATTGAGCATTGTAATAAATAATTAATAACTAATAACTGATGACTGAACTAATTAGAATAACCATAAGGATCATCAGGAGTGGGGATGGTTGTAATGCTGTTAGCAGATAACACTAACTGTCGTTTTTGTGTCGGCGTTTGTTGCATGGTTTGGGTATCAATGGCCAGGGTTTCGGTCATCATTTCCCCTTCTATTTGCAACCAAGTATCCTGCGGATAATTACTACGACCCCGTTCTACTTTGACGGGAAGTCCCACCGGATAAGCGTCCACCGCGCAACAGGTAATGATAAAACGACTCAAAAGGATATAATCTTCGGGAAGGAGGGGAGAATGCACCACAAACCCCGTTACATTGGCTTTTTGCCCCTGATAAGCGTCTGGTTCGGGATAAGCATTGAGGGTTCTGATCCAGTCAATGAGCGATCGCTCTTCTGGTTTAACATTTAATGCAAAGCTTTGGGTTTGGCTTTGGGTGATGGGTAAAGATTCGGAAATTCCCCGTTGTAAGGCTACTTGACTATCAAAAATGGTGGGGGGAATGATCAAACCAGCGATCGCAGAAATAAGCAACAAAGTGCTTCCCCATCCAGGGGGAAAAATACTAATATGTTGTACGGTTTCTCCGTTATTGCCTTTTTGACGCAGGGTTTTAACCCATAACCATGCTTTAATCCCGCCTGAAATCATTAAGAGGATACCAGTGCCAAAAACCAGCAAGTTATAGTTAGGATGAATTAATAATTTGAGTTGACCAGTGACCCAATATTTGGAGAGGAGAACACCCCAAGCAAGAATAGCAAGGATATCTAACCCTGGAAAAAGACGCTTTAATTGAGGAGACGGTTTAAATTTAGATAGTACATTCATAAACATTATTTGACCTGTTGAATCACAGTTCTTTTAGAGAAAGTAACTATGAAATAAAGTCAAGATAAAGGTTAACTGCGCTGCAAGTGCAAATAAATACACTATCATTCTAGGTTGAAAAATCGAAAGCATTAAACCAACCGCTTTAATGTCAATCATTGGCCCAAACACCAGAAAGGCTAAAAGGGAACTGGTGGTAAAGGTTGAGGCAAAAGATAGGGCAAAAAACGCATCGACGGTGGAACAAATAGAAACAATGGCCGCTAATAACATCATGGCCAGTATAGAACTAATAGTTCCCTGTCCTAAACTCAACACAATCTCACGGGGAACAAAGACTTGCAGACAAGCAGCGATCGCACTACCTAAGATTAACATTCCCCCGAGTTCTCTGAGTTCTTGGGTGACGTTTTCCAAAAACAGTTTTAACCGTCGCATCATCACTGATGAAGAATCAGACGTCAGGCTTAAGGTTCCCACGGACATTTCCTCCAGTCGCATTGGGCCGTTACTACTTCCCAGTAAAAACGTCCCTGACTGTAATAACATCGACTCTTTTAAGTTGGGTTCTGATTTCCTCGAACGGGCAAACCTCGGTTGACGAGATAACATTGTGATCCGTTGCGCTAAGAGAGGGTGTAGCATGGGACGAGGATCTTTTTGCACACTGAAAATCCAACCAATAGCAATGGCGATGATCAGGGAGAAAAGAATGCGATAAAAAACGATTTCCGGTTGACCCCGAAACGCTACCCAGGTAGACCAAATGACAATAGGATTAATCGTCGGGGCCGCTAATAAAAAACCAATGGCCGCTGAGTTCGGAAGTCCCTGCAAAAGAAACCGTCGCGCTACTGGTACATTTCCACACTCACACACCGGAAATAGAAAGCCGATACAACTACCGGCGATCGCCCCTAATAAGGGGTTTTTGGGAACACTGGCAATTAATTTTCCCTCATCGATAAATAAGAGTAAGGCACTGGATAAGGATACTCCCAACAGCAGAAAAGGGAAAGCTTCCACCAGCAAACTGAGGAATAAGGTAAAGGCGTGGTGTAATTGTGTCATTATACGATTGCCCGATCAGGCTGGTAGTGGTCATTTAGACGTAGGTTAGATCAATAAAGTTCTCTTATACTCCCGAATACAATTAAACAGGTTTTACTTTATCACAATTTTTAATATTTTCTTAATATAACTTATTTGTGATGGGGGTCAACGGCCGTCATTGGTGTTTATTGACAGTCATACTAGTTATGATTGTAGAGTAATATTCTCTCTCCCTCTGCTCCCTCTGCTCCCTCTGCTCCCTCTGCTCCCTCTGCTCCCTCTGCTCCCTCTGCTCCCTCTGCTCCCTCTGCTCCCTCTGCTCCCTCTGCTCCCTCTGCTC
>JAAUYH010091173.1_pt1 | contig 12078 bp, 12 predicted proteins | sample 7278061 | NCBI WGS metagenome assembly JAAUYH01 (sample SAMN14350203, study PRJNA611818) | marine sediment metagenome | isolation source: surface marine sediment (0.6m) | place: French Polynesia: Moorea | collected 2018-08
ACAAAAAAGTCAAGTTGCTGTACTAAGTTAACTGAGTTTGATATCTGATACTAAATCCGATTGTTAAAACCCCCATAAATCATTTATTGTAGAGACGTAGCATGCTACATCTCTACCAAGATTTATCGGACTTATGCAAGAAGTATATTCAATTAGAATGACTATATTCGTCCATATAAAAACGATAAAAAAAATAGCCATCTTTAAAAGGGTGTTCGTCAGTAACGTGATGAATAATTCCTCTTTCGATAAGTATCTGTCCTAATTCTATTGCCTCTTCTCTTTGATAATTTTGTGTCTTTACTAGCCAATCTACTGCTTCTGAACCGACAAAACAAGCAGGATAAAAATTAAACCGATAACGGCGATCTCTTATTTCTAAGCCATCATCAGAACACATAGCTTTGACTAATTTATCTAAATCTACTTCAGTTAACTTATCTTCGAGAGAATTGAAAAAATCTGCTGATTTGTTATTAATGATTTTATCTATATTATCAGAAATAGTACTATTTTCTTCTGCTACAGGAGGATTAATCCCCTGATAGTTTAACCAAGCTGTTAATAGTTGTTCTAGTCGAGGAGAATTTAAATTAACATCTGTTTGAGGAAAAGGAACTTCGAGCTTATAACGACGAAGACTGGCTACAATTAAATAATTTAGATCGCTAATAATACGAAATTGTTTTTTCGGTTCTTTAATCCAAACCAAAAGCTCAAAGTCAAGAGAACTATCATTAAACTTTTGGAGTAATACCTGAGGGCGAGGAGTTCGTAAAACTTCTGAATGATTTTTTGCTGCATAAAGTAAAGCTGCTTTGACCTTTCTGAGATCGGAATTATAACTAACTCCAATAGGAATTCTCAGCCGAGAAATTGAGTCTCCATGATTCCAGTTAATTAATTGATTTTCCAGTAATTGCGAGTTGGGAATAATGATAGAAATATGATCTTGAGTTAAAATTTCTGTACTACGGGCTCCAATATTTTTTACAGTCCCAATTAAATCATTAACATTAATCAAATCTCCAACTTTGATAGGTCTTTCTAAGGTGATAACTAAGCCACTAATAAAATTATTAGTAATATTTTGTAAACCAAAACCAATCCCAACCCCCAATACACTAGCGGTAATGGCTAATGCACCAACATCTATACCCCAGCTTTGCCATAAAATAATTAAACCTAAAAAAGTAAAAATATATTGTAAAAGGACTGCAATTAAATCTTGAATTCCTGATTCAGTAATAGTTTTTTTTAAGACATAATATTTAAAAATATTTGTAAAAGCCCTAATGATAAACCAAAGGGCGACAGTTAAACCTAACAAAAAGATTAATTCCCAGGCAGAATAAGATTTACTGCCCAAACTAATTAGAGGAGAATTAAGCCAATAACGCCAACTACGAGTTTGTGGAAATAAATTAGTGGTATAAATAAAAGTAAAAATCCAGATTCCTAACTGAACACCTAGTAAAGTAATTTGCCACCACTGAATAAATAATTTATGCCATGACTTTAATCTTGTTTGTTGATTTAATAGTTTAACTATTTGACGAGAACTCAGACTCCTAAAAAATTGCATACCTAGATGCAGCGTGATTGCGATAAATATCACAAAAATTGTAATTAATAATGCTTGAGTCTGATAGGATGCTGTTCGTTCTTTTTGTCCTCGATTTAATGCTTTCTGAATACTATCTTTCCACAATAAAGCTTGGTTATAAGGATTGGCAGCCGAAATAACATCTGTTGGGGTTACTGTGAGTAGATGTCTTTGACTATTAGTATCTTGAATAGTGATTTCTTGCTCTAGTTTGACTAAACCAATGGTTATTTTATTAGGAGTTTTACTGTAGTTATCAAAGCTTGATTTATTTTGTTGGCTCTTTGTTGTGCCGAAAAAATACCAAAATCACCTACCTCAAAAAGAACTTGACCATCTAAAACTACTGGTGCTTTATTTTGAAGATTAGCATTGGTTACTTGAGCATCAACAAAAGAAGGAAGAACTATTACTAATAAAGTTAGTGCGGTGAAAATAATAAACTTGGTATAGGTTGTAATTTTGCGGTATGTGTACACTAAGTTTAATCTTTAGTTCAATGTTTTAATATTTTTAGCCATACTACCAGTTTGGGGAATTAGTCGATAGTATAACCGTAGAACGATCAACAGAAAAATGCTATACCTGGAAAGAATCAATTTAAAAAACCCCTAGGCTGATAATGATCGTTATAATTTAAGCAAAAAAGCAGACAAGTAAATAAAATGTTCGATTTTCTGAATCCTCTGTTAAATCGTCACCCAGAGAAAATTAAAGCTAATGTCGAAATCTATACCTGGGCTACCTGTCCTTTCTGCATTCGAGCCAAACTACTGTTGTGGTGGAAAGGCGTTAAATTTACTGAATATAAAATAGACGGCGATGAACAAGCTAGAGATAAGATGGCGCAACGGGCTAATGGGAGAAGAACTGTACCGCAGATTTTTATCAACAATCAGCATATAGGTGGTTGCGATGATCTTCATGAATTAGATGGTCAAGGAAAATTAGACCCCTTATTAGTTCAATCTCCTAGCTAAACAAACAACATCTGCAACCACAACAAAGTACCAAAAATCACTCCAATCCAAATCAATGGCAACCACCACCTAGCCTGCTTACTACCATTACGTATTGCCCGCTGGAAATGAGGTTTTTCAACTCTGTAGAGACTTAACGCAACTAAAATATTGAGTAAGAACCCCGACCGCACTGTACTCAATTGATTCAGGATAGGAACAAACACACTAGCAACTAGAAGCAAGCCTGACCAAGCAATCAACACTCTACCTCTCCCAAGGTAGCCCCGACGAAAAATATTGATGCCGTACAAGATAATGGCAACAAACAAATTGGTAAAAATGCAATAGGCAGCTAAGACACCAGGGCTGTAAAGTGCTTTTCTCGAAGATACTTCCTCGTCAAATTCTTGTTGCGTCTCATCTGATATCCAGAGGCTATATCCAAAGAAGTTGATATGTTTAATCATTTGACACTAATTAGATGCTCGATTCAACTTTAGAGTTGTAACTAGCAACTTGGGTTCTTAACTGATTGTCCCCGTTAGAGGAGAACTAGCACTAGCATACTGTTTCACAGGAATTCGGCCTGATAAATAAGCTAATCTCCCTGCTACTGTTGCTAAACCCATTGCTTGAGCCATTGCTGGCGGATTTTGAGCTAATGCGATCGCACTATTGATGAGTAACGCATCTGCTCCCATTTCCATCGCTTGGGCTGCTTCACTAGGCGTACCAATACCCGCATCTACTACCACAGGAATATTAGCCTGTTCGATAATAATGGAAATATTGGCTGTATTTCTAATTCCTTGTCCCGATCCGATAGGAGAGCCTAAAGGCATTACTGTCGCACATCCTACTTCTTCTAGGCGTTTTGCTAGTAAGGGATCGGCGTTGATATAGGGTAAAACCGCAAAACCTTCTTTAACTAATTGTTCGGCTGCTTCTAGAGTACCGATGGGATCGGGTAGTAAGTATTTAGCATCGGGGATCACTTCTAATTTGACAAAATTATTGTCTTCTTGTCCTAGAAGCTTTGCCATTTCCCTTCCCAAGCGAGCTACTCTAATAGCTTCTTCTGCCGTTTTACATCCTGCGGTATTGGGTAACATCCAGATTTTACTCCAATCAATTGCTTCTGCTAAACCTTCGTGTCCTTCGGCTTTGGTCTGAACTCGGCGCACAGCGACAGTAACAATCTCGCAACCACTAGCAATAATACTTTGTTGCATCGCTTCGATATTAGGATATTTCCCTGTACCAGTCATTAAACGAGAATTAAAGGTACGCCCGGCAATAGTTAAAGTTTCTCCACTAATTACTTGATTTTTTGGGTCAAGCATTGCGGTAAAAGAGTTAGGGCGTGGAGAGGTTTCATTAACTTGCAAGGAGATTTTGTGACCATTATTGCTAGAAGCAGAGTTGTTTAAAAGAGTCATAGTATTATTGCTGGGGTTAGAAAAACGCTGCCAACTAAAGTGAGAGAGGAGAGGATCGGATTTATCTTCTAAAATCAAGTTTGCCAACAAAGCAGCAGTGACAGGAGCGAGGAGAATACCATTTCGATAGTGTCCTGTAGCCAAATATAAGTTATCACAAGGACTAGCACCTAGTATGGGCAATTCATCGGTTGTTCCAGGTCTAAAACCCCACCAAAATTCCTCAATTTGCCAATTTCCAACGGCAGGATACATAGATATAGCTTTACTGAGTAAGTTTTGTATCCCCATAGGAGTATTATGAGGAGTCCAACCTACCTCTTCTACTGTTGCCCCAATAATCAATCTGCCGTCTTGCCGAGGAACAAGATAAATATTATCGCCAAACAAGACCCGTTGTAGGGGATAAGGTTCATGGGGTTGATTCGGCATTCTGAGACAGAGCATTTGTCCTTTTACGGGACGTACAGGGATCGGTAATAATTGACTTGACCAAGAGCCAGTAGCCAAGACATACTTATCTGCTTCTATTTCCCCACCAGAAGTAATAAGACTAGCAACTTTACCTTGTTTTTGTTGCAGGGCTTTAACAGTGACTCCTTCTTGTATTTCTATTTGGAGACTTTGAGCAGCTTGCAGCAGCGATCGCATTAAACAACGATTATCTACTTGTCCATCTTCGGGATACCACCAGCCACCAATAATCCTTTCCCCTAAACCTGGTTGATAAAAGGCAATACTATCTCGATCTAACCAGATTTTCTGATTCTGCTCTGTTAATAACTGTTCCTGATTTCCCGCTTCTGATAGAGGCGCCAGAATCCCACAGGGCAAATAACCAGTATCAATTCCGCTTAATTCTTCTAATTTCCTAGTCCATTCTGGATAGAGCCACCGAGACTTGAGACACAAATCTAGCATCGGGGCAACAGTAATATTTTCTGCCATTGGTGCCAGCATTCCTGCTGCTGCATAAGAGGCTGCTTGTTGCCCATCTCTACTAATTACCTTAACTTCTGCTCCCCGTAGTTTTAAGTCTATGGCGATCGCTAAACCTATGACACCACCGCCAATGATGATAATTTCTCTGGTTTGTTTCATTTTCCCCAGCCTCTAGCAAGATTAACAAGCAGTATCGGAATACTAGTAAGGTAGTTTATTATATCGTTGTTTTGATTGATATCTAAAAGGAGGTTGCGGTTTATGGTAAGTACTTTTGTACAACATCCCACCCTGTGAAAGAAACAAAAATTAATCCTCCACACAATAAGATATTGACAGTTAGATGTAGATTTCTTGCCCACATATTTCTGCTGTTAATCTGAGTTGCACTCCAAGCAGATACCAAGGTCAGTAATACCACCAAGATTCCTGCTACTAGATGGGATGATTGTCCCAGATTGCCATAATGACCGATAGTTCCAATTAATCCGATTCCCAGTAACAATAACACTAGCAAAACCATTACGATACCAGAGGTATAGTGAAAAGTTCTCAGCCAAGAGGGACGACGAATCCTTGTAGTGCGAGCATACCAAACTACGGTACCAGATAAGCACTGTAATAAATAAGCAAGTATAGTCAATCCCATTGACCAAGCAGCAATCTTCCACAACCAGAGAAATGAAGGTAAATTCACATTTAGTAACCAAAAATTAATTCTTGAACCAGCTTATAGCTTTCAGTTTGGTAGTGTAGCAAAGTTGTTACAAATGACTAGATTTCTTTCCCAAACTCTTACTTGTTAATGTATAAACCAAATAACCATATCGTGCATTTGGACTATTTTAGAGAAAAAATAGTTTTCCTTTGTAATCTTTTAATTCCTGTTCTTAATGTCAAATGTTTTCTCTCAATACGTCAAGAGGTAATTTGTCCAAAGTTCAAAACTTGGCAACAGATCCAATTTTTTCCCTACTTCTTCCCGATTCTCTCTCTTAATACAGATAAGAGGAGATCTCTTTACACATAAGATGTCTGGGGTTGCCAGAGAGAGGCGCAAAATGAGGGATAGCGATGATCATTTACAACAATACGGAAATATAATAAGCGGGATTGCATTTATTACTGCGATTGTAATGGGCATCATACATGGTATTGGCATGTTTTGGGAAGAAAATAAACCCAAACTAGATGAGGTGATCCCTAAAAACCCAGAGCCTACTGTGGTTCAACCCCGTGTGATTCAACCTCTTGTGGTTCAAGCCCCTGTGGTTCAACCTCCTGTGGTTCAAGCCCCTGTGGTCCAACCTTCTGTAAACAAGACCAATGCAACTGTTGCTGGAGAACCAGGAATTAAAAACATTCGTTCTGGTCCTGGTACAGTTTATGGCATTGTTGGAAAGATTTCCACAGGAAGTAGGGTGAAGATTCTATCTCAAAAACAAGATCGAGGTGGTTATCTATGGTACAAAATCTATAATCCATCTTCTAAGACTGAAGGATGGATGGATACGCAACTTATTAGTACCGATTAATTTTGATAATCACCTTACTATAGGAATTCTCGGTTAGATGAGGTACGCCTTGGCTATGTCTGGAGAAAGGAAATTAAGGATAAAGGGGAAAAAGTTGTCCCTCATGAGTCTGAGAACCGCCATATCCTTCTTATGTCACTCTCTGAGAAGGCAGTTTCTAGAAGGTTTATCAATTAATGGCTTAAGGTGATCGTAGTACAATAATCAAGTTTTTGTATTTGTTATTAGAAAAAAATCGTTCTAGCCCTTATAAACAAAAAGTTCTAGGATTCATATTTTACTTTTGTTTTGGGAAAGTGACAGAAGAGGGGCATATACTATATTATTATGAAAAAATACTTACTTTTGTTACGAAATAAGATTAGTTTTTTCTTTTTAACCTATTTAACGGCTTTAGTAGTTATAGGGCTAGGAATAAGTATTCTAGACAATATTAAAGAATTCCCTGAATTTTCTATACAATCTACACCTCCCAATTCAGATACTTCTGTTACTCCCCTACCTTCTAGCACTGAAGAAAATTTACCATTACTTCCTCCAGTAGCTTCTCAAAAGCAATTTAATTCTGAGGCAGACCATAAACAATTTTCTCAAACTTCAAATAGTCCACCTAAAGTGGAAACCTATTTGGGTCATTTTCCTTATTCAGAAAACAAACAAGAAAATTTAGTTAAGGTAGCTGATTTTTATGGACGAGAAGAACTTCTCGATAAGACAGTAGCAAATGCATTCAATCGCATGAAATCAGATGCGAAAACAAGTGGGGTAGATATAACAATCATCTCAGGATTTCGCTCAATAGCACAGCAAGAGAAATTATTTCTCAAACAAATTAATAAACGGGGAGGTAAGGAAGCAGCAGCTAGATTTAGTGCGCCTCCGGGTTACAGCGAACATCATACAGGTTATGCCCTCGATATAGGAGAGGGACAAAACATTGATACTTATATTAAATTTGAGTTTGAGTCCACTGAAGCCTACCTTTGGTTAGTCAAAAATGCTCACAAATATGGATTTGAATTATCTTTTCCTAAAAATAATCTTCAAGGAGTAAGCTACGAACCGTGGCATTGGCGTTTTGTTGGTTCACAAAAAGCACAAGATATTTTTAGAATGGCAAGGATGAAGCAGTGAAAACTCAGGTTTATAGCTAGATACTCATTTTCTCATCCTCAAAAAAAATTGGGATTGCTATAGTTAACAACCCCAGTTTAATCTTGATCTCTAAATTAAAAATATTGATAATTTATTAAGTTTTAAACACTGACTGTAGCTTTAGAAGATGAAAGCTTAACAGCCCGATTGAGGCTAATGTTATTGAGGCTAATGTTAATTTTGTCTTGGGAAGAGTTTTGCACTGCGGCATTATCATCTAACTTTTCTGGCTGTTGGATGCAAAGACGATTACAGGGTATGGTATCAGATAGGATCGCGCTAGCCATCATCCCACAGTGAATTTCTAATAGTGCTTGAGGAATTGCCTCAAAAACTAACCTCTGCCCCGGAAAAACCACTCTTTCAAAGTACCAATTCGGGATATTGGTGATTCGGGCTACCTGAATGCGGCTAGTGGGGTTTACATAACAACACAAAACACGATTATTTTTGTCATTTGGTAAGGAATCGAGTATTTGAGACATAATTATTGAAGCGTTTAAAAACTCTGTTTACTATTGCTTTAAATAAACTAACACTTCCCGATCCCCAATAGTTGTAAAAGGGAATACCAATTTCCCTCTTGTTACTAGGTTTTTATTAAATTGCAATTTTTTTTACACTTTAATTTTTATTTAATGTTTATTTTATAACATTTTTGCTATAGAATTTGAGTTTTTTTGATTTGTTTCAGTTTATATTTGAGTAACGCGCTCGCGCAGTGTCACTTCATATCCAAAGAAGCGATCGCAATCACGAAGTGGGTCGAAGATGAGCATAGATAACATACATAATACATAAAAGTACCTTGAGCGATGGAAATAATAAGGTGGGGGATTCCCTGTAAGATAATTGGTTAGTATAATTTACGTTTTATGTTGAAATACTACAGACCCTATGGTTGCTGAAAGAACTTTACCCAAATTTGACACCAGTTCCGTCAAAATCACCAAGGAAGAAGGCTTAATGCTTTACGAAGATATGGTGTTAGGACGCTTTTTTGAAGATAAGTGCGCGGAAATGTACTATCGAGGCAAAATGTTTGGTTTCGTCCACCTCTATAACGGTCAAGAAGCCGTCTCCACTGGGGTGATCCGAGCCATGCGGAGAGATGAAGACTTTGTGAGCAGTACTTACCGCGATCACGTTCATGCTTTGAGTGCTGGTGTTCCTGCTAGAGAAGTGATGGCAGAATTGTTTGGGAAGGAAACAGGCTGTAGTAAGGGTCGCGGTGGCTCAATGCATATGTTTTCTTCTCCCCATAATCTTTTGGGTGGTTATGCCTTTGTCGCTGAAGGCATCCCTGTCGCTACTGGTGCAGCATTCCAAACTAAATACCGCAGAGATGCTTTGGGAGATAAGAGTGCAGATCAAGTCACAGCTTGCTTTTTTGGCGATGGAGCAAGTAACAATGGTCAGTTTTTTGAATGTCTGAATATGGCTGCATTGTGGAATTTACCTATTCTTTATGTGGTAGAAAATAATAAATGGGCGATCGGAATGGCTCACAATCGCGCTACTTCTCAGCCAGAAATTTTCAAAAAAGCTAGTGTTTTCAACATGGCTGGTTACGAAGTTGATGGCATGGATGTACTAGCAGTTCGCGGTGTGGCACAAGAAGCTGTAGCCCGCGCTCGTGCTGGAGAAGGTCCAACTCTTATTGAAGCTTTAACTTACCGTTTCCGAGGACATTCCCTCGCCGATCCTGATGAGTTACGCTCTCCCGAAGAGAAAGAGTTTTGGGAAGCGCGGGATCCAATTAAGAAATTAGCCAAAGATTTAGAAAAACGTAATTTGGCAACAGCAACAGAATTAAAAGCGATCGAGGATAAAGTCAAAGCTATTGTTGAAGATGCAGTGGAATTTGCTGAATCTAGTCCTGAACCTAATCCTGCGGAATTATATCGCTATGTTTTTGCAGAAGATTAATGATTTTTTGTTAAAAGCAAAAATTGTTTAAAGAACCAAGTGGGAATTCCCGTCTCCTGAACGAGACGGGATGTAAGGGAGGGCTAGATGTTTTGGTTCACAGTTTCGATAGATTTTCCACATCAAATCTTCATGTAGCAATGGTTTCAGGCGTTTTATAATAGCGGCAGAAGTAAGCCATAAGAGCTTAATTAATCCAAAGTTGGGGTTTCGCCCATCCTAGATGAGAGTGAAAGGTAGTTCAGTAGCAGCGTCAAAAACTGCGAAGTAATGTCCGGAATCTCCAGATCTAAGGAAATGCGAGTAGAAATTGCATAAATCCAGTAAAGTCCCAGGAACTCTGGGAAACGAAACCGCCTGATTAGTGAGGGGCTGTAGGCTCGAACCTAGGTCGCCAGCTTGTAAGCCTTGTCGTTCTGTCGGGAATCCAACGGTGGGAGCATTTATTGAGTTTGTACGAACGTGTTCTAGATAAGTGGCGAAACTCCAGCAATGGAAATAACCTCCGAATGCCTACTTGTGAGGGTAGGATGCTCGTCTGTCTTTAGGCGACGAGTGGAGGTGGAGGTTACCGATTTACTATTCCAACAAAAAAATTTAATTGTCCATAATTAAGGGAACGTTTTTTGTTGTGAATTATTAGTAAATAATTGTTTCGTGGGAAGTGAATGGCAACAATGTTTCCTAATTAAGTAATGCAAATACATAGGAGATATGATGAAATTATTAAAGGAGTTCTATACTTTCTTAACCCCGTTAGTGTTTACAGTTACGGCGATCGCTGTAGGTTCTTTTCAGCCTATCAATGCAGTGAATTTTGGCGAAAAAAATATCAACGAAGATAGTGTGGCGATTATCGCTACTCCTTATCGCCATGGTCACAATCTGATGATAGTTGAGCAAATTCCCTACCAAAGACAATGTTGGAGTGAACATGGTAGTAATCCTGTTACTATTGACCCTTTGTTACTAAACTTTGATTTTACTAGTGCCTGCAACCGGAGTACGGATAGTAATGGTTACTCGATTCGTCTAGATGGGGAAGACCTCGGTATGGACTATCTCATTGATGTTGTGGAACAAGAAGGAGAACTACATTTAGTAGGAATTCATCGGGATCCTAAAGTTCCAAGGCTCTATATTGGTAAAACTAACGGTATTACAGAAGGCTCGCTGAAAATCTCTCTAAATAAAGGTTGGCAATTGACTAAGCGTACCTATCAAGGACAAGAAGTAGGACACTTTTATTTGAGTGGGAGTTCAGTAGCCATGAATTCGACTAAAGAAGCTACCTGTCCTGCTATCGTAGGTGCAACTAAATAAGGTTCAAAGTCAACCACCAATTTAACATTTTTCACTTTTACGCTTGTTAGCACAGATACCTGAAAGTATTACTGTACGGTTTCTGTGCTTGCTCCAAAATAATAAATAGTTTTGTATAGCGGTTTTCAGTTGAGTAAAGTATATCTATTCATTTGAAAACTGCTATATTAGAGTTTTTATTAGAAAATGAAACAACCACAAAATTGTCATAATATTCAGGAAATACGATTAGCAATAGATAGTTTAGATCGAGATATTATTGATAAATTAGGAAAGAGATTTGAGTATGTAAAAGCTGCTGCTAAATTTAAAAACAGTAGGTCAGATGTCAAGGCTGCGGATAGATTTAATTCGATGTTACAGCAGAGAAGAGTTTGGGCAGAAAAAAATAATTTAGATCCCGATATAGTAGAAAAGTTATATCGAGATTTAGTTGACTATTCTATTAATCAAGAGTTACAGCATTGGAAGAAAGAAAAATAAAACCCTCTTAAAACCTCCTCCTAAACTTCCAACACCAACAGATAAACTCCTTTGCGTCTTTGCGTCTTTGCGTGAGAAAAAAACATGAAAATAGCCATAGCCCAGCTAAACCCAACCATCGGCGACATTATCCATAATGCCCAACAAATCATCACAGCAGCACAACAAGCAGCAAATCAAAAAGTAAGACTCTTACTAACTCCTGAATTATCCCTTTGCGGATATCCTCCCAGAGACTTGCTACTGTATCCCCGTTTTATAGACTCGATGCAACAACAACTAGAAGCGATCGCACAACAAATACCACCAGACATCGCTATCTTAGTAGGTACTGTAACAAAAAATCCTCACGCCCATTCCCAAGGACAAAAACCTTTATATAACTCCATCGCCTTACTAGAAGCAGGGGAAATTAAGCAAATCTTTCACAAACGCTTGTTACCTACTTATGATGTGTTTGATGAAGATAGATACTTCCAACCAGGAAATCAAGTTAATGTATTTAATCTCTCCTATACCAGAAAAGAGGAGTATCGGATAGGAGTAACTGTCTGTGAAGACTTATGGAATGATGAAACATTTTGGGGAAAACGCAGTTATGAAATAAATCCCATTGCCGACTTAGCCGAGTCGGGGGTAGATATTATAGTTAACTTGTCAGCTTCTCCTTATAGTGTGGGAAAACAGCAGCTACGGGAAAAGAT
>JAAUYH010056261.1_pt1 | contig 12076 bp, 8 predicted proteins | sample 7278061 | NCBI WGS metagenome assembly JAAUYH01 (sample SAMN14350203, study PRJNA611818) | marine sediment metagenome | isolation source: surface marine sediment (0.6m) | place: French Polynesia: Moorea | collected 2018-08
GAATCTAAAAGTTTTTCCTGTCGCAACTTGGGTTAGTAATTTACTATTGAAACGAGTTTATTCTCATCGTTAAAAAACGAACTATAGCGGTTTTCGGTTGAGTGTAGTACAGCTCGTAGAGACGTATTAGCACAGCGTGACCGTAAGGTCATAATTTTACGTCTCTACATTTGGAAATTAGAAAATGTATTTGATTAAAATGAAAACCGCTATAGAATGCTTCCTGGTTCTATCGTAACAATTTTCTTCTTTCTATGAGCGACTACATTTTCCATCGCACGAACTAAACAACTGCTGTAGAAATTACACCTATTTTTTCTAATACTGCTGCAACTCTTAAAATTAATTCTTCATTATAAGGAGCAGCTATTAACTGCACTCCTAAAGGTAAAGCATTCGAACGTTGGATGGGAACAGATAAAACGGGTAAGCCAATAAAAGATAATGGTTGAGTAAATAAGCCAAGATGAGGGCGAACCAGAATTTCCTCACCGTCCAACACCATAGTTTGTTGTCCGATCTCGGGTGCTGTAATTGGTGTTGTTGGTGCCAAAATTACATCAATTTGATCGCGGTTATTTTTACTAAAAATTTCTCGAACTCGATCTCGATACCAAGTTCTAAATCGTTGGGCTTGAATATACCAACTACCAGGAATTAATGCTCCAGCCAAAAAGCGATCGCGTGTGGCGGGATCGAAATCTTGGGGACGCTTTCTCAAGTCATCCAAATGCAAGTTTGAACCTTCGGATGCAGTAATTATATATGCTGCTGCGCGGGCGCGTTCTGCTTCTGGGATGGTTACACGTTCGCTTACATTTAAAGCCTTAGCAACATGGTGCACTGCTTCTAAGGCTTCCGGTGCAGCTTTTTTAGTAAAATAATCGTCTGCAATCGCAATTTTAATGTCATCAATATTAGTGTTTCTACTGATAAGATTGCGCGTTTCTACGGGAGGATGTTTGGTACAGATGGGATCCCCTTCGTCCTCTCCTTGAAGTAAATCGAATACTGTAGCGATATCTCTGACCGAACGGGCGAAAGGTCCAACGTGGTCGAGACTGCTAGAAAATAAAGCAACACCTGCACGCGATAATCTACCGTAGGTGGGCTTGAAACCAAATATCCCACATAAAGCCGCAGGTACCCGAATCGAACCATTAGTATCTGAACCCAAAGTTAAAGGAACCAATCCACCTGCAACAGCAGCAGCTGAACCTCCCGACGATCCACCAGCAATACGTTTTAAATCGTGGGGATTATGGGTCGCACCATAATGAAAGTTTTCGGTCACAAACCCATAAGCATATTCATCCATATTTAAAGCACCGACAAGAATTGCACCTGCTTGTTTTAACTTGGCGATCGCTGTAGCATCTTGGGTCGCAGGTGGGTTTTCTGCATTGATTTTTGCACCTGCAAGAGTTGTTAAACCAGCGATATCATACAAATTTTTAACTGCAAAAGGTACACCAGTTAACATACCAGGGTCTTTACCTGCTGCAATTTCCTCATCAATACGTTTTGCATCTGCTAAAGCTGCTGTGGCTGTTACCTCAGTAAAACAGTTCAATTCCTGTTGTCGTGCTGTAATTCTATTTAATGCAGCTTGGGTAACTTCCACTGCGCTAATTTTACCGTTACGTACTGCATCTGCTGTGGCGATCGCGTCTGCTTGTTCTAGATTCATGGTTTAAAATTCAGACTACGAATTACGAATTACGAATTACGAATTAAAAATTATTCTCTCATGGTTCAAATTTTGACCCTACTTCAATATCTTTCGGTAAGGGAAACTCATTCACAAGCTTGGCGATCGCCTGAATTTTCTTAAAATTTGCGATCGCACTATTTCGATATTCATCTCGTAATTGTAAATCTAATAATAACGCTGCCTGTTCTACATATTGACTCGCATCAATTTTTTTATTCATCTTTTTATTCACAATCTTGTGATGTTTTTTATTTTATGGTGTTTTTAGTCGTCTCAAACTTTCTATCTCTTTTGTTCGTACAGAACTGGTAAAACAAAAAAAGATGTTGGCGTAAGTTACACCAACATGCAAAGAGTTTAAATTTTGATGTGCAAAAATCTGCAAAAAATATAGTTGAATCTGAAATAGATTATCTATCCAATTCCTTCTATAACTGGATGAAAATAGAAAGCTAAACCCAGAATCACATAGGATGCTAGTAATAAAGTACCTTCAAGCCAATTGGACTTACCATCAGAACTAATACTATTAGCAATCAACACCGATACAGCTACCGCTACTAATTCAAAAGGGTTGAAATCTAAATCCATTGGTTTTCCAAACAACCAACCTGCGATTACCAGTACAGGTGCAACAAATAAAGCAATTTGCATGCTAGAGCCAACAGCGACAGACAAAGATAAATCCATCTTGTTTTTCATCGCGACCGTAACTGCTGTAGCATGTTCTGCTGCATTACCAATTATCGGAACTATGACAACCCCAGTAAATAATGCTGTTAGACCCAGTTCGGATGTAGCTACTTCCAAAGAACCAACCAAAAACTCCGACTCAAATGATACTAGTACAGTGCAAAGTAGCAGTACTCCCATCCACTTCCAAACATTGGGTTGGTGACCATTATTTACCAATTGCTCAGAACCCTCTACTACACCCACATCATAAAGATAAGAATGGGTTTTCATAGAGAATAATAAGGTTAAAGCGTAAACTAAAATCAAGACTGCAGCAACAGCCAAAGATAAATTTTGCAATGTAATTTGGCTAATCCCGTTGTTTGATGTGAAGTGCATCGCCGTCGGGACTAAAATCGCAATTACAGCCAAATTCATTGAAGCTGCATTTAATCGCGCCACATCAGGCTGGAAATTTTGCTCTTTATGGCTCAAACCACCCAAAAGCATTGCCAAACCCATCACTAACAGTAAGTTACCAATAATCGAACCAGTGATACTTGCTTTGACTACGTCTACGAGTCCCGCCCTTAAGGCAAACAAAGCAATAATTAGTTCTGTAGCATTACCAAAAGTAGCATTTAACAATCCGCCTAATGAAGGACCGACCACCACAGCAATCTCCTCTGTGGCTGTACCCATCCAAGCAGCTAAAGGTAAAATTGCTAACCCAGCGGTAACGAAAACAGTTAATTCTCCCCACCCTAGGAAGTGGGCTGCGATTGAAACTGGGACAAAAGCTAACAAGACGGAAAATATTTTCTTTTTAACTGACATTTATCATTTCAAATCAGGGATACCAGTCACAAAATTACAAAATCTCGTGATGCCTCAGAGAGATGGTAACGCAACGGATTATACTCTAGAATACCCTCGCAAGACTTAATTTCAGGTTCCGAAGATCTACTGTTTCTCATAAAAATGTTTGTTCGTAATGGTAGAGGTAATACCAATCACAAATTTGTTATTTTCTGTATAAAATTGTAAATAAAATTTTATAATTTGTAGGCAAGATGGGATTTAGAATCTTAAAGGGTAATAAAATTTTTGCTGTTTTATTCATTGGAACTTGCAACAAAAAAAATTCTGAAGAATTTAGTTAGAATAGCAGTTGTTTGTTGGCTATAGGGAACAGCCATTTGCTCAAGTAAAGTAAATACAAATTACTATCTATTGTGAAGATTGTTTGATTATTTGTTGTAACTATATTTTCCATAATTGTCATTTTTCATAATTGTCATCTATGAATTTGTTTTGCTGTAACGCAAGTATATTAAGCAATACATGGATTATTTCAAGATGAAATTTCAGGATAATATTGCTTTTTTTCTATAACATGGATAATCTCTACATGACTTCTTTAGTTGAAAAATCAGCTAATGCTGACACGATATTGAATGAAGAAAAAAATACGGCAAATACCTATCAGCCCGATCCCCTAAATTCGGCTACTGGTGTTTACGTTACAGTACATGGACATTTTTATCAGCCACCACGGGAAAATCCTTATTTAGATGCTATTGAACGTCAAAGTAGTGCTGCACCATTTCATAATTGGAACGAGCGAATACATTATGAATGTTATCGTCCCAATGCCTTTGCTAGAGTCTTAAATGATAGAGGTGAATTAACGGGGATCGTTAATAATTATGAGTATTTGAGTTTTAATATTGGACCGACATTAATGTCATGGTTGGAATCACATGATGTAGAAGTTTATCAACGAATTCTAGATGCGGATCGCAAATCTAGAGAGCGTCTAAATGGTCATGGGAACGCCATCGCGCAGGTATACAATCACATAATTATGCCTTTGGCTAACGAAAGAGATAAATATACACAAATCCGTTGGGGGAAAGCAGATTTTCGTTCGCGATTTGGTCGTGATCCCGAAGGAATGTGGTTGGCGGAAACGGCTGTAGACTACCCAACCCTTGAAGTGTTGATTGCGGAGGGAATTCGTTTTATTATTCTTGCTCCTTCCCAAGCAGAACGCTGTCGTCTTCTACCGACAGTTGAGGATACCAACCCCGAATGGTGTGAAGTTGGAGGAGGTCAAATCGATCCCACCCGACCTTATCGGTGTTACCTGAAAGGAAATAGGGAAATTTCCATAAGTCAGGGTTTAGAAGAGATTGAGAATCAGGAGATTGATAAACCAGAGATTCAAAACAGACCTTACATCGATATCTTTTTCTATGATGGTCCCATCTCACGCGATATGGGGTTTAGTGATGTGGTGTATAATTCCAACCATTTTGCTGGACGTATTGGGGCTGCGATCAGAGGGGATCATCGTCCTGCACAGTTAATTTCTGTTGCAACCGATGGAGAAACTTTCGGACACCATAAGAGTGGTACTGAAAAAACTTTGGCTTATGCTTTCAGTGAAGAGTTTAAACGAAGAGGTTGGACTTTAACCAACTTTGGTCACTATCTAAGTTTAAATTCCCCAGCTTGGGAAGTTGAGCTAAAACCCGTTACTGCTTGGAGTTGTTCCCACGGAGTCGATAGATGGCAAGATGACTGTGGTTGTGGAGGTGCGCCGGGATGGCACCTAAAATGGCGACGTCCGTTACGAAATGCTCTTAATTGGTTGCGGGATCGGTTAATTGAAGTTTATGAAGAACATGGTAGAGAGTTTTTTAACGATCCTTGGGAAGCACGAGACAAGTATATTGAAGTGATTCGCGATCGCTCCAACGCCAATGTCCATCGTTTTTTGAGCAGTCACCAAAATCATGAATTAAATGCATCGGAAGAAGTGGACGCCTTGCGCTTATTAGAAATGCAACGTCATGCTTTGTTGATGTTTACTAGTTGTGGTTGGTTTTTTGAAGAAATATCGCGCCCAGAGGGAACCCAAATTCTCCGTTATGCAGCCCGTGCTTTGGAATTGGCCGGAGATGTGGCGGGAGTACAATTAGAAAAAGAGTTCCTTCAGCGTCTGGAGGAAGCACCGAGCAATATTGATTACTTCAAAACTGGTGCTGGAGTTTACCGTCAGTTAGTAGTTAGCTCCCAAATTAGCCTTCCGAAAGTCGCTGCTCACCATGCAATCGCTTCCCTATTTAATGGATATACTTCGGCTGAAAGAAAGCAATCGAAACCTCACCCCCAAAAAACGTCTCAACCCCATTCTCAATACAAACAGGTTTACTGCTACAGTGCCCATGAGTTAGATTACCAGCTCCAACGTATGGGAACTTTAACTTTAGCTGTCGGACACTTAAAGTTAGTGTCAGATATTACCTGGGAAAGTGAAGATGTCATATTTGCTGTGCTTCATCTGGGTGGTTGGGATTTTCACTGCTGTATTCAACCTTTTACCGGACGGCGGATTTATACACAAGTTAAGGAAGAATTATTTGGAGTACTGCAAGAAGTAAGTGCAGCCCGAGTGATTTTAACGATGTCTAAGTTATTCGGGGAAAATTCCTATAACCTGCAAAATATGTTTGCAGAAGAGCGCCATCGAATCATGCGGTTACTCACCCAAGAAACTCTGACGAGGCTCGACCAACTTTATACTCAAGCCTATCGAGAAAATTACGGTGTATTACTAGCATTTCATCAGGATGGACAAACTGCACCCCAGGAATTACAAGTTGCAGCAGAAGTTGCTTTGGGATATCGCTGCAAAACAACTATTAAAGCTTTAGAGCATGACATTACCGAAGCACAACTGAGTTCGAATCATTTATTGGAACTAGAGGCGATCGCTACCGAAGCCAAACATTTACGCTGTAATTTAAAAGCACCAGAAAGTAAGCAAACAATTGAAGAATTAATTAAGCGACTGCTTTGGCAATTATTGCATCAAAGTAACGGTAGTTTCCACACATGTATTGAACGTTTGGAACAATTAATTGATGTTGCACACAAGTTAGATATTGGTATTTCGTTAGAACGCTCCCAAGAATTATACTTGAACTGTTTGTACACTCAAATTGTTCCACAATTACAAATCCTTACCCACAATTCAGAGGATATGAGTAAATACCGGAAAATATTGAAGCTGGGTCAAAAATTACAAGTTGATGTTAGTTCTTGGTTAAGATATTAGTTACTGCTAGGAAATATTTTTTGTAAAGTTTCCAGAACTAACTATTTAGTATTTTGCTCAGCTATTTGGATGGAGAAGTATAGCATTAACTGTATGGACTAGGTAGTGATAAGTAATCTTTTCCTAAAAGGGAACTGATAACAAAAAATCCTAATCCAGCAACGTAATGTTATAAATCTCTCCATTCTATTTTTAAACCTATTGATAACAGAAAAAATTTAGATTAATAAATTATATTTTTCCTGAAGGGAGATGGAATAATTAAAAGTAAATATAAAATAATCAAAAATAACATCTACAATTAATTTATTTTTTAATACTATTTTTCATGTTTATTCCAAAATACTAAGAGTCACATCAACCATATCTAGGAGAACTTCTTTATCTGGATTAATTTTGGAAATCACTCGCAAACCCTTTAAACTACAGAGTAAATGACGTGCTAATGCACGAGGATCTTTATTTACTTGAATTTCCCCTTTTTTCTTAGCTCTTACTAAAACCTCATATAGTAATTCTTCAACTTTTTGGATCTCTTGCGCCAAATGTGCTGCAATTTCCGGATCGTGATGACCAATTTCTACAACTGAATTAGTAATCAAACAACCTTTGTATTGAGAATCAATAACAGCTTTTTCGACTAGATCGTAGAAAAGGTTAATAATTTCTTGTTTTGATGCATCAGGAGTTCTTAATGCGGTAAACATAGAACTCACAAATGTATCGCTATAGTGAACTAATGCAGCTTTAAACAAAGAGCGTTTATCTTTGAAAGTGTCATAAATACTACCGCGATTAATTCCCATACTTTGGACTAAGTCTTGAATTGAAGTTCCTTCGTAGCCATAGCGCCAGAATGTCTCCATTGCTTGTTCAAGGACTTTTTCTCGTTCGAACTCCTTTTTACGAGCCATAGCAGTTTTTTTAAGTAGAATTTAATATAACAATCCTGGAACAAACATTCAAATGTTTTCCCAGGAAGTAAAAAGTATTTAAGTTATGTGATTATAGAGATGCTATGGTAACATCCCTAAAGTGCTCTGAATATAATTATAAATCCATCATTAGATAAACTTTTATTGGGAATCTAAAAACTCTAAATACCCATTACTCAATTCCTTTACTGCTAAATCGTAAAATTGCTTACCATGTTCTGGTGTCGCAAGGTTGGGATTAGAACCCATCCTCCCATCCGGATAACGATCTCGAAAGTCAGTTGCGCTGTATATTTTTCGCTCTTTGTTTACTTCTGCAGATACAATTACTTGTTTGATACTATCTGGATAAATATATTGAGTTAAAGCAACTTCTGAAGGTGTTGCATGGGAACCTTCTTCCGAGCCATACAATTCTTTCGCTAGTTTGTACACATCTGCACACATAAACCAGTTGGCTACTTGACATTGTACTTGTGAAGCATTATGTAGCTGTAAATCTGCTAAGTGAGCGTAAGTTTCCGAGAAAGCTGCTTTCAGGGTAGCAATATTACCGCCATGCCCATTAATAAAGTAAAACTTGCAAAAACCAGCTTTCACCAAACAAGTCAAATAATCTTTGATTAATTGGATCATTGTGCTTGGACGTAGACTAATGGTACCGGGAAAAGCTGTATGATGCAACGCCATGCCCACATTAATTGTTGGTGCAACTATGGCTTGTGTCACTTCTCCAACTGCACTAGCTATTGCTTCTGCACATATGGCGTCAGTACCAATTAAACCTGTTGGACCATGCTGTTCTGTTGAACCTATTGGTACAATTATCCCGCGAGAGCGCTGTAAATATTCCTCGACTTCTTGCCAAGTGCTCAAATGTAACAGCATTAATACTATCCAATATTTTCGTAAAACTTTTTTAACCCTACCTCAATTTTCACTAGAAGAGTTTGATTTCTAGAAATATCTTCAGTAGAAATATCTTTTAAAACAAACTTACTTACAACAAGTGATATGTAGGTATTTGCACATCCTACAGCCAATAAATTGTGGTATGAATTTATTTTTGAGGAAATATTTCTTGGAGTTATTTTTGGCAATCCCCTAAAAACTAATCAAAAAATTATAATGACTAATCAAAATTATAATGCTTTTTTACATCGCTTTTGATTTCCCAGGTGCAAGACATTCCAGCAGGAAATATAACCAAATCACCTTTTCCCATTTGTCATGGTTGTCCTTTGTCGGGAGTTACAATGACGTCACCATCTAAAAAATAACAGGTCTCTTGAGAATCATATTTCCAAGGAAACTTTGAAGCCTCTTTCATCCAAATATCCCAACTATATACACCTAATTTCTGAAGCTTTTCTGGGGTTGGTTGATGTTCAATTGTAATTTCTGAGGGTTTAGTTTCCATCGCGTAGTCGCAAATAAATCTGACAAATCAATCTGAGTAGATACTAAATAAATATTAGCAGTAAGACATTAGCAGTAAGACTCTATGTCTTCACCGTACTCATCTACTAAATAGCATAATGCGCGAAAACGCAAGCACACTAATTCTTCGTACAGTGGGTTTAACTTGCATAGCGGAGGAATATGACCTATTTTGCGACCAAAAATCACAATGTCGCGCTCAAAAGGACATTGGGCTGGGATCAACTTTGCAATCAACTTTGCAAACTTACGATTTTTGATATTTAGGCTGTCTAAGAATTGACGTAATGGCTGCAAGGGATTAAATCGAAAAGATTTTGATGTTTTTTTTGCTGATTTGATATCGCTAGGTGCTAATTGTTGAACGTAAGCAGAAAAATTAATTGATTGACTGTTTGTATTCACCATAGTCCTAAGCCTCTTTTATCAAAATTAAAAATCAAGTTGTTTGAAGATGATTGCCTTGCTTGTAAACCTTAAATAATCAAATTTAATTACAAGATTGAAACTAAAAAATCCGCACATAAAATTAGTTACTTCATATGCGATTCTAAATCATTGACCTAATTAATATTTAAGCCTAGTACCAATCTTATAACTGTCCTGTTGACTACAAAACAATCAAAAATCAATGATACTTTTCCTTCTTTGATTTACTACTTGCAATACCCACTATTTTTTTATTTACTATGCTAATAACTTGTTTTTTATGCAGGTAAAGCCTATAATTCCCCAACATTATTGTAAATAATGCTTATTTACACATGCTATATAGGTTTTACCCTTATATCTTTGAAAGGTCAACTACTTTTATATAATTCTTTTAAATTGTAAGCAATTTTACAAAAATTAATTTTATGATTAGCTCCTAAATAACTTATATAAATTGTTTATATTAAAATCGTAAATTGCGATTATTTAATAGATTAAGTTATGACAAAAATCTAATATCATTATCTCAAAACAAAAAATTATAAAATAGGTAAATATCAATTAATCATAAATACAAACTTTATTAAAAAATATCTATAATTGATAAATTTTTCTCATAAACTAATTTTTGCTCATAAATTAATTTGTGCTTTTATTTGGAAGATGATTATCAAATCCTGGGATAGGTTATAAGTCTCTAAGTCTCGCCCACAGGAAGGTTCACCTTCCTAGTAACCAAAAAACTACTCTACAGATCTATCATTAAGGTTCTACAGGGAAGGTATGTATATTCATTGGACTTTTAATTTTTAATCTGTATCTTACTTACAATCCGTCATATATCTCATATATCTCTCATAAATATTAGGGAATATTAGGTTGCGAACATTTACAACAGAAAAATTATCCAACTTCATGAATTCATAGAGAAAATTTATAGTTAATTTTTAAGAGAGCTAGCGAATCCGATTGGTTCAAACTTTAAAATCCTTTGAGCAAATCACTTTCAAATTAATTTTTTCATTCCACCAAGTAACTGTAACCAAATAACAACAACAATCCAGTGAATAAATACAATTATCCATAAAGAACCTGTTATCCCATATGCAATGGTTAAAGTCAACCCTAAAAAACCAGCCAAAATGAGAAAAATCGGCTGAAGAAATGTTGGATTGCCAATTTTATAAAAGGTTTTAGCATTTAGAGGATGATAAAAGATAAACAATAGAAGTACCAATGCTGCGAATAAAAACCATTGACTCCAATTGATGATTTCTGTGGGGTGGGGAAGGGGTAAAACTCGAAATATTAATTCTTCTACAAAAGCTGGGGCAAACATAATTTGTAATGCAGCTAAGCAGTGTTGAGACAAAGGTGCAGACCATATTTCTCGTTGTAAAAAACCGGAAGAGAAACCCAAAGGTAGGGCGATCACGGCGTAGATAATTAGCATTAATCCGGCTATTAGCCAATCTTGAATTGAGGGGATAGCAATTGCAGCTAAAACACGATGAAGAATTACGGGAATCGGAGAAATATTAGTAAAAGGAATTTTGATTGTTCCGAACAAAGGTGTAGCTGCTAAGGGTTGAATATCTGGGTTTACTCCCCCGACCTGATTTGTTTCCAGGAACCACAGTTTACCACCTTGTTGTAAAAACATCGCAGCAAGTTCATCTTGTGCTTGTCGGGGCATCATGGTTCTCCAAGTTGTTAATGCAGCCCAAATACTGGGGTCTCGAAATGGTTTTTTCCGTTGGTTTTTACCGTTATCAATTCCGGCTAAATTTCCGATACTGCTTTCCCAGTCAGCTCGAATTATTCCTAAAGGAAACAGGTCTTTTTCTAGCCTTTGTCCCAAAGTAATTAGTTTGTTGAAGCGTTCGGTTTGGGGATCGTCAAGATGATTTGCTAACCAATTTTGAATATCTGGGCTGGAACTAACTTTTTGTTTAATAATTTGGATCGCTGCATATAAAGCTTGGGCTGAGTCTTGAACGCAAGAAGTTGCGGGAGTAACGGTTGCACTCCCAGTTCCGTCGCCGATTCGGTACCGTGCCATCATTACTTGCAATTGCTGCAAAAATTCTTGTAATGGTGAAAGCTTAATACCATCAAAATCATAATCTTGGGTGACTGGATCGAACTTAATGAGAATGTCAACAACCGGACGGGTTGCCATCCAACCCCTCGTCAAATTGCCCATATAATTTACCCAAGAATGTTTGGCGGAAATTATTCCATCAGGATTATGGGCATAAACTTGTTCGTATGTTATGTCAAATTGTAATTCCTGGGTAATGGGTTCGCGGACTATTTGAGCTACACCAAAAGCAAAATGTCCGGTGATAGTTTTGGGTACACCTAACTCTTCTGCTTTTTTTCCGCCAATTCCACCAAACAAGTTTAAAACAATTGCTTTATCTCCTACTTGCCATTGAGATATAGCTTGTTTGCTTCCCTTAATATTTGGATCGATTAAAACAGTATTGACTTTACCTTTATCAGTTCGATCAATCTGCCAGTTTTTTTCTGTAATGTAGGTTAATCCAGCTTGTTCGCCTAAAATTACGCGTTTTGGTTCTAATTGAAATAAAGAACGGGGTGCTAAAGCTTGGACGGTAAATATTCCGTTTTTATCTCTGGCTCCATAAATATACCAACCGTTTGCACCTGCAGCTGAAGCTTCTATTTGGTAAGCAGTTGAAGGGGGAATATCCCGCGTATCGATAACTTGTTGAGGAATGCGAATAA
>JAAUYH010105812.1_pt1 | contig 12073 bp, 7 predicted proteins | sample 7278061 | NCBI WGS metagenome assembly JAAUYH01 (sample SAMN14350203, study PRJNA611818) | marine sediment metagenome | isolation source: surface marine sediment (0.6m) | place: French Polynesia: Moorea | collected 2018-08
ACTAGATGTTTAGAATGAGAGACAAAAATGCATTTATCAATGATTCAAGAGAGCTGTAGTTTAGAAAGCTTGATTTAATTTCCCTGCAGAACTGACAAAGATTTATCTAATCTAGCCACAGGTGCCTATAACTAATCAAAAATAGAATCGCCTTAAAAGCTTCTATCGAAAATCTATGGGCATAGTAATTGAAGCTGCATCAACAGTTGAGTTCTTTTGACTTACAACAAGGGAGTTCTTTAACTGTCGATGTTCCGTGGGTCACCATCTTCACTCATCTATCAATGCAGGCTAGTGATACCATGTCAAAAGCATTCAATGTGGATCGCAGCACTCTTGTATTATGATAGATGCATGCTCTAGTGGTCATCCCATTCTCATCTGCAGTACCTACTTTGAAAACCGTATTAACTAAAGCTGAATTGTTGCTGCACATGAATATATGTGCAGGTCACTGTGTCATTCTTATTGTATTCTAAGTGCCCAATAGATCGTTGCATATTTTCTCTTTTTGATTTTATCCCATTTATTCACAGCAAAAATTCGAATATATCCTTCTTCTTCGAGTTGTATTCAGTACAGTATGGTGAAACGTACCGAAATGTTAACTCAGTGGACCATCTGTCAAACCTAACATGGCTAGTTACGCTATTACGAATTTTTTTGCCCCTTCATTTCGATCCATGTACTGCTTATTCCTTTTTGTTAACGTTTCACGGCACTAATAAATTGGCTTGCTGCAAACTGCCTGAGCACGCTGGTATCTCTAACGTGAAACGTTATTTTGGTACACTACAGTAAAACTCCGAAAATTATTTAATTTATTTTGTTTAAAGTTCTTATGGGTTTTAAAAGGGTAAAAGAAGTGCTAGATGCGAATAATGACTACTGAGTTATATTTCGGTTCAGGTTTATTTGACGGTATCGTATTGAAACTCCTATTTTATTTTAGAATAAAGAAGTGGGATGAACAATTTCAGTACTGTATTCCCCTTAGCCTAGATTTCCGGTCTCAGTCTGCTTTACTAATCAGGAACTGTCCCGGAACACTCTTGCGCACATAAACTAAAAGAACGGGTCCACGACCGTAATCGTAATGAGCCTGAGTGGAAAAGTACAATAAATCGAATTCTCTCATACCTACAAATGCTCGCCTAGCTCGCAGTGGACAATTCCTACGCACCACGAACAATGAGGAACCATGGGGTGATGGATCGAATCATGACCTTCACATTCGCAAGTGCAAGTGTGTGGTTGTGGCGATGATTGTGGGAGTGATCGTGGCGGTAGGATTTCTCTATTAGTTTCCGGTAGAGTGTCTATGTTTGTTTTCTTGCGTTCACGATTGTTCGGTCCCTACCTATCACGAAAATACACGCGAGCAGTTGAATAGCATATGCACTAATGGAATGAGAGTGATAGGGAATGCTTCATTGAAGTGAATTTTTGTGTGTGGACGGACATGGTTAGCCACCATTCGCAAAACTGTACTGCACTGTCCTATAGCGCAGCCGTACCGTATACAGTTCTACAGGAGAGGACTGCACAGTACTGTACAGTAAATCCACCTTTGCTCTCCATGTTAAACCTCTCTCTGAACGTGTTACTGTTAGTCTGTCACTTGACTTCACACTCGTCGAGTGCACTTTCCGCTACTGTACACACAATGTTACAGTAGAATATGCTCATGACTGCAGAACAGTCCTCTTTACCTAATTAAGCAACTGCCGAAACTGATTCGACGGAAATAGCTTCTCAACGTCTGATTTCGATCACAAATAGAGGGCTGCATGCTTCCTTCTATTCTTCCCAAACAATTGCGATACCCATTTACACTCACTTCTTTCAATTCTGTGTCGTTTGCCCACTCATCTTCTTGCGCTTCTTGTGGATGTGACGGTAACGCCTCCAATTACCTTCCCCACTCCGCTACAGTATTACAAGATCTTTGTTTTCTACACGAGAAATCAAGTTTACTGCGATCCTGCAGCCTATTTTTTCAATGCTTTCTTATAGGAAGAGTTGCCTATTTTTGTCATCCCCTTTCCCGAACTCGCCGTCCTCTCACTTCGTACTTCCATTTTGTCGAATCATTGCTTGTTGAACACGTCTCGTCAACTCAATCTTGCAAGTTGACACTTGAATTGTATTTCTTCGCTTGCCTTGCCTTTTCGCCATACAGTAAATGATCCTTATTTGCAGTTGAGTTACCCGTTTTGCAAATTCTCCTTGTTTCATGCCGATCATTCGCGTGTTTCAAAAATCCCTCCTCATAGAACACTGGTCGTTTCGCTTGTATAAGCTATGGGTGTGCAGCCCGTAGAAACCCATGCCGCGTAATCCTACCGTATCCTTTCTACTTTACACGCGAGTTAGCAATGTGCTGCAGCAGTGATCGCGTTCTTTCAGTATCCCCTTCCTCTCTAGGGTGCGTCGACTTATCGCCACACTCACTTATTGTGACAGCGTCATTCTGATTCTGAACGAGAGTTGTGTAGCTGGCACCTGAATGAACCTTACACCGCTTTCTCGCATTCAGAATTCTAGCATTACATTCTTGGCTCTTGGGTGAGAGCCACCTTCCTTCGTGTTCTTGTTTTCTTCTTCACTGATGAATTATTCGACTTTAATCCGAAATACCGTGTGAGTGCCTGTTTCATAGCATTGCTGTTTCTGTACGAATTCCCATTTCGCTACTCATTGTTATGTACTTCACGCAATTTGTGTAATGTGAGCTCTCACAATCAAGTGTCGTCATCATTCTTCCGAGTCATCAAATCATTGTGATGCATCTATAAGCATGCTGGCATTATGCTTACTCCCGGCATTTAGATTCGATTTACTTCATTCTTTCGCCACAACCTATAGCTGACATTTCTAATTCGCTACACACTCATACTTTTCGATTTCTGCTCCCCACAATATTCTTGCACCATTCCATTTCCATCATTAACAACTTTTTAGCAGTAATAGTCTAATGCGATTTGATGTTATCAGTCGAATTTGACCTTTCACTGGATACAGGCTCCATTTCTTGCGACCAATAAGTCACTCTTGAAAAGGGTGATGCACATTAGTGCTTGAAATTTTTTTGCCCAACTGTGTGTAAACGAAAGTGAAATGGAAAAAACAAATAATAATTCGAGTACCTATTCCGCAAAGGCGGTATTGAGGATCATTCCCGTTTTTCTAACTCACATGTCATTTGCCCCCTGCCGACAAACAGCAAAGCGCTGGATTCCCTGCGACCACAAGAATGGAGTAACCACATCTTACATCGTTTTCATGCAGTGCGTTTTAATGGTAGTGAATTCGTTTATTACTTGTTGAAGAGTCGGCATCGCAAATTTCATTTCCCCAGAGAAAACTGTCAATTTAATAACGTAGTTCATTTTGACAATCAGGCTCGTACGACGCAAGAGCTGGTCCTCTCGAAGACTATATCTTGTTGTATCTTTCGGTCTTGTTCGTTAATTGTTTCGAAAACAATTTTTCAGGAACTAGACTATAGTACCAACAAAAACACAACTAATTAAGTAGCAGTTCTCGAATTTCTGGCTTACCCCACTGACCACTGTAACGATACGAAAAGAGCTGAGATTACTAATTCACAGGACATAACCCCGTATTGTGGTACATATGGCTTGAATAAAGTTCTAATTATTGGTAAGTCGTGATTGCCACTACTCATTCAATTCATTCTCTATTTAAGAGGTTCTAAGAAGTAGTTCTCCAGTCATATAGATCACAAAGCACAGCAATGAATGTCTGCATCTCGATAGCATTCACAGTTCGACTGCCATCATAGATGAAATGGCATGGCAATACATTGGGTGCGCTTCGACAGCCTGGTCAAAACATGCGATTCCCACACCTATTCCTTGTAGACGTCGGTCACAAATTTTTCATGTCGCTCCGCAGATTCCAATGACTTCAAGTTCACTGCTGCCCCAAATGGTTTGATAATTATTCTGACCGATTAATTAATGAGTGTAACATTTCATAGAGCTCGTCATGAGTATTGTTACCAACCATCAACAAGGACGATTTTTGTCTAATTTATTTTGAAAAAGGGATTCACCAAGACTCAAAGTATCATTGCCTAGCCTATGAATTTATTCGTATCACGAGGAAGCTGTCGAGGATTTAACAAGCCTTTTCGTTGAGGGTGTTTGCAAGTGATACAAAGGCAAGCGGAAAGTTGATATCGAGCTGAGAATAAATTAGTGGTGAGTAAAAAAATGAGATAGTTTTTCTCGCAGTCAAACTATTACCCCCTGGCTGCAGAAAAAAATATACGCCTATCGGTCCGACGGATAGTATTTTTATTAAATTCAATTTATTCTAGAGATCACAGAAGTGCAATGTGGAAATCGATTCTAAAGTTCAATTTATTTCAATTCTTATTTAATTAATCTTACTACTTTTGCTGTGATTTTATGATTGAAAATAGAAAATAATGGGATATTTTTGCCTTAAAAGAAGAAAGCTCAAATTCTAGGAGAAGCAGATCAAGAGCATGGCGAAAATTTCCCGATTCAAATCATTGAGCAGTCAGAGGATGAACTTATACTAATCCTCGTATTAGTACAACCGTCAGATGAGTTATACTCATGGAACAAAGATACTTGTTGCATCTCGGATCAAGTTGTAAGTGAAAACTCGAATGAATTACATATCTGGAATGAAGTGATTTTGCCAATTCTTTGATTTTTTTCATCAGGTCACTAACAAAGGAACAAATTTTCTGTGAGTTGAACGCATGGATGGTACTGGTTAGCTTGTTCAATATGGTCTACGCCGAATGAAGGAATTTGATAATTTCTTAATCACTCTATTCAACGTAAGCCTACAAAAACCATACAGGTATTGAAGAAAATATTCGGAATTTTTAATTGCATTGTGATTCAAAGGACAAGTAATCACAGCTACGAAAATATCAGCAAACTTCAGCGTGCGATCAAATAGATCAAACTAAGAGGAAAGCTAAAGACAGAACCATAATTCAAAGATCCAGAACAAATGAGTGACTTAGATGCCGCTGAAGAAACTGCAAAATACTACACGATGTTGCAGTAGATAATCCTTCCAAACCAGCTTCAAATTCATGCAAGCCATTTTCTGTACTTGATATTTATCTCCAGCTTGGGCTTTTAGAAGAATAATCTATCGAAAAGGGTACACGAAATAAGTCTTGGAATAAGTTTGCTATAACATTATTGCCGTTTGAATTGCTTGTATTTGATATCAGACCCAAAGAGAGCTCTTACTCATAAACAAAGTTTGAACGCTATCAAGTCTTTTCAGAGCACATAAACCATTTGGTAGATTCGTCGCTTATGATGAATTGACCTTAAATTGACCATAATGAGAATAATTAGAAGATCGATCACTGAAAACTGGACCTGATATCGACTTGTCGAAACAGATTCGAATAGAAGATTGAACTCTGCTGGAAAACCAGAATAAGAAATCAAAATCATCCAATATACAATTCACTAGGGTAATTGGTGGCCTTGAACCCTTATGGCATACTGGAAAAGACATAGGGAACAAAACTGACCTTTCTTGGTCCGTTACTACCGTTGCGAGAGAGTTTGATATCTCTGAAAGAGCATGTGAAAGAAGTTTCCTTTCAATTCAATACAATTCCATGTTCTGGCAGTGAAGAATCGGTATCAATCGAATCAAGTATTTATTGCGGATACTTGAGTTGCGCTAGAATGTGTTCTTCAGTATTGAAATACGCCACAGAGTCCAAACTTTGCTAATAATGAAAATCACCAGACAATTGTACTGGCTTTAAACATCTAAATTACTAAATCTACTGCTTTCAGGAGGCGAAAAGGCACGCAATTTAAGAATCGGCATGATAAAATTTGCTTCCGAAATCCTGAAATAGATTTTCGCCAATTTATTCGGGAACCGAACCGGATGATTTAATTCGAAAGTACAGTTCTGTTGTTTTCTATCGCCGGTATCTTTACCTCTGACACCTTCAGAACTCAATGCGAATATTGTTTTGCATAAACATCAGTGTTGAATCACTCATAGAAGATGTGCATATAATGAGCTAAACAGAAACGCTGCAGTACTCTCATCTTACTGAGGGCCTCCGTTTCGGGCTATTCGATGCAGACTGCTGCTTAAGGGCTCTATGCACTGTCTTCGCTACATGAATTTAATCGTGCATTGCCCATAAGTCATTTTGAACTACTCTTTCTACATTTGTCGGATGTTAAATGTAGACAGTAGCTGCCTTACAGACTTGCCGCGCTGTGGTAAATATTTGAAAGCCTTTTCATAGTTTCTGTTTCTATTCGCCGCAAATACCGGAACAATTCGATCTTAGTCACTTGAGAAAAAAGTATTTTCACATGTTTAATTTTCCTGTCGGCGTTTCATCTGTATCTTGTTACCAGTTATTATTTTATAGCGAAAACGATGTTTATTTTCAGCATGGAAAAATTTCAAAATTTGTTTATCACTTAAAGCTTAAGTTGCAATCACATAACAAGCTTTTAAATTTCTCGATCCATTTCGTTTATTGAAACTGATTCAGAATTCGAAAGTATTGGTCGTCCATAATTCCGCTTGTCTTACCGGACTAGGGATATTTTCATGCTTTAAGATAATTTCTTTCCGAAGCCTTCATTACGTGAGTGCCACTATTCCTAAACAGGGAAAAGTTAATACCAGTTACTCTGTTCATTGGTTGCTTAATAGCATTTGTTCAGCTGTTCGTCCCACGGATTTCGCGTACTGCATATGCTTCTCGTTTTCAGATGCATGCAAATAATGTAGGCTGATAAAACTACAGTGGAAGCATACAATATGCAAGCTATGTTGAGAATCTTCAAGTTATGCTTCCCAATTGAAACACAATTTTCTCTTTTCTACCCAATTCCCGTTAATTGCTTCCTTTTTCCCCTTTCATTCCTTTTATTTAGTGTGTTTCATGTTTTGCTATCAATTTACCTTTCCTTGTGCCGGATGATCGGTATTTTTCATGTCAAGAGAAATTAGAGAAAAATCTTCTAAAGAAGAATCTATTGATTCACCCAGCTCTCAGATGTAAGTGGCTATATTGACTCAGACATACTCAAACAGTAGAAATAAAACGTATTTTACCGCCTATTACGTATGCCATGTAGTGCAATCTGACACCTCCGGATATCCCGCAAATCCGGGTGCGTTTATCTGTCAAGTCGCACTTTGCACCTACATAATTCATTTACAGCGACGTATCGGACACGATGGACCAGCTATCTGCGGTTGAATCTGCAGTGAAACTGAAAATTTTCACTCACACCTCTTTGATATTTCGTCTAGTTCGACGAATATTGGAAGTCCACCTGATCTACCAAATACCAAAGGATATAGCCTTTGGTATCAAGGTTCCCGGCACTTATAGAGAAGACACTCACATATTGGAAGGTTATTGGCTTCTGTTGTTCCTCAGCGCTTCGCCGTCTGGAATATTGAACTGTTTGAAATATCATCACGAAATCATGCCATCGTTAGCAACACCATCGTTGTATGTTGTGAGGAACAGATCTAATGACATGTGCCTTATGCACAGTCTTCTTCACCAAAGACCCATAAAGCATGTAACGGAATTGTTTCGCAAGGCACCACGGTGCACAGACATAACTCTCTGCGAAAACTGGAGCGTTCACTATAAATTGAAAAAACGGCACGGCGTGTACTGCGAAAGCAATTTCTTTGATTAGGCACCTCCTGGAGTAGCAAGAGAAAAATCTATCTCATTATCCGCAGAACTCAATCGCAGCTAATTCATGCATTCAGAGCAAGGAAGGTTACGTGACGCAGTCTAATTTCAGAGACCGTGAATTCTCAGGAGCCCCTAAGAAATCAGTTGAGAAATTATCAGCAACATCGACATATGCGCACCTCAGAAATGTCGTGACCTGTCCGAGATATCTATGTTCTTCATCAATGACTTCGCAGATCCTGCGGAATATTTCCTCACTTATTGCTCGTCACGAAAGGATTGTAGACGTATCCTTTGCGTTTCGCAGCGATATTACGACTCAGAGATATGAAAATTACACCTGAAGTTGTAAATGGACATTCTAGATCTAGGCGCGTTCTTGAGAAGGTACCAAATAGCCCTAATATTCAAATTTTTTGATGGAGATCATTGACATGTTGATGACTTGGTGCCAAATATTCTAAACGGGTTTTGCAATGAGCGTCACCGGACGCGTATATTCTCCAGGATGTTATAGGTGCTGATAAGGGACAACCGAAATATCCGATGACTACAGCAGGGGCAGGCTCACAAAATTCATGATCTCACCGCAAGAGAGCCTTCAACTACAGGAGTAGGTGGGTCTTGTCCCACCACTGGAGATTAATCACGGTTTATACAAGACTCAACCACACAATTTCCGTCACCCGATCAATCGCGGTGGCTATAAAGAGGAACGACTATTCAGACCATTTTTGTCTGTCACATAGCCAAAATAACCGGAACAGGTCACAGAGCCAGTCTCAGCGCAACCACCACTGTGGTTACAATGCTGAACTTTCAAGAAACCTGAACACTCAAGCAAAAAGGTATTATTAAGCTTGAGGCGCAACGCACCATATCCTCAGTTATGACAAACGTAAGACAAATTTGACTGCATCAAAAATAACGTATTACAATAAATGAGATGCACTGGAGATTCTACAGAAATGATGGAAGAACGAATCTATGATTTGAGCAGTTCATCGAGGCCGCGTATTGCAGAAACGCCGCAGATACTCTGATAAATCAACGTATTTACATGTTGAAAAATCCTCGTACATGGCAAACAAAGACTAGAAAATAAATTGGTGTTTCGTGACTGGTTCGAGAAGGACATTGTGATAAATAACTGCTCGATACACTTAAGCTGCTTCGGCAAGAGTTCAAATTCTCGATAAGGCACTTAGCAACTCGTTGAAGGAATGTGTAACTTCAGATTCTTTTCTCGGCTTGGGTGCCTCGCGAATTCACATCCGAATCGAGCCACTCCCTCAAGTACCAAAATTTTTGGTCCATGCTATTTACCCAGCATAAAGACACCTGTACGCACACATCATTTTCCTATAAGCACATTCTACACTGCCAAAGAGCTAGACAAGCTCCATTGACAGTTCGCCCGTCCATTTTTCGAAAAATTTTCCAAATTTTTAGAGACCGCTGAGATCGATGCTGACGACTCGGGGACACATAAACTACTGCAATATATTGTAGCCCGATATGAGCCGTGCCAAAAAATCTGTAAAGCGCCGTGGCGCTTTTGAGTAAGGTTGAGAATGTAAAATGTGCGATTCAACGCCGAAGCATATGTCGACATCATGTGCGTAGACGGCCACCTAGTCTTGTACTGCGTCGATGCAGCAATGGGCTTCTCATCTGCCGGACTTCATCTTAATGTCGCAAAAGGTGCCGCATGTTCTAGCAGGTATACCGAGCTGTCCGCAATTTCGGAATAGTTATGCCGAATCGGCAGCAATCCACGATTATGAAGTTAATACGAGCGGTATACAGTCTTACAACAGCTTCGGCGTAAGTGAGCGATATCATCAACTCCTCTGAGATACTGGAAATAGAAACTGGACTATCTGTCACTGCAGGGAAAAAGATTCTCGCTCTGGCAGCCAAGGTGATGAGCGACATGTTAGGCTACGCAAGTGTTGCTTTCTGTTCCCCAGTGTTTCGAGAATTTACATTCTCAGGATTTTCGAAGGGCCGGTCATACCACCAGCATCACTGGCGGAACATGCCTTCGCTGTACAAGAAATGTTACGCTACCTGATCTAGCTTCTCCTTCAGATCGATATCAAACCTGGGTTCCACCATCAAACTTCACGAGCGTAGGACTAAACATACCAACCAGGAAATATGGTCCTGTTATGGAGAGCTAAGATAGTCGAGAACTGTATTGGAGAGTGGTCAGGACCATGCGAAGTATGCAGCTACGACGCAACGGAGCCAATTTTTTAGTGCGAAAAGAAGCATACTGACAATAGGGCTAACACAATCGCATGCAATCCATCCCTTTTCTTTGAACCATGTGAATATATATTTTATTTTTTATTAGTCTAGGATTCAATTTAGTACGTACGTAACTACTACTTCGGTATTGAATATTTAACCTTCGACACTTGAATTGTTAAAAGAAAATTCGAATAATGCACAAGCTAACGACGGCTACATCAGACTGACGTCGTGACAAGGGATCAGTATCGCGAGCTCGTAAATTCGCACTTTGAACTCAACTTCTAAATTCTAACGCTTAAGCGAAGTACCTGATGACGCTCAAGCTTAACCACTAAGTGATTTGAAGCACTTGGACCCTCGACAGGATTGTCTAACCGAAAAAGGTACAACGCAATTTTCCGTGGTGAATCGCTTTGTTGATTCTTTCGCTTGGACGTTGGATTGGTCTGACCCTTTTTCTCACTTGTGCTGCCCCTAACGTGGCAGAACTAATTGACGAAGATGACTCACACGGCCACTAACCTAAACTGTTGGCAGCAGTTACAAATGAAATTCGTGACTTATTGTGAACCATGTTCAAAGTCATTCTGAGATATGAATTTTCTGACATGACGAATGTTTTGAATGCTTGCGTTTTTCGGCAACAAAGTCCAGTGCTAATGATAACATCAATTACGAGGTACAATATGTGATTGCAGGACATCATGAGAACTTCAAGCGCCAATTTTTCTACAGATTCAAAACACTACAGACATCATCTGCTCGTTTGCTTATCGCTTTGGTTTGAACGAACGGGTTTGATATTTGTCTTTCGGACGACGAATTTGCATACATGCAACCCGTTGAACCCCAAGTTAACCACGTTTTCATCAAGATTCCACTACCAGACTTCGAGTTTGGGCCAGATAACTGTTACGAATTATTGAAACCTCTGTGCGGATCAAGCTATCCAGGCTATTTCTGGCACATGATACTGCACAAATTCCAGACTAAAAAATACAATTGGTGCCTGAAATGACCGACTCGCAATTTCATTTCGCATTTCTCCGCGGCAAATTGATCGCGATCAATTTTCTTAGATTGAAGACTTACCCGGTACATTCACAGAAGAGTTTGAAGAATAATTGGAGAAGACGCATCAGTGCTTCAAATTTTCTGTTGATGACACTCTTCCATTCAAATTTGCTAGCGTCAATGTGATCAAGCGAAGCGACCCGTCGCATATCAAGGACCAGCCATTTTATCTTAGGAAAATCGAACATACAGAATCTGGGTAGGACGTTTAGATGGATGTGGATGAGCTAGGCGAGGCTAATAAGCATGCGATGTGTAACCGTTTTCGATATCACAGGTCGCTCGAATCAGCGATAGTCGATTAAAGCAAGACGCACTGGCATACATCAAGAGACTCAACGATCTTGCGGGATATGCGCATGGCAATCTTGTACATCTTTGTTTCCTAAAGCTCGACCTCGATAGCACTTTAATTGGAGATCTTTCAAGTGCAGCATTACCTAACAACCATCATTTATTTTCTCCACTTAGTAGAGTCATGTTGCTTATTGGTGAAAGAGATTCAATAATCCCAACACCTTAACACGATCAGCCTTGTCTGCCAAAGTAATTGCCCTCCAATCACAGACTGAGCATGAATTCCATACGGCGTCGCACTGTACTTTTTCACTGAATCAAAATCATTACTGAATATCCTCTGCAAAGGTTCCCGGACTGGCGAGTAACTCATAATGTTATACATGCTCATCACAAAGAATCATCCCGGAGTAAAGAACCATCAAACATTGGTTTCGTTCGTTCAAACCAGAACAGAAAATTCAATTAGTTATAGCTCAATCGTCGCAACTAGCGTACATTACGTTCAATGCGAACAATGAATACATCAGAACCCAAAACAGATGGACGTCATGTGATTCTTCTACTGCAAGTAGAGAGAATAGTTGGGAGCTATTTCTTGCGTACATTGTTTCGCTTGCGCACAAAACGACTGAAGTCATGTCGCTTATTGATGCTTCATTGAACATTTGACGCCAATTCAACAGTCTTTTCAGAGTATACAGA
>JAAUYH010031248.1_pt1 | contig 12069 bp, 2 predicted proteins | sample 7278061 | NCBI WGS metagenome assembly JAAUYH01 (sample SAMN14350203, study PRJNA611818) | marine sediment metagenome | isolation source: surface marine sediment (0.6m) | place: French Polynesia: Moorea | collected 2018-08
ACAGGCTTGATTTAGTTTTTCTAGGGAAGAATAAAAAGTTAATTTTTGAGTTGAATTTTCTGACTGTAACTCGAATAATTGAGTTTGTTTGACCATATAAAAACCATTGATATCTTATATTTATAGTTTTTTGTGATTACTATAAATCGTTAGGTTCTTATCGAATTTATTACTAGTTCTGCTCTAATTTTGGGAAGACTAAAAATTGCTGTATATCGATTTCAGAAAAGAAAGAGAGGCAATTAACACTGTTTGTAATAGTTTTCCAGTTGCGCGATCGCCTGATTCAAACTTGACCTCGCCAGCTATCCCCTTGGCAGTAAAGCTTTTATAGCTCTAGCAAAATTACCAGAACTGCTCAAAATTGAGATCGCTGCTGAAAAATTTCTTTTCTTCGCTGGTTGAAATTTTTCTTATTCAATTCTTTTTCTTGCCTGCTCATATAACTTTTGAGCACCTTTTTCTGGTTCCCAGACATAATTTTGACAAGTTTTCCAGGCTTGTTTCTCTACCTCAGTTTGAGGATTCTGGAAAATAGGATAGTATCGGAGGCGATCTCACTTATCTTAATGACATTCGCTTGTCACCCCGTGAGGGATAGAGGCTGTCACGGCAAATTCATGCATATCCTGCGATATGGCTCATTTGGGAGGTAGCGCTGCCACTCTTGCGATGTCAGGTTGCGGGTTAGACGGTGACAGGTTTCATTAATAAGGTCTTGCGATTGCCATAGCCACAATCGAACGGTCTTATCTGTACTCGCTGTTGCTAAGTACTTTTCATTTGGACTAAATGCAATACCTTGCACATTACTGTCATGTATGACTCTAGAAACCTCTTTCCCACTAGCAATTTCCCATATGCTCGCAACGCTTCCACTTCTGGTAGCAAGATACTTGCCATCCGGACTAAATACATGAACTGCTAATGCTGAATCGCTCATTAGTTTCATCTTCTCTTTTCCAGTAGCCGTCTCGCAGACTTTGGCAATATTATTGAAACTCCCCATGGCAAAATATCTTCCGTCTGGACTAAAAGCAATACGAGTGATAGGCCTATCAAAATGATCTCTCGCAATTGCTTCGCCTGTAGTGGTATTCCAAATCCATACGGTATCATCATCACTAATAGTGACCAAATATTTTCCATTTGGACTGTAATGAGCAAGTAACACCCTCTTGGGATGCGGTATCTTAACTAGTTCTTGACCCGTATTGGTATCCCAAATCCTAGCTGTGCCGTCATCACCTGCTGTAACCAAAAACTTACTATTCAGATTGAAGGCAACAGTATTGAAACCCCTATTGACTATGTTGTCCGTTACCAATTTAAAGAGTTCTCTCCCAGTATTTCTCTCCCAAATTCTGGCAGTACCATCTTTACTTGCCGTAGCTATTAACTTTTCATCTGGACTGAATGTGACATCATGTACCGAGTTTTGGTGTGGCATAATAACTATTTCTTTACCACTAATAACATCCCAAATTCTAGCTTTGTCGTCATTACTGGCAGTAGCTAAGTATTTTCCGTCCAAACTGAATACAATTTCATTGACCCCATTACCGTGCGTCATTGTAGAAAGCTTTTTACCTGTGATGCTATCCCAGAGCATTACATTTGTAAAACTACGTGTAGCAAGTAACTTTCCATCGGGACTAAATACAACATCTTGCACCCAACCTGGGTGTTTTAGCGTTAAAACTGCTTGAGCATTACCAATTTTCCACACTCTAGCTAGTTTATCATCACTTGCCGTTGCCAGGTATTTTCCTTCTGGGCTTAAGGCAATAGCATTGATAAAACGTGCGTGGCTCATTCTAGAAATTTCTTTACCTGTGGCAGATTCTCCAACTCTGGTTATATTGCTACCTCTTTCTAAGGTTGCTAGATACATACCAGTAGGGCTAAAGATGATATTGATTACTGGAAGCTCATGATTTATCCTGAGAATTTCCCTGCCAGTATCAATCTCTGATATCTTAGCCGTTCCGTCCTCACTTGCCGATGCCAAGTATTTTCCATCTGGACTAAAGACAACGGCATGGACTATACCATCATGAATTATTTTGTTGGTAACTTCCCTAGCGTTCCTGCTCTGCCACAGTTTAACAATACCGTCGCTACCTGCTGTGGCTATTAGCTTTCCATCTGGGCTAAAAGCAAGATTTTCTATTTTCGTCTTATGTAACATTCTGCCAACTTCTTGACTGTTGGCTAAATTCCAGATCCTGGCATCATGAGTTGCAGCTGCTAAGTATTCTCCATTTGGACTGAATACAACAGCGTTAATCCAGCCTTCATTCTCTATCCAGCCTTTTCTTCTGCCGCTCTGCGTTATTTTGAAAGTTTCTTTATTCTTATCAATATCCCAAACTCTCACAATGCCAGCCCTATTTCCTATTGCAAGATAATTTCCTTGAGGGCTAAAAGTAATAGCTGTAACAGCATCCTCATTTTTTAGGCTAGCAACTTCTTTGCCAGTAGTAATCTCCCAAACCTTGACATCATCATCATTACTTGACGTTGCTAGATATTTGCCATCATAGTTGAAGATAATTTTTCGTATCCAACTTTGATGTTTTATTCTCGTAATTTCTCTGCCAGTACTTCTATCCCATACTGTGATTAACCCGTCAACGCCTGTTCCGGTTACTATGTATTTTCCATTAGGGCTAAAGGCAACAACTTCTACCGGAGTTTTGTGTTTTGTTTGCCAAACTGGCTGTGGCAGTAATGCTAATCCTTGCCGTAGTAATTGATCGCCTTGTAGAGAAGGGAGTAGGCGCATGGATTCTACAGCAAGCAAAACGCCAATTTCCAGAAAACTGGGCTGCTGTTTTAATATCAATTCAGCTTGATCTGCCAAATGTTGGGACAGGGTGGCTTGACGTTGTTCCTCAGCTAGTTTAATGCTGCTCTTAATAAACTCCGTCTCTCGCTTATTTAACCAGTTATTCGTTGATTTCAGTATCTTCTCCAACTGGTTCAGGCGATCGCCATCAGGCAACAATAGACCATTAGGTCGGTTATTTATGTGCCAATCATTAGCAGTAGGTGTCAAACGCTGTTGCAGTAACAAATTTTCCTGCTCTTCATTTATCCACTCTTGTAATTTATTCCACCCGCGCACCAAGGCATCATGGGCTGGTTCTACATAAGGTTCACCCCCAGTTTCCCGCCCACCAACAATCAAGCGAGCTTTGTCCAGCCGTTTAAGAACTTCCTCCACTTGCTGGTTTTCTTCAGCATCTGCATATACCAACTCAGATAAAGGCACCCGTCGTCGTGCTGACTCCCCAACTTCAATCGTCACCATCCGCAGCATTACCCTCTGCATACTCGCTTGCTGGGCTTTGTCAAGTTTATTGTATACTTCGGTCGCTCGATGTGTTAGAGAACCTGCTACTCCTCCTAAGTCTTTATAATCTGCCTCGGTTAAACTTCTATTTCCCCTGTCCGACTCTATACATTTAATATAAAGTTCACTCAAGGTAAAAGATAGCAGGGAGAGTGCTCCTGGCATCTGCCCTACTTCGTCAATTAGGTAGCTAACTAGTTCCGGAGGCTCGAAATCCAGCATTTTCTCTAAAGCTGGTCTTTCAATAGCCTGCCGTAATTCATCAGCTCTCATGGCGCGTACTGGAAAGCGAGCGTTCATCCAATAGGCTTTTAGTGCAGAATCTAAGAAACGCGGTTCAAAGTCAGAACGCAAGGTCAACACAAGGCACAATTGTTGAGAATGAGCCGCTAAAGCTTCTCCAAGGAAATTTAAGAACCGCTCTCGCTCTTGTTTTTTGCAGATTGTAATTAGCTCTTCAAATTGATCAATTACCAATAAAAGCTTTGCATTCGCAGGAATTTGTCCCCAATTGGCGATAACAGCAAGAAATTCTCTTGGTGTTTGTTTCAGTTCCTCGCTCAGAGACTTAATCGCGTCTATTTTGTTTTTACTTGTCTCACTGTTTCCCACAATTGCCTCTGCCAGTGCAGCAAATGGAGATTCACCAGGGCGAAGTGTGGGTATAATGTACCACTCTTCGGGATGATTAGCTCGTAAGTAAGGAATTAACCCCGCCTTGACTAAACTAGACTTGCCAGAACCGGAAACTCCCAAAACTACAGTTAATGGGTTTTCAGGTTGACAGATGCGGGTATATAGTTGTTTGACTAGTTCATCTCTACCAAAGAACAACGGGGAATGTTCTTCTTCGTAGCTTTTTAAACCCCGATAAGGGTTGTTTTCTTCATTGAGTGCTGGTGCATCTTCTAACTTGTCTTGGTTAAAGTTGGGAAGTAAGAATATATACTCACCTTTGTCATGCTTTTTCAGGGGAAATAAACCAGGAGTTTGGCGTCTGTTCTGCTCGTCGGTTAGTACCTCAACTCGATCGCGCACATAGCAATATAGTTCAGTTGCGGTGATAATACCATCACCTTCTCTTGGAGTAGTATCGGCAGCACCGCGCAATCCCTCAAACAAAGCTTCAGCAAAGGGCGAGTGTTTATTGTCTTTTATAAGTCCTCTTTCTCCGAAACAACCGAGATAATCGATCGCCTTTTGGTCATGAGCAGCAGATGCGATCGCTTGCCATGCTGGATATCTAATAAAGCGATCGTACCGTTGTTTGTAGACTTTGCGCGCAGGTACGATTTCTCGATATAAACTTGACCGAAATGCCCCAGCAAAGCAGCAATCTAGTATAACTAGCAGATGACGACAAGGCAGTTCTGAAAGTGCATCATGCAAGTCTTGCATAGGCAGGAGAATTTTGTTAATTTCTATTTGCTTTTGCAGAAGGATATCTCCTCTGGCATCCTGGGGTACTAGATAGCCTCCCAGATTATCTGTATTTTCCAGCCCATCTGCGGGGACTATTCCATGTCCAGCAAAGTAGAATATTAAACGATCATTTTTTTCTATCTGTACAGTTTTATCTGGTAGGTGCAATGTTTTTGTTTTCTGCTTGAAGCCTTGCAGCAGAGAATTTAATTCCTGTAGGGTAGCTTTTTCGTTTGCTAATTTCAGGACCTCGTATTGATATTTTTTTTGGAGAATTTTGGCGAGTTCTTCAGCATCGGCTACAGGTGTTTCTAGCTCTGGAATACCATTTGAGTAGTTATTAATACCAATAATTACTGCAAGGTTGCGGTGAAAATCGTACTTAGATTTGGACATGGAGTAAGCATTATTAAAATGGTTGTGGTAGTCAAAGAAATTTTCCCCAGGTTGGCGATCGCTTTTACCTCAACTTACTTGTTAGGATTTGCAGTGGTTGGTGGTACATCATCACAGAGACGGCGATCGCTTTCATCAACATTAGGGTTATTATTCAGATAGTCACGTACCCATTCACACCCTCGCACTAATAATTCATCCAGGTCTTCAATTTGCCACCATTTAACCGATAAAAATTCGGAGGAATCATTATTTTGATAAACAATTCCTGTAGTTACTAATTGTTTACTATCTGGAGTAAAAGCAATCCTCGACAAAGTATAAGTATCAAGTCCCTGAAATTGCACGATCTGCTGACCATACAAGTCCCAGATACGGATAGTACCATCCAAACTAGCAGTAGCAAGTAACTTCCCATCTGGACTGAAAATAATCTGATTGACGGATCGCTGATGACCTTTAAACTCTGCTAATTTTTCGCCTGAGAGATTCCACAACCTGACTCCAGGAATTGAGCCATCCAAACCAGCAGTAGCGATTAGATTTCCTTGAGGACTGAAAATCACACTTGTCGTCTGAGTTTTGTTAGCCTCAATTGGATTTGGCAAAATTGGTTGACGTTCCTTCCAATTCCATAGGCGGACAAGCCCATTTATACTACTACTAGCATTAATAACACTAGTAGCAAGTAGATTACCACTGGGATCAAAGGCTGTAGCTTGCACCCAATTTGGCATCCCTTCATTCCGGGTAGATCCTTCAGAAAACGTGGCTTGTTCTTGTCCATAACAATTGCGAACAGTAATATTATCATCACCACCAATGGCTAGCCATTCGCCCTGTTCACTAAAACTGATTCCCTGTAAAAGACAGCCGTATTGGTCCCTAACTAAGGAACCAAATTGATCTATATTAGCCTTTATAACTGTAAATGAAGTTAGCTCTTGTTGATTTTCTAAATCCCACCAATGGATAGTGCCATTGCTTTTACTGATAGCTAGTGAACGGTTGTCAGGACTAAAATGAAGCTCTGATATATCGGTAAACTGTTGTAATAATTCTGTTTTTTGTGAATTGCCTAAGTTCCATACAGTCAAAATCCCTTTACTATCGCTAACAGCCAGTAGTTTGCCATCTGAACTAATAGTAACGGTTGTAAAGTAGCTATCTTTATCTTGATATTGTATAATTTCCCTTAATTGTTTTCCTTCTAAGTCTTGCCAGATTCGGATAGTATTGTCAATGCCAACAGTAGCTAGCTGTTTGCCGTCAGGACTAAAGCTTACATCTATAATTCCCCCCTGATTAGCTTTGAATTCAGCTAAATGATGACCATTTGAATTCCATAAGCAAATAGTGTCATCTTGATATCCAGCAGTAGCGATAAGTTGGCTATCAGCACTAAAACTAATGCTATTAGGAATATTAGAGCCAAACAAAAAATGTTTGAGATTTGCTAATTTCTGGTTAGAATCTATATCCCAGAGGCTGTTTGTACCTGCCTCGTTAATTACTTTTAGCTTACCATTGGGACTAACCTCAGCATAATCTATTTTCTCAGGGAATTCAGCTAACAGACTTCCACTCTCTAAATCGCTCACTTGAGTCTTATTGCCATCACTACCAAATACCAATATTCTCCCATTAGAGCCAATAACTACTCGATTGAATGTAGGTGCTTTATACTGTTTTAACTTTTGTCCGTTAAAACTCCACCACTTAACTACATCGTCAACAATTGTAATAGTTATAAGCTGTTGACTATCAGGACTAAAGCTAATGCTCGAAACATTACCTCCTACATTGAATGGTTCAAAACCAGGTAACAATTTACCATTTCGCTCTAATAAGCTAACTGTACTATCAAATCTACCATCTCTTTTAACTATGGCTAATAGCTGACCATTTGGACTAAAAACTATCTTATATGCACCATTGGGAATTTGCAGACGATTACGTTCTTTGATTTGATAAAGTATCTTTTGTAGCGTTCTTCTCACTTGAGTGCAAAGTTCGGAATCTTTCCAAGATAAATACTTGCGTTGTAATTTCTGGAATTCTTTTCCTGCTTTGATGGCTTCAACTAATGCCTCCAATTGCTGATTGGAAGTCAAGAAAGCTTCAGCGGCTCTATAAAGTATCCTTATAATCTGTTTTTTCTCTTGGATATATTCTTCATCTCTTTTGCTAATACTGCTTTTGACAAACTCTGTCTCTAATTTATTCAGCCAGTTATTATTGTCGGTAAGCAAGTTCTCTAAGATGGCAAGGCGCGGATTATCATGCCAAAGATAGCCAGTTGCTCGATCATTTTTATCCAACTTCTTTGTTGAAGTCCATTCATTTACGGCAATAATTAAAAATCTTTGCAGTGCTAAAATTTCCTGTTCTTGATTTTTCCACCTCAGTATCTTATCCCACCCCTGCACCAAAGCATCATGGGCTGGTTCTACATAAGCTTCACCTTGGGGATTGGAACCTTCAACGATTAAACGGGCTAAAGATAAGCGTTCGATGACTGTTTGAACGCGATCGCTTTCTTCTTGCTCGAGATACACTAGTTCAGATCTAGGCACTTGTCTTCTTGCTAATTCCCCACCCTGCAATGAAATCATCCGCAACATTACCCGACGCACCGTATCTTCATAAGCGGAGTCTTCTGCAACTAACTTTTCATACTCCTGGTTAGCACGTTTGATTATAGAACCAAAGACTCTTCCCAATTCTTCGTAATCTTCCTTGGTTAAAGCGCGGTTGTCCCTTCGTTCCGACAAATACTTCAGGTACAATTCACTGAGGGTGAAAGAAAGTAAGGGTAAAGCACCTGGCATTTGTACTACTTCGTTAATCAAGTCGTCCACCAAGCTGGGAGGATCGAAATATAAGACTTTTTCCAATGCTGGTTTCTCAATCACTTCCCGTAATTCATCCTGAGTCATCGGTGGGACGACAAACCGAGTATCATCATTCCAAAAGTCTTTAAGCACAGAGGTTTGAAACTGCGCTTCAAAGTCTAGTCGCAAGGTGATAACTACATGGATTTTGTCGGGATATTTAGCGATCGCATTTCTTATCAGTTTCTGAAATTGCTCTCGTTCTTCGTCACCCTTACACAAAGTTATCAATTCTTCAAACTGATCGACTGGTAACAACAGTTTAGTATTGGAATGACTACTGCTCCAGCTTTCTATAATTGTTGTTAAATCTTGTTTTTCTTGTTCTAGTGCTTTGCTTAAATCTTCAATAGTTTTTGTTAAATTCTCATGTAGTTGTTTTAGTTTCTTAGATTTATTAGCACATTCATCAATTAGATTGTCTCTCTGTTTTAAAAGCTCAATGATCTCAAAAGCTTCAGTATTTAGACTTTTTAATTTTCTAATAATATTTTCTAAATCTTGCTCTTTTTTCTTCAGGTCTTCACTCAATTGATTAATGTCTAATATTTTTTGAGCAGCGTCTTCATCAGTAATTGGTAAACACACTTGTGCTAAAGCCTTAAAAGGACTTTCCCCTGGTCGCATGGGAGCTAAAATCATAAATTTATGCTTCTCAGAGTCATGTAGATAAGGTAACAAGCCAGCTTTTACTAAACTAGATTTGCCTGTACCAGAAGCACCTACGACTATTGTAAAAGCCTGTTTATTATTTACAACATGTTCAAAAAGCTTTGTGATACTTTTTTCTCTACCAAAGAACAAATTACTGTCTTTTTCATCATAGGATTGCAATCCTTTATACGGATTATTTGCTGGGTTTAGTGATGGTGCATCCTCCAATTCATCTCGGTCAAAATCAGGCAACAGAAAGATAAATTCTCCTTTATCATGTTTTCTAAGTGGACACAGACTGGGAGTTTGTCGCTTGTAGTTATTTTCTGTGAGGATTTCAACCCGATCTCGTAGATATAAGTAAAGCTCAGTTGCCGTAATGATACCATCTTTATTGAGATCAGCATCTTCATCCGCTCCCCCACGTAAGGCATCAAAAAGAGCTTTGGCAAAGGGAGAGTGAACTTCCTTACCCTCTGTTATTATCCCTCGCGATCCCAAATAATCCAAGGCTTTCTGGTTATCAGCGGCTGAAGTAATTACTTGCCAAGCAGCATCGCTAATAAAGCGATCGTAGCGTTCCTTATAAACTTTAACTTTGGGTACAATTTCCCGCTTGAGGCTTGCCCAACGGAAGGCTCCCGCAAAGCAGCAATCGAGAATAGCTAACATATGTCGGCAGGGAAGTGCGTTTAAGGCATCATGCAAATCCTGCATCGGTAAGTAGGTACTGCTATCCCCGAATGTGGCATCTTGAGGAATGAGATAACCCACTGGACCTTCTTGATTTTCTAGGGCATCTAAAGCAATTCCATGCCCAGCAAAGTAGAATAAGATGCGATCGTCTTCAGTTACCGTAACTTTTTCGTTGTCAAGAGGTATTTGTCCTTTTTTAAAGTCTGCAATCAGGTCTTTTAGCTGGTCAAAATTTGCCTCTTCATTTAACAGCAACTGAACCTTATACTCATTTTGCTTTTGATATTTATCTTTGAGATAATGATGTTGTTTTTTAATAATTTCAGCAAGTTTTCGAGCATCTGGAACTGCTGTCTTTAACTTTCTAATGCCATTTTTATAATTATTAATACCAATAATAATAGCGAAATTACGGTTGAAATTATGTTTGGACATTAAGAAGTCTCCTCAGTTCATCAATGCAAAGTAGAACCCACTTTACCTACCAATAGCAGTAAATCCAGCCCAATGATAAGGAGACTGAAATGGTTTTTCATCAATATTTTTATCTAGATTGCTCTTTGCTACAATTTCACGAGTTGAATTTTCAATTTCATCTACAATCTTACGAACCTGAGTTTTGATCTCAGGTTTAATTTCACGATTATTGCTAGTCACACTATCTAATTGCGTTGACCACTTTTTTAAATCTTCCCAAGTAATATTCCGTAGCCAATGTTGAGCTTGGTTAAGTGCCACTGCAACCGAAACATCTTCACTCTCTTTGAGAATTTGCAAGAATTTAATCATCAAATATGCTGTAGACATATCGTCTACCGTCCACAGAGTACTTACCACACTGGAACTACCTGCATAGAGAAAACCACTGGGTAAGCCGATATATTCATCGCTGCTATTATTAAAGTCTATCAAGCCTGTTTCACAAGCGGAAAGAACTACAAGACGGCATTTGTTGAGGTCAAAACCTCGTTCAAAAAGATTACCCAAGGTGAGGCATTTACTTAAATCTATGAAGCCCTTGGAGGATTCCAAATATTGTTTCGGGTCAGCATTCGCAGGGATACAAGAAACTATAGCATCTGCTAGTAGCAGAAAAGGTGAGTCAGGGTTAAAAGAACCATGACAGGAGAAGTGAAGGTAATTCTTCTCTTGTAGGTATGGTGTAGCTTCATCTAGGGCTGCTTTGGTGGCATCGCTCTTGTATAATACTTCTACTTTGTGGGAGGGGAAGAGAGACAAAATGCTGTTTACTTCCTGGTCGGTGAATTGAAGATCTCCTGTAGGATTTTGAATGGCAAACAGGGATTGAAAATCACGACGTTTGCGCTGTTGCACTTGTTGTAGGAGTTGACAACTAGGTGCATAAGTTACACCCTCATGGAATCGGTCAAGTAAGTATGATTCCCCTACAGGTAAGGCATGAAGAGGTAACAGATGCAAGAAGCGATGGGGAATGAGGATTAATCTGTCGCAGTTTGGGGGTATTTGGTCTAAGATTGACTCAAGGTGCAGGATTTTTGATAAGTGCTTCAGGCGTTTTTCTAGTTGATTCTGCCATTGGTTTTTTCTTGTCTTATAGTAGTCTTGCAGATATTCCCTTACCAAATTTAACAAAGCTTCTCGGTCTTCTGGTTGAGATTGCCAGACTGTTAATTCTTGCCCGTTAGGTTTGACAACAAAAGCGAGAATTTTCTGGCTTGTGATATACCATTCTATAATCGCTATGCGTTGAGCCAAAGTGGGCTGGAATTGGTCAAACTTGAAGCCAGAACCAACGGGTAAGTAGCGGTCTTGCAATTCATTGCGCTGCTGTCGCAACTGTTGGAGCTCTTGTGCTAGGACTTTTGGATTTTCAGCTGTACCATGCTGGATTTTATACTGACCACTGGCTATTTGGTCTCGGAGTTCTTCTAGTTGGTTAGCAACTTCTAGAGGGAAGATGGTTTTGAGATCGCGGTCAAGGATTAGTTCAACTAAGTTGCGGGTTTTGCTGCGTTCAACATATTCGATAGCTTCGTTAATCTTGCCCAATTCTAGGCAAACTTCTACCATCTTTATATAAGTTCCATTCCATTGTTCTGCGTGTTTACGTTTGGTTTCTTCTCCAGAAACTATTTCCTCCCGCAAAGATTCTACGGTGTCAATGGCAGATTTAAAGGTATTGTAAGCTTTTTCGATGTTTTCTCCCTTCTCTCCCTGGATTCTGTAAAAGTAGACTTCTCCGAGATTATATTGGATTTGTGCCCAATCTAGGGGTACGTTATCTTGTCGCATTTCCTGTAATGCCAACTCATAACAGGCGATCGCTCTTTCCAGATTCTCCCTTCTGTCCCCTGCGATTCTCTCACGGTACGCATTTCCCAGATTATTTTGAGTCATTGCCCAATATAGGGGTACGTTATCTTGTCGCCTTTCTTGTAATGCTAACTCGTAACAGGCGATCGCTTTTTCGAGATTCTCCCTTTTGTCCCCTGCGATTCTCTCACGGTACGCATTTCCCAGATTATTTTGAGTGGTTGCCCAATATAGGGGTACGTTATCTTGTCGCCATTCTTGTAATGCTAACTCGTAACAGGCGATCGCTTTTTCGAGATTCTCCCTTTTGTTCCCTGCGATTCTCTCACTGTAGGCAGCTGCCAGATTATTTTG
>JAAUYH010045789.1_pt1 | contig 12069 bp, 17 predicted proteins | sample 7278061 | NCBI WGS metagenome assembly JAAUYH01 (sample SAMN14350203, study PRJNA611818) | marine sediment metagenome | isolation source: surface marine sediment (0.6m) | place: French Polynesia: Moorea | collected 2018-08
CCTCAATCGGATTACGCACTTAGGCATGCCAGATAGCTATGCCTTAGACTCTTAAAAATCTTACCTCTAAAGAAGAATGGTGTCATCAGAGATTATTCATGCAACAAAGCCCCAAAGAATTGATGACAAAGAAGAACTACAGCAATTGATTGGTCTTAAAAACGAAATTCGTTCGGGAATATCTACAGCAGCCGACAACTTAGACCTAGACAAAATCAGCTATGCTTTCTATCAACTGCTGGAAGAAAACGAAATAGATAAAGCGATCGCCGTAGCATTAGCACCAGAAATAAAAGGCGCGATCGCAAAATTGATTGTAGTAGATTGGATAAATAAAGAAGATGTACAGAGAGAGATGCGTAAACGCCTCAGAAGGTTGTTTCTTGCCCGAAAAATACCCCGCAACAAAGCCGAACCAATAATTATTAAATTAATGGCTGTAGCTAAAGTTTTAATGTAAAACAAAGATTGGCACGGTTAGTTTATTCAGATTTAACTTTATGTTAGAAACTGACTCGGTTCGATTTGGCAATACCGCAATTCATTACTCAATTAAAAGAAGCAATAGACGCAAAAAAAGCATCAGTATCAGCATCGATGCAAAAGGGGTAAAGGTAACTGTTCCAGCCCAGACTGAAAGCAGTAGTTTAAAGCAACTGGTTCGGAATAAAGCCCCCTGGATATGCGATCGCCTTACTTGTATTCAAGAACTCATAGAAGAATCGCCTCCACCTAAACAATTTGTTAGTGGTGAATCGATTCGCTATTTAGGCAGACAATACCGCCTAAAAAGGCTAGACGAATCAACTCAAGTCAGATTAAACGGCAGTTTCTTAGAAATTCCTAATTTAAGCGATTCCAGTCTCGTCCGACAACAAGTAATTGACTGGTACATTCGACAAGCAACCGAACAACTACCCAAACGAGTAGAAATCTACAGAAAACGTTTTGGCTTGCCAATGCCCCCGATCTTTATTCGCAGTCAACGTAAACGCTGGGGAAGTTGCAATTCTAAAGGAGAACTACGACTTAACTGGAAAATCATCATGACTTCTATGAGTCTAATTGATTATGTAGTTGCTCATGAACTCTGTCATCTCGAATATCTCAATCACTCCAAAGCTTTTTGGCAGAGATTGGAGCAAATTATGCCAGATTATCCTCAAAGGCAAGAAAAACTTGCTAAACAAGGGATTTTATTAGATTTTTAGATTAATTTATTGCTTTGGATTCTTGGCAAGCTTATGATTCTATTTTGAACTTACGGCAAAATTATGATTCAAATAGCTGAAGTATTCCGAAAAACTATGAACATAAAAATGGCGATTTTAACCAATTATCTGGCAATGTTATGGTTCTAGTAGTGGCAAAGTTATGAGTAAAGTCACAGAAATCTCTCGTTACTTTCGAGAATTGATATTATCGCCTACTTCCAAACGAATGATAAATGATAAATGAAATGACCCGAATCAGCCAGCCCTAACCAAACTTTCAAGATAATCTATAAGTATTTGCTCTTTTAGTAAACGGGGCATTTTGAACTGTGACTCAGAAGAACCTCTAGAGAGAATTTTTTGTTTTAAACTTTTAAAAGTATTTTGTTTAACGATTTTAATTTGGGGTTTTTCAATACTTTTAGATTCCCTGAAATTTAAGTAAAGAACATTTAAAGACGAAAGAATATCGTCTATTTGATTCTGATACCGTTTTAAGTCGGGTAAAACTGCAAATTCTTCTGAAAGTTCTATATATAAAACGTATCTCAAAGGAGAAGAAGATAGATCGATTCGCGTAGTATAGTCTACTATTTGACTTTCGTTGCTAAGATTTTTTAATGTTTCAGTAAGAGCAGCAAAAATTTCATTTTCTGAAACTTTTTCTCCTACCAGATTTAATAAAGAGCCTCGACGATAAAGAAATTCAACCATGGGACTCTGATTGTAATAGTCAACACATTTAACTATGTCTCCTAGTCTGTATCGATAGAGTCCTGCTACGGTTGTCACCACAACTTCATAATTCTTCCCAATCTCTAAAGATGATAAATCTACTGTAGAAGGTGCAGCTAAATCAATTTCCTCAACGGGGATAAACTCAAAAAATGCAGCATGAGAAGTTATTACATAAGCAGGAGTTTCTCTTTCTGGTCTTAAATTGACTCCAACCCATGATTCCGAAGCCCCATAGCCGTGAGAATATAGTGCTACGTCACCAAAATAAAATTTTAATTTCTCTTTGTAAAGTTCCATAGAACCTGTTGTAATACATCCCACATAAGATAATTGAGGCCAGATTCTAGGTACGATATTCTCAAATCCTTTCTCAAATTCAATCCGTAATTTCTGAGCGAGAACTGGATTAGGTTCAAGAATACTTTCTAACTCATTACGGAGCGAGGAATCTAAATTAAGATTTTGACAAATTTGACCATGTTCAATATCTTCAAGTAACTGCTGCCATTGTTCTTCCAAAAGTTGCATTGCTTCTAAAACATTTGAGGCAAAGTTAGTTGAGATATAAGAAATTTGTTGGTTGGCGAATAGCGCAAATAATAAATGGCAGTAATAGGCACTTTGATAGTCTGGTATTAAAAGTACAGAGGGAGGACTAGAAAAATTTAAACCGATTATCTTCTGAACTATTTTTGATTGTCTTAATCCTCCACTAGTTCCTGTTCCACGGGGAATACCACTAGGAGTTGATTTGAGAGGTAGTGCATTGGATAATGGAAGACCTCGATAATTTTTTTTGTCTATCTTGTTTGGCTGACAATGATTTTGGGCAATTATTCTACAAGCTTGAAAAGACTTTTGAAAAGTAGAAAATAAAGTTTTGGTTCTGGGTATTAACTTCGATTTACCTGTCGTCCCAGAAGTCTCTTGAAACAGAGTGATTGGCTCTGCTACTAGCTGATTATAATTTCCTGTCTCGGCGATTTGTTCTATGATAGAACGATAATTTTCATAGTTAGTAAGAGGATGTTTGTTTTTAAAATCTGCGACAGATTTAATACTAGAAAAATTATATTTTTTACCATAAATAGTATTTTCTTGAAGCTTTAAAATTTTTTTGAAAACTTGTTTTTGAACTAAATTAGGGTTTTGAGTATCTTTATTAATACTGTTAAAAGCTCGTTGAGCTAAAAAATTAAATAAAAATCTAAGATAATTGTCAATAATTGAATCAATAATATTAGTATTTTTCATTTTTGATAACCCACCCGTTTTTTTTCTTCTAATGCGTGGAACTTTGAACAAATGTTACTTTTTAGCTTTAGTCTAATTTGTTAATATTATGGGGTTGGCTAAAAGAAAATTAAAGGGGAAAAATTCAGGTATTTTTTCAGGTGTTTCAAACTGCTCACCATAGTATTGTGAGGATAGAGAGATCGGGAGAGAGTTTTAAGACTTATTTTTTGACTGAGATTGCCACTGATACTGATAAAGATTAACTCTACCTTGAGGATCAAATTCAATGCCTTCTTCTTCTAGGAGATGTTTTTGCAGATAATCTGAGCCTTTACGCAAACTGGAATGAGAAACTTCCCCTTTCGCATTAATCACCCGATGCCAGGGAATATCTAGAGAATCTGTATCCACTTTAAAAAGAGCATATCCTACTAAACGAGCTTTGCCATGAAGACCTGCTAAATCTGCTATTTGTCCGTAAGTAGCAACTTTGCCAACAGGAATCTGACGTACTATTTCATAAATGCGATCGTAAGTAGACATTTGTTTATCTAGTCATTTAGTAGGAAACAAAGAGCAAGCAGAAGCATGAGGATCGAGATGTCAGCAAGGGAGAATAAATAAATACAACATTTTTATCCTATATTTAATTATGTCGAGCTACTTAAGAATGATTGATGAAGGTAATCAAAACTAAAATTCCCGATGTCTTAATCATAGAACCCAAAGTATTTGGAGATAGTCGTGGTTTTTTCTCCGAAAGTTTTAACGCTAAAGTTTTTGCCGAACAAACAGGAATAACAACTCAATTTGTTCAAGACAATCATTCTCGTTCAGCTAAAAATGTTCTACGAGGTCTACATTATCAAATTCAACATTCTCAAGGGAAGTTAGTTAGGGTAGTAACAGGAGAAGTTTTTGATGTTGCTGTAGATATCAGAAAAAGCTCTCCTACTTTTGGGCAGTGGGTAGGTTGTATTCTCAATGAAGAAAATAAGAAACAATTATGGATTCCGCCTAACTGCGCTCATGGATTTTTAGTATTATCTGAACGGGCTGATTTTCTCTATAAAACTACAGATTATTACTCTCCAGAATACGAAAGAGCAATTTTATGGAATGATCGAGATCTAGCTATAGATTGGCCTCTAGATGGTGAACCAATACTTTCAGCTAAAGATAAATCCGCTCAACCTTTGCAAACAGCCGAGGTATTTCCCTAACTATAGTGCCGTTCAACACCAACGGCATTAGCAAGGATTGACAGTTATATTTACAATGTTAAACGTAAACTGCCCAAAATATTTATCTTTATGACATCGAAACTCCAGACTGAAAAATGCCAACCTCAAACAAATGTCAATAAGGATATCGATCGAGAAATAGAAGAGGAAAAAATTTTATGTCCCCATTGTAAACGTACGGCTACGAACGGCATTAAATGTAAAGGAATTTGTGTTGCTGACAGTGATTATTAAGGAGTGGTAATTAGTTTAGGTATGATCGATTCTTAGTTTAAAAAATATAAAATAATTTAATAATTAACTTTTTGTTTATGACTGGAAATACAGGACTGTTCAACCGCCGTTTCGCTAATAATTTTATTCCCCTACCTCCTTTTCAAGTGCCAAAAGTAGGCTCGATCGCACCAGACTTTAGTTTACCAATTATTGGCGGTGGGGATAATGTAAAGCTTTCAGACTATCAGGGAAAACAACCTGTAGTGTTGGCATTTACTCGGATATTTACCGAAAAGCTATTTTGCCCTTATTGTTATCCTCACATCCAAGACTTAAAGAAACGCTATCAAGAGTTTAAGGATAGAGGAGTAGAATTATTGATGATTGCTAGCACCGACCCCGTTCAAAGTCAGCAAATTGTTGACCAACTCAGCTTGCCCTATCCTTTCCTATACGATCGAGATTGCAGTATTTTTCGCCTTTATGGGGTAGGACAGGCTCTTGGCGCACCTTTACCTGCTCAGTTTATTGTGGATAGAGAAGGTCGAATCACCTTTCGACATCTGTTTTCTTTTATAGATGGTAATGCAGAGACGGATATTATCCTGAGAGAGCTAGATAAACTTGCGGGGAAATAGGGTTTGGGTTAAAAAACTCAAAGAGGAAAGAGAAATGCTAGAGAACCTTTATCAATCCAGAGTCGAGAGTGCAATTGAGACTCTTCATACCGAACTACCAAGTCTATTTGAAACCGATCTATCTTACGATATCTATACTAAAGATATCTATTTTCGAGATCCAGTTAATACTTTCAAAGGCAAGTTTAACTATCGTATTATCTTCTGGACATTAAGATTTCACGGTAAACTCTTTTTCACCTCACTTTACTTTGACTTGCACGATATTAAGCAGACGGCAACCGATACGATTCTGGCTAATTGGACTGTGCGTGGTGTTTTAAGAGTTCCTTGGAAAGCTCATATCTTATTTAATGGCTATTCTACCTATAAGCTTACTCCAGAAGGATTAATCTACGAGCATATTGATACTTGGGATCGTCCACCAGGGGAAATTCTCAAGCAGTTTTTCCGCAGAGGTCAAGGAAATATAGAATAGGGAACAATTAATAATTGATATTAAGTACCTAAGCAAAATTATTTGTATATTCCATTTTTCCCTAACACCTAACACCTAACACCTAAACCCTATCTCAACTATCCAGTTAATTTTGCACGACTACTTATTATTAGGGGCGACCCCAGGTATTAATCAAAATTGAGCTTAATAATCCAGCGATCTCGCGTAGCGAGGCAGCAAAGCTGATCGCACCAGTAAACATTGAGAAAACAAGATACTGCCAGCTATTGTAGACATTAAAACTGACGACGATTGGGAGAAGTACATAGGATAAAAGTCCAATAATGGCGTTAGCTGTACTCCATAATGCAGGGAAAATAACTTGCTGTCGTAGCATAAGCCACTGTATCAGGCTTAGAGGTACAGTTAAAGCAACAATGGCTATCAATATAAATAGAAAAATGCTAAGCGCATTGGGAAACAGATAGAGAAAAATATAGAAGATACTGGCACAAAGGAGCAAATCAGCTATTATTGCTCCAGTATTAATGCTAATCCATAACCAGATGGGTGTGACCAACCAGCTTCGCCACATCCAAGCTTGTGTGCCTGTCATGGCCACCCAAAAAATAATCAAGGCAGCAAAAGCCCAGGGGTTGAATCCAAAGTTGATCAACTTGCTAGAACTGAAAAATCTCAATGCTATTTTAAAACATAAAATTTACCTTTTTTCTCATCCAAACAAGAAAAAGGTAAATTACCCTAACTAGAGATTTGGATAAGCCCTGTTTATAGATACTATTTAAATAGTTTTGTCAAACTATATTTACAATTCATTAAAAATTTGTTACATTAATTAACATAAAGAAGTAAACAGAGACAAGACAACATGTACACTACTCAATTAGACAACGGAGTTCTTAACAACTACGCAGTTGAGCCTAAAGTTACTTACCAAGAATATCCAGCAGTTTACGAACAAAAACGCTACGTAGTTCAAGGGGCCATTGCTGCTCTAGTTGTTACTGCTATAGTCTTCATTTCCTTTGCTGTGAGCTAAAGATTTTAGTTTCTCATCTCTCATTGACAATTGATTTCTCCTATTTAACCTCGGATGTGCGCCGAGGTTTTTTTGTTGCTTACAGTAATCGACGCGGTTAAAAGCGATCGCTGTGAGACAAATGATCGAGAATAAATTTAGGTAAGATATTCTCTCCTGATATATTGCTACTTATATCAAAGGTTTCTAAAGTGAAAGATTTATTTGAATATCAGCAGGATGCTATTTGGATTAAGGAATATCCTATCCATTATGCTGGTGTGGATTTTAACTCCAGAATGACTGTTATTCGCCTATCAAACGGTAATCTATTTATTCACTCGCCTTGTGAAATAGATCCAAGTACTAAAGTTTCTATTGAAAGCTTAGGCAAAGTCGAGTTTATTGTGGCACCTGGTTATTATCACTATTTTTATGTTGAATCAGCACAGAAAGCTTTTCCTGATGCGGAAACATTTATTTGTCCAGGAATTGAAAGAAAGAAACCAGAAATTGAATTCGATTGGTTTCTAAGCGATCGACCAGACAAAAGATGGTCAAATGATTTTGAGCAGGTACTTGTTCGGGGCAACAAATGTATTTGGGAAGTTGCTTTTTATCATAAAGCTACTCGTACGCTCATACTCGTTGATTTACTGGAAAACATTACTGATGAAACGGAAGATATTAGCTGGACATTGAAATTGTGGTGGAAGCTTGTCTTTAGAATGTGGAACAATCCTAAACCAGCACCAGAATATCAGTTAGGTTGGCAAGACAAGAAAGCTGCTTCCATTTCTTTGCAGCGAATTCTAAGCTGGAATTTTACCAGAATTATTATTTCCCATGGAGATCTAATTGAAGAAAATGCCAAGGAAGTAGCGATGCAAGCTTGGCGATATCCTTTAGGATTTAGTAATAATCTACAAAACTGATGAAAAAAGTTGCTGTTTTCGGTAAACCAGGTGGTGGGAAGTCTACCTTAGCTAAAACCTTGTCTGAAGTTACGGGTTTACCCCTGTTTCAACTTGATAGTATTGAGTATAGCGAAGGTGGCATTCGCGTTGACGAAGAGATTTACATTCAAAGACACCGAGATATCTTAGATCAGGATAATTGGCTGATAGATGGACTCGGTTCGATCGAAAGCTTTCGTGAACGGATCGCAGCAGCAGATACATTGATATTTATTGACCTGCCTCTACTTTTACACTTTTGGTGGGTAACTAAGCGATTAATTAAAAGTCCCTTTATTTATCCCGAAGGATGGCCTAAAGGAAGTCCTATCTTCAGAAGTACTTTCGCTAGCTGGAGAAATTTATATTATTCACATAAACTATGGACACCAGAGTTTCGCCAAAAAATTGCCAATTTCCGTTCGAGTAAAAAAGTTTATATCTTGGAATCTCCCAAAGATATACGTTTGTTTATTAAAGAGTTGAGCATTGATAATAGCTCAAACTAGTAAAAGCAAAATGGTGGCAAATAACGGATGATTTACCTCAATATGAAGAAAGACCAGAAGATAAAACTATTATCCACTGTCTCAATGAATGACTAGTATCACTATTTGAGGGATAAATTATGGAAAGATATTTTGGTATTTTCTGCTTAATTTCACTAAATTTGTCCCTAGAAAAAAGAAACTCGATCGCTAAATTAGGAATAATGATGAAAACTTTTTACGGATAAAAACACAATATCATCAAATAATGAACACAGATAATTTAATACCTAGAGCTATAAACAAAATCAAGCGCATTCTTGGTTTGCAGACAGACTCTCGTACTTTATTTTTAAAAACAATGCCCCACTCATCATTGTGTGCGGAAATTGGTGTCTGGAAAGGTGACTTTAGCACACAAATTAAAACAGTGACAGCACCTAAGAAGTTACATTTGATAGATCCTTGGGAGTTTCAGAGTGAATTCCCCGATCGTATGTATGGAGGAGATGTAGCTAAGAATCAATTAGACATGGATAATATTTATGAAGGGGTAAGAAAAAGATTTGAGAACAATCCCAATATCTTTATTCACAGAGGAAAGTCAGAGAAAGTTCTTCAAGAGTTTGAGGACGCATATTTTGATTGGGTATACATTGATGGCAATCATTACTATGAGTATGTACTAAAAGACTTACGCTTATGTCTATCTAAAGTAAAGCCAGGAGGAATAATCGCTGGCGATGACTATAAGTGGGGTGAAAAAGAAGGTTTTCCTGTCAAGAGAGCCGTGCAAGATTTCGTTAAGGAAAATACTCTGGAGGAAAATCTACAAATACTTGGTTCACAGTTTATAATCCAACTGTAGTACTGATGAATTGATTTAAATTTGTTACTGAGGGAAAAAGCAAGATTGATTACCTATATTGTTATTCTGTTAGGTAGCAAAATTCTCAGAAAATGGGACACTGTATCTATGCTGTGATTCTTAAAGGTGATTTGGTAAAGGATTTAGACCAAGACATAAGGCAAAAGAACATAACTGTTCCCTCCAAAGCAACAGCCTTGGTGAAAGCTTGTGTAAAAGGATTACAGCAGTAGATACATTGATAATATGTTAGCAATTAATATCAACAATGAACCATGAACAACTAACAACAGAATGGCTAGAAATTGGCACGATTGTCTCACCTCAAGGATTAAGGGGAGAATTAAGGGTATATCCTAATTCTGATTTTCCTGAAAGATTTCTAGAACCAGGAATAAGATGGTTACAGCATCCTCAAACAGGAGAAATTGAAGAGATAGAACTTTTAGGTGGGCGTTACATATCTGGAAAAAATCTCTACGTTATTGCGATCGAAGGAGTAGAAAATCGGGAACAAGCAGAAGAATTACGGGATTATAAGATCTTAGTAGATAAAAGCGATCGCCCTAGTTTAGAAGAAGACGAATATCACGTTAGCGATCTTATTAATTTAGAAGTATATCATCAGCAAACAGGAAAAAATATTGGCGTTGTTATTGATGTTTTCACAGCAGGTAATGATTTATTAGAAGTAAAACTGCATCAACAGCCAGTAGTGGAAACCAAACCAGTCCGCGATCTTTCCCAAATTAGTCGAAAAAGTAAACGCAAAAAACAAAAAACTCCTAAAAATAAACCAGTTACTATCTTCATTCCTTTCGTTAAAGAAATAGTCACAGTAGTGGATATTTCTAACCAGAGAATTGAAATTACTCCCCCCGAAGGTTTACTAGAAATTAATTAATCTAGAGAACCAGTAACAATATTAAGTGGAGGTGGCGATGTTTCCTGAGGGGCTGTGTGCGGAGGTCTCCTCCGCACCTTGTAAGCCCCGTCGCCATACCCGCCCTCGACAGTTCCTACAACGGGGGGGAACCCGACCACCGAAAGTGCTTCACCGCAATGGACTGTCTCGCAATCGAGGTGTTGACGACCACAATCATTGCACTTGTAATTTTGTTTTCCATAGCGAGGCGCGACCATTTTTAATGGTTCCATGAAACCCACAAGTAGGACAAGATAACACTAACTCTGACATAAAAACTTCCAAGAGAAAACTACATGGCTATTTTCCCTTATCCTTTCCTTTTTAGGACTACCCATTTCGGCAAATTTTCCACCGTTATCATTTTCGTTAAACAGTAAAAATACTATCTTGATTTTCGCCAAAAGTATTTGCAGGCTGCCAGGAAACAAATGCTAATAAGTCATTTCCCTGAAAAATTCCCGTACCACCAACAAGATTGGCAAATGAAAGGTTATCCGTGCTTTCAACTTGAAAAGTTGTTGTACCTAGCTGAAAATTCTTGATAGTATCAAAACCTTCGCCAGTTTCAAGAATGACGGTAGCTTGACCAGCACCTAACCAAACTGTATCTTCACCAATGCCAGAATTAATCAAATCGCCACTACCATTTGCCAAGATAGTGTCATTTCCTTCACCAGCCAAAATTGTATCGCCTTGGGAGCCACCATAAATTAAATCATCACCCTCATTGCCAATTAGGTTATCTTCCCCACCATTACCAAAAATAGTGTCATTTCCTGCCAAACCAATAATAAATTCCCCAGCATTCGTACCAAATAAATTCTCTCCAGCAGCAGTTCCGTTGATGACTTCTTTCTCAGTAATTGTGGAAACTATAGGTTTTGATGCTGTGTCGATAGAATAATCTTCACCATCTAGAAGAGTTAAGGTATAAGTTTCGTCTCCTTCGACTTGATCATCTTCACCAGCGATAAACTCAAAACTAGCTTCGGTTGCTTCTGGAGAAATGGTGAATTCCTGAATCAATTTACCGTTTTCGACCACAAAATTTGCCTCAGAAATATTGTTGAAAAGTTGCGGAGGAAAACCTCCATCACCAAAGTCACCATCAGGATCTTCTAACTGCAATTTTACCGTCAACCCACTATCTGGTGCTGGCTCGTTTAGTTGAAAAGTAAAAATTTGTGATTCCCCACCTTCGGAGATTACTGTTTGATCGACGCTGAAAGTAACGATGGGTAAATCTGTCAGAAAAAAAGTAGCACTGTTATTATTAGGGTCGATTGTATAACCATTCCCTGGTAAAAGGCTGACAATAGAAAATTCTTCTCCTTCGGCAATATTATCTTGTTTGGGAATTATCTCAAATCTAGCTTCGGTGGCTCCTTCATCAATCAAAATACCTGAAGGCAAATTATTTTCGTCAAATAAAACTGTACCGTTAATAGTAGATACATCAATATCATCAGGTACTCCATCGCTATCGACAGCATTGTAATTAACAGCTAATCCACCTACAGGAGCGGGTTCACTCAAACTAAAAGTAAGTTTTCCTAAATCAAGGTTTGTTTCAGATAAAGGTAAAGTTCTATCAAACGATATACCAACTTCAGGTTTGGACAGTAGTTCGGTGTAAAACTGTTCCAGAGCAGTTGTTGTCTTGGTTTTCGTTATTGTCATAGTTTTTCTCCTTTTAATTAGTCGTACCTGAACTCCTGTTTTTCAGGTACGACTAAGTAATTTCCCTGATATTATTTCTCTTATTTTTCATCAGCACCAGGGGTAAAGTTCAGGTTTTTTCAGGTCTTTTTAATAGACTTGTTGGGAAATAAAAAAAGGCTCTTTATGGATTCGGTGGTTCTTAAGCTAAAAGACACTCACGTAATGATGGCAAAAGGGTTTTGCCTCTTGCTCTTACATTATGAACGAATTCAAAAAAGCCCAAATAGAGAGGGCGTTTGTCCTGAGAGGATGTCTGAAAAGTATCAGATTATGCCAATCTTCTTAACATCAAGCGAATCATAGCGACTCGAATCATAGTTTCGGAAGTGGCAGGCAAAACTTC
>JAAUYH010114441.1_pt1 | contig 12068 bp, 5 predicted proteins | sample 7278061 | NCBI WGS metagenome assembly JAAUYH01 (sample SAMN14350203, study PRJNA611818) | marine sediment metagenome | isolation source: surface marine sediment (0.6m) | place: French Polynesia: Moorea | collected 2018-08
ACCCTAACATATCGCGGATTGTACCCTGAGAACGTCTAGAAATATCCATGCACATTTCCTCTCGCTGCACTCGGCACACAGAATTACACATATACACACCCCGTGCGTTCCTTCCAACTGACCTGTATGAAGTGGCCAACATCACTACACGGTAGCGCAGAATGTTTACTGCACATTACAAAACTGCAAACGTTTTATGAAGCATTCCAATATTTATTTGTACACGATAGTTACAGTGCTCATCGATAGATGACTGCTCCTGCATTTTATTCTACAACATTTTCATCAATTGTCGTGAATATCTCCTCACGGTTACCTGTGTCGTCTTCATAGTCCCTCTCTTCTTCATCATGACGTACTGCAGAACCGGCTATTTATTTTGATTACTCCCGTAGACTTAGCCCTTGTGTAATACTACACAAAGCTGAATATTTAATATACTCGGCCGACCCTGAAATGATAGATACTCTTCGGCTCGTTCCATTGGTTGTAGTATTAGGGAAATAGCCTGCGCTGTGCCCATTACTGATATGTACGGAGCGCCGTTCAAAACTACCTTCAACAGATGGTTGTTTCATTTGCCGACGTTCTTCAGTTCAACCATACATAAAGGTATATATCCCTTCCACGCCATAAGAACTGCTGAAATTGACGTAACGACACGGCTTCATCTCAACTGCGGACAAACTTTCCTAGGCATACCACTTCCGCATAATGATCCACTTTAAAAAAGCAAGTACATGGACTACGCGTAAGGATAGTTTCATACTATACGATGAGTCCTAAGGCGTAAAATATCGAAGTAAGGCAAATTTAGCCGGTCGATAACATCTTACAAGTGCACTGCGATAGTGCATTTGCAATATGTAGTATCAGTGTCCTCACAAGCTCCAGGTATCATCTCCGCTTCATTCTATGAATTCTACAAGACTCTGCGAGGGTACTTTAACGTCAGCAGTTCCTGAATTATTCTCATTTCAGTTTGATTTCCAGCTTGAATAGGTTTTCATTTCTTAAAGTTTTCTAGATTTCATTCCTTCGTTGTTAACATAAGGTAAGCTTTTCCGTAAGGTAAACAAAAAGATCTTGAATTTCGGTCCATCACCGTGGTTAAGATTAAAGACGGCAGTGCAAAGCGCAGACCAAACACTCTTCCAGCCGTTCTTGTCCTACCCCACAGTACGTTGGGGCGCACCAAACTACTGAACAAGTAACTTGAACAAATTCGACTCATGCTATATCGCTCCGCGCGCTCATCACAGCATACGAACTAGGTTATCGCACACAAAAATGTACTAGGCACGTAATATTACCACGTCCAATCCAATGTTTGTACGAAAGAGCAGTAGTCAGGCATTTCACCTACCCCAACTGACTTGCGTTGAAACGAACTGCCTTACATATATTCCATGAATCTGCACTAGACTCAATATGTTACCCACTTCGAGGTAAATCACCAGCCATTGCGCCTATAGATGTTTGGAAGGGAACCTAGTTCTCCTCTGCTCCCAACTCCAAGCTCTCTACTTTGCCTGTTTTCAACATCACCCGCTCCACTGAAGTGATACTTACAATATCCGCACTGTCTACATTGGCGCCTGCATTCTCGTCCCTTTTGGTACGACGACAAGACGAACTTGAAGCACCAACACGGTCTTGCGGCAGCCGGAAGCACATGTTGTTGTGCCCAGCGGGTCCGTAATTAGGAAGAGTACGGCTAGAAGGACTCAATGATATATCTTAGAAGGAATCGGTTCACAACTAATTTGGAGAACGCGCATTTACAGTATCACTTCGCCATACTAATTTGAACAGCGTTTTAAGAATCACGCGGATCTTAATTTGAACTATCAATATACAATAGAAGAGAGAGCTCACGAGAAATTCTGACCTAGAAATCATTGGTCTAATACCAGTAATACAAGTACTGGTCTTCCGCAGCTGTTCAAATTGAGACTCATAGTGAGCAAGTGTATCTCAACCAATTATTGTTTTCGGTTTTTTCAGGTTTATCAATGCGCATGATTACTACGTAAGTTCCAAGTTTGAACATTGTACAACAGATTTCAAGGTGAATATTGACCTCCTCTAGGGTTCCTAAGAAATATACTGAGCACCAACCTATTGGTTAATGGTTTAGATTTGTTCGATACGGACATGTGAATTGTATACAACAGCATTACAAGCGAAAAATTGCCAGATCCAAAAATAAAATGCGTTATACTCATCCAGCAAAAGGGAAGTACAGAGTGCCCCCCTTGCCCAATTGGTACTCACAAACTTCATAACTGCAAACGACAATTGTACTTGTATTGCTTGAACAATACCAATGTATAGAACGAATAACCCACAAACAGTGATCTTGAAATGCAATTCGAAATTTTTAACGCATTGCTTTGGGTTTTGACTATCGTATTTTCAATTTTTAATTGATGTACGAAGGTATCTGACCGCTATAGAATTTTCTCTGACGAATCGTGCAAGTCAGTAACAGCATCGAATAACGATATCGCTTCATAGAATGTGATGTTTCCCTATGTAGAGACTTAGTCACACTGTATAACTCCTCTATTAGATTTCATTGTGTTTTGTCTGTTCCATTCTCTTGTCTATTCAAAATTTTCACCTAGATACAGCCATTTTTTAACACTTTTATTGCCTTTCGCAGTTCAAAATGACGGATCAAGATTCAGGCAGTCGATGGCCAGGGAGTAATACGATCTGTTTCAGCAAGTAGATTTATCTGTTTCTATAAATTGGCTGTTAGGATCGGGCTTTTCAGATCTTTCACTGAATCTATTACTTTGTCAATATCAGTATCTGTCTCTCGAATCAATTCTTTCAAGGCTGAATCAAAGTAATAGCTTGAGCATATGAGGAGGCATTTTTCAAGATTGATAGCAATCGAACGGAGAGATGAGCAATTGTTGCCGACAATACAAGAAAACTGACTATAGAGCCCATGAATAGGTTAGGAAATAGTTAATCTAACAAATGTGGGTGGAATGCCACCAAATTTTACATCTCTCTCGTGTGCGACACCAGGTAACGGATGGATAGCAGGCTCGAACCTCGATTTATAAAAGTGTACATCTAGAGGTTTTCGCCCTTGCTACGCTGTCGCCCTAATGGGGAAAATTAGTTTTAGGAACTAGCCCTATATTTTAATTTTAGTACTATGATAGGTTTATTATTTTAGATAGTGAATTATTTTTTGGATCGACTACTATAAATTGCTGAGGGACTCCTGAGAGTAAAACAAGGAGTGTTTTGCCCGCAAAATTCCCACCTACCGTGTTCGATTCTCATCACCCTACTGGTGGTTTTGTTTGGCGTACTTCGTGACGGGTCTAAGGGACCCATTCGTGCTCTAGGAATCAGATACACTCTTTAGAGGGTTGCAGTGGTGCCCGATCCCCCACATTGCGGTTTTAATACGACGATTGACGATATCTTCTTCCCTGTTCTCTCTCTACATCCGCTAGTGGGCCTGTAACCAACACTAGCGCTGGTTTTGCTGTTGTTGTTGGAGTTATACAGTTACTGTCACTCCCTTCGGTTGACTCTCCGTCTTCCGCAAGTGGTTGCTGTTTCCGGTTTGGGTTCAGTGTTGTTATTAGTCTTCTCCAGGAAGGATTGCACCACAGTGAGCTTGCAAATTCTGAATGCCTTCATTTTCAATCGGAGAAAATCAGAGTAACCCTTCTCTAACCGTTCTTATTTTTAGCAGGAAAAGGGCAAATATACTAACATGGTATGTTAGTCTTCGAGTCCAGTTAGGAAACACAGATATAATTTTTGTTTCATTAACTTATGTCAAGTGCCTAAGATACTCAGAAAATGTACTTTTATTTAGTTTTTCAAATGAAGAGCATCTTTGAAACACTGAATTTTTACAATACCGAACATTAGTAACTCGCGTATTGCTAAATCGATCCATTCATAAATTTATAGAATTTTTTAGAATAAAACATAGAGTTGCAATCCGACTTCGGCGTTGATGACATTATAGACTCTTCCATTAAAGATTCATATCAACCAGGGTGCTCAGGGAAAACGTGGCTCAATAGATTGATATGTCCAAACCTGATAGCTTACGTATGGTACTGCATCGGTATGTTTACTCATAACAGTCCGGACTCACTCGCTTGAACAATGCATCGCGAAAAGTTTCCTTTTCACAGTCTTGGGTCCTGCGACGTTTAATCCAGACAAAAATATTGGAATGTTTAGTATTCTATGAGTCTGGATCGAGAGTCATTACGTTTTGTATCTGTGACAAATCTATTCTATTCAATCTCTAACAAAATTGATATTGATAGTTGTCCAATATTGGCAATAAGTACTACGGTGCATATTTTTGTTATATTTTTCAGCTTGAATAGGTAATTGTGAATATTTATTCAATATATTTGAATCACAATATATTTTTGAGCATCCGTGCCCTGAAATAGTATTATTCCCCGCACGATTTTATTGGGTGAGATAAACAAATCGACCTTGGCTGGTATACATTTAGAATAAAGAGCTGTATGTAAATTAGAAATAAGCAGATACACTAGGTGTACAGGTACCGTTGCAAAATGATAGAATACTCATGTTCCACATAGTATTCTTGTGCTAAAGATCCTCCTGAAAATTCAGAAAGTTCAAGGTTTTGTTTGATAAAATTAAATAGAGAGGTCGTACAAAATCGAGCGTCCATACTTGTTCGTGAAAAAGGTTTTCAATAATAATCAATTGCAAGCCAGGTAGAAGTATCTGCATCTTTCATATCAATATAGCTCAATAACTGCAAGGGGTTGTTCGATTATTTGTGTTTCTTTTCTGAGATTCATCTCGAAACGAGGTTTGGTAGAAAATTATGCTGAATTCATATGATTTCGCTATCCACTCCGAAACCTCGAGAACTAAGATCGAGGGAAGGATGGTGCAGGATCACAAATTTTTGGTTTCTTTCAACCGAAGAACTCGATTTCAAGTGCTTCCGTGGTTCTCTATTCTCCCCAATCAAGAAAAATTTTTCTACTGAGCGATGAGGTCTGTTTTTGTTCGGGCCCTTCACTCAGCCTGGTCAAGCAAAACCTTGAATTTTTTTAAATTCTCGGTAGGATTTCGTTGAGAAGAATACTGTTTGGTACAAGGGTATTCTAATATTTTGCAATGGTATTTGTACTGTACACGGCAGGAAGTACAAAACTACAAATGAACATATTGATTATGTGTCCGAATCAGCAGTCGGATACTACAACTCCTGATTAAGTAGAGAAAGTGAAAATGTTACGCGGGAACCGAAAAATACAACTCTAGACACAGTAAAGACATGTCATAGATGACGTTCATATAACGGTATTCTCCTTTCGTAAAGTATACAGTAATATTCAACGTATGAAGTAGATGGTGGAAAATAGAATTTTATATTTCAGGCTCAACAAGGATCAAAGCATTAACACTAATCGGGGTCGCATTCGCAATAATCCATTTTAATAATAATAATCTATAAATAATTCATATATGATACTGTTGAAATGATCTAGCGAGGATGGAGACGAAAGGAAATTGAGCACATCCTCAGCTACGCGATTTAGATAGAATTAGATTTTGATCCAATCATAGTCTAAATCTAAACTACAATTCGCAACTGGGAATTCCCAAAAGAGCTGCGTACCGTTGCTCGACATGAATTGAGGTTGGAATGTTGGAACAATTGTCCAGATTCCCTGCGATTACATGCTGGACCAGATCTCCGTTTTCCGTGGGGGTTTGCCATGTAGTTGCTTCAAGATTTGAGCAAATAAGCAGAAAAGCTGGCAACCATGGGACGACACCACTGTCTTCGCCGCCACACTATCTTCACAAGATATTTGCAATTTACCCACGAAAATGGTTGGGTTACCAAATGCACTTAGGTTATTATATGTCTACGAGTAAACTAGAGTGTCTGCAGAGTGAAGTCCCTTTTCGGCGGGGTGGGCTTGGGGGAACTAGGGGAGGACGGCTCAGGAACTGTCCAGTGGCGAATTCCTTCACGTCCCTTCGCTCTGCTTTCTTCTTGCAACTTGCGCGTCTCCATTTCCTTCAACGCCTTTTCGTCGATGCTCTCGTATTTTTCCACATGCACCTTCACAACACCTTGCGCACGCTCGCTTTGTCGACGACGATACTCCGCTAGTGTCACCATATCTCCCGTAACCGGGTCTTTCACATCCATTAGTAGATCCTTCGCTTCCGGTATAGTGTCATCACCCATTTCAAAGATGTGTCGACGAGCACTGATCAACGGTGATATAGTAGGGGTCGTTATTATTGCTTCAGAAGCTATCGTAGTCGGCTCATCCGAATCTTCGTCTTCAGGCGTTGGTTCAGTTTCCTTTTCAACCGGAGCAACAACATCTTCAACTTGTGTCTCCTCCACAACGGCATCGCTCTTGATTTCTTCCTCCTTCACATCATCAACGCCTTCAGCCTTCTCTTCAACCGGCGGTTCAGGTGACATCGGTTCTTTCGCTTCTTCTCCATCCCCATCCTTTGTCGCCTCTTCCTTCGCATCATCCACCTCCTCCTTACTCTCGACAGTCTCCTCAGCGCCCTCCTTCTTCAGCTCCAGGATATCATCCACTTCGGGAGCTTTCTCCTCGACTTCTTCCTTCGCTTCCTGCGCAACATCATCTTCGGCTTTCTCGACTTCCTTCACCTCATCTTCGGGCTTCTCCTCGACAACCGCTCTATCCGCTTCAATCGATTTAGGTTCGACTTGCTCAGACACGTTAATGGTCGCCTGTTCCGGTTTGGGTTTTCCGGCGTTTTTTCGCGCCTTGTACTCGGCGATAGCTTCCGCACGGCCAGGGTGCTTCTTGGAGAGATTGCCCCCTGGGGAATCTTTAGGTGACAAGCAGGAAATCGTGCTTCCCATGACGAGATACGGTGGATAGAACGAGGAGTGGGGTGAGGTACCTTACTGTAGGGAGGAGTCTGGGTCAAATATCACAGAACTGTAGTGCAGTTCGTTACAGAGAAAAGCTTTCCCTAGAACAGTCGAAAATAAATCGGCGCACTTCAGATGACTTGGACAAACAAATGGCACCTTTCCATACCCGAGGGAAATACGCGAGGTTGGGCACTGTAAAGCAATCAATAGTCAATCTTTCAAACTGATCCAAATCTTACTGTAATGCCGCGATGCTAATCCGATTTTATGTGACCAACGAAGCAAATGTTCTAGGGGGAGCGACTTGTCCGTCGGCCGGTCGCCTCGCCTCGTGTCGGTTGACGTCAGGCTCGTACGCTCGGGCTCCATGAATGGGTACAGCGCCGGCGCCACCGGCGGGAGTGCACCCTCCCAACCCGCGCCGCCGACCGCTCCTCAGAATAACACTCGACTTGGTGTTAGTGCTCCTGTTTCATTGGCAGCTCCTTCTCATGTCGACCTTCGGCTAGCGCGCGAACTCGAGGAATGCTTGCACGCGAACAACCTCTATGAATCGGTTGCGGGCAAGCAGCTGCGCGAGACGGTACGTAACCAGCGGGATATGTGATTCATTCCCATCAAGCGACTGACCGCCGTTTTTCTGCTCAAGGTGCTCATCGAACTCAATGAGCTCGTTCTCGAATGGGCCCGACGCGTCGGCGTTTCTCAGGGCATGGCCGATGAGCAAGCGAGAGCGACAGGAACGCGAATCTTTACATTCGGCTCGTATCGACTTGGTGTTGATGGTCCCGGCGCCGATATCGATACACTCGTAATAACACCACGATACATTCATCGTGGTCGCGACGTATTCGGGTTAAGTGGATTAAATGGGGACCCGCCTCCACGCGAGAATGTGCTTTTAGAAATGTTGAAAGACAAACCCGAAGCGACCGATATTGTTGCCGTGGCCGATGCGTATGTACCTGTTATTAAGTTTGCGTACAAACGCGTCGAGATTGATTTGCTCTGTGCTCCCCTTCAAATGCTTCGTATCCCCGAGAAAGGTTTCGATATTTTGAATGATGATGTATTGCGAAATGTTGATGATGAAACTCAGCGAAGCATTAACGGTGTGCGTGTCACCGATGCCATACTCACGTTGGTGCCCAATATTGCGCACTTTCGTACCGTCCTCCGCGCGATCAAATTTTGGGCGAAGCGACGTGCGATATACAGTAACGCCCTCGGATATCTAGGTGGCGTTGCATGGGCCATCCTCACTGCTCGAGTATGCCAGCTGTACCCGAATGCAGCGCCTAGTACTCTATTGACGCGCTTCTTTAACTTGTACGATCAATGGAGCTGGAGCACGACATCGGCGAGTGCTCCTGTTTTACTCTGCGCTCTATCATCGAATTCTAGCCTCGGGTTTAAGGTATGGAGTCCGTACGGTCATAATCAACGCCATGTTATGCCGATTATCACTCCATCGTATCCTAGCATGAACACCACGCACAACGTTAGCGCGTCTACCCTAGCCGTGTTGAAAAAAGAGATAAAACGCGGTAAAACGATATGTGAACAGTTGGAAGAACGTGCAGGAAGCGGCGGCGATGGTGTTGCGGGATGGCAGTCGTTGTTTGACCGAAGTGAGTTTTTCGGAGAGTACAAGCGTGTACTTCAAATCGACATTTACGCGGACAATCTCAGCGCGTTCAAAAAATGGAAAGGATTTGTAGAAAGCCGCCTTCGTTTCTTGGTGTTGAGACTGGAGGACTTTCCTAGTATTGGAGAAATCCGGCCCTACCCCAACGGGTTCACAGATAATCCAGAGCTGCCGGCTGGATGTTGCACGACATTCTTTTTCGGAATTGAGATCATTCCTCCCCCGAAGAATGAAGATGGAACAAGACGTTCGGTAGATATATCGAAACCAGTGAATCTGTGGAAGAACCATGTGAGTACGTGGACAGAGAAGAATGCGGCGATGCATCTGCAAGTACTGCATGTGAAAGCAGCGGATTTGCCAGAATTTGTACAACATCTCGTACCGGAGAAAAGGAAGAAGAAGAGAACGAATGGCAAGAAGAAGAAAAGAAAGCGCGCAGACAAGGAAAAAGAAGATTCCGGACCCAAAGCCACAGGGGAGGGTGAGGCGCCACCTGCGAAGAAACCGAATACCATTGCTATGTCAACTGAGTCGTCCGCATCGGCTCTGTCCGAGAAACCAGCAAACGGGCTAAAGGGAGTCAATACGAACGACACGGTACAAGCGAAACCGGGACCTACAGTCAATTCAACCACTCAACCCGCAGCGGCGAGCTCAAAAGCGTAGTCAGGAGGTTTAGGGGCTCGTGTAAAATTGTGTATTAACTGTGTCTGCTTCTTCGTAGAGGAAGACTCCCATTTCTTTCTACTTGACAGGGTAGTGTGTAGGAATGTGAATTAGCACGGCAGCGTGCTGTAGCTACCTGTCGCTTTGTGATGCTAGGTAAGTACAGTTTGAAAATTATTCTCGTGTATGTGTACTAGTTCGAATGAACTGTGGTTATGTTGCATTTGTTTCTACAGTAATGAATAAATTAGTTTACTGTACAGTACAGTACAGTACCGTATTGTACAATCTCCCGTCCATCTCTTGACAGAGGGTAAATTAGATATCGTACAAGTGATAAGTTTACCGGTAGTTATTGCTTGGAATCAGTGGGAGAGGATAACTGCTTGAACAGAAGATGGTGGATTAGTAACAAACTTTCTGTTACCGCGCACACAACCGAGTAGATGATGGACCAAACCGCTTCGTCATGCGGAAATCGCAATAAGAACAAACACGCTATACATTGTAGTGCAGAAAGCGTTGATCTATGCGTGTAGTGAATCAAATCACACATGAAAGAAAGTCAATAGATTAACAAAATGTCTGTGCAAGTGCGCGTGCGTGCGAGTGTGTGTGTGTGTGTGCGTGTGTGTGTTACTACTGTACGAAGGAACAAATCATCAAACCAAGAAATCAGTGCACCGGCTCATTTATTAATCACAGCAAGCAATCCACAACCGTCCTGAGCGACCACTCCCGTACATACCACGAGAGGATGGCACTCATCTTATTCAACTCTTTTTCTATTACCATTAGGAGTCCAAAACTTGTCCTATTCAACAAATACATTTTTGTTATCACACGAGCTGATGAGTGGTTCTGAAATTGCTTCTAGTTCAAGTCTCGATCCCATTCTATGCCGATCAGCCTTATAAAAACTCTTACAGAACAATGCTCCAAACACCATGGTTGCACCAAACAACTGTTTCAAATTCATTCCATGCATAAAGATGATGTTACTCATGAAAATGAAAAGGGATTGACTAATCGTCATGATAGTGGCGTAGAGCAGTGCACCAAGTTCTTTGATGGTGTACGTGATAGCGAGTTGACCCGAAATAGTCGAGAGTGAAAGTAGTGACATATCACGCAGAATCGATGGATATTCTCGCACAAACTTCAGTGACGACCAGAAATCTCCAGATGTAGCGAGCAAGAATATGGCCAGTACAGATGAGCATAAATTCACGTACAACACTTGATTACATATAGATATGTTGTAGTCCTTGAAAAGTTTCTCTTGTAATGTACAAGTGAGCCCTTCGAATACTAGGTAACCAAGGATGAGCACTAGACCAACCCAACCATCTACATTTGCACTATACCTCACCATGATGTCCCCAGAAACCAAGAAAATCGTACATCCTAAGCCAATGATGCATGCACCAGCGTACTCAACACCGCTATACGATTTGCCAGACAATACGGTACCCCAAATCATGACTGGGATCATTTTCGCACATTTGGCAAGAGTTTGAGTTGAGAAGGTCACCCACTTCAACGCTTGATATAGACACATGGTTGCACAAAAATTTGAAACGGAAATCATCAAGTAGTACGGTAAAGGAGCTTTGTTGCGTAGTTCGGATGTGTCACCGCGAATGAGTAGAACTGCAAATGCAACTAAAGCGCAAACAAGTCGATTTGCGAGTACTAAAAGTGCGGGACTACGGAAATAAGCACCCTCTTCACCAGGTTGTTCGGTGCCATTCATGTACGGTTTGGTGAAGATAGGTGTTTGAAGGAATCTGTACAACAGGATAGAACCGTAAATGGATACCACACAAAAGATGACTCTTCTTGACGGAAGAATGCGCAGGAATTCAGTAGCGCGCGATGGCTCGATTGTAGACGACATGATGTATTAATGTCGCTTTTGGTTTGGTAAGTATAACGAGATGAATACTGTTGAGTTGTAGGGAGGTAGCAAATGAGAATGATGTTGCTTGAAGCAGAAAACATACGACAAGGCCACACGCACTCGCACACTGTGCCGGGTTGAAGAGGCAGCAGCAGGTGACGTTGGTTTGGTGTGGCGAGTTGGCAGTCAATAAAACTATGATTGGTATCACGTTCAACTGGAACGAGGACTTTATGAGTACAAGCGCAATGCAGTCCTACTCAAGGCTGTTACTGAGAAAACATCTACAATGCTCTGCTGTCGCGGCTGCCTAACTTCGAGTATTGTATTGTATCCTATCGTCTGGCGCTGCTGCTATATTGGATATAACTCAGGTCTCAGGATTCTAATAGAACGAGATGATCATGTGGTGCCCGGGAGGTACAGTGGGGTCCAAAAAGTCTGAGCTCAGTTTTGTAGTGAATACGAATACACAATGATACAACCAATTAAATTTCATTTTACGTCCCTATTAATACTTACACGAGCACCTACTAACGTTTTTTTTATTATCTTGCAGCGCTGTATAATTGAGTGCGACAGTTTTGTAAAGTAGTCGTCAGAAAGCTCATTCCATATTTGACACAGTTGCTTGTTTAGTTCATCAGCACTACTTGGACATTTAGGTTGATTACGTAGACGGCGCTTCACGATTCCCCAAACGTTCTCGATTGGATTCAGGTCAGGGCTCTGTGCCGGCCAAGGTAGTACGTTGACACCTTTTGAATGCTAGAAATCCACCACTCTCTTAGGACGGTGCGGTCTGCACCCGTCATGTTGATAGATAAATCTTAGGTTAGCAGATTCATGAGTATTTTTGAGTGGCAGTAAGTATTGATCTAGAATCTGGATGTATTTGAATTGATTCAAAGTTCCGGAAA
>JAAUYH010155900.1_pt1 | contig 12068 bp, 6 predicted proteins | sample 7278061 | NCBI WGS metagenome assembly JAAUYH01 (sample SAMN14350203, study PRJNA611818) | marine sediment metagenome | isolation source: surface marine sediment (0.6m) | place: French Polynesia: Moorea | collected 2018-08
TATTAGAAATAGCGCGACTGCCAATTAATATAATTAAAGACTTTGCCCCATTTGCCGGCATCAATGTGCCTCCAGCACTAATATCTCAAAAATTAACGGGCAATCTCTCCACAGACTTAAATTTAAACTTAAATACCTTCGCATTTTCTAGCGACAACTTTGAAATTACCTCTCCAGGAATTGCCACAAACTCCGGTAATAAAGTATCGGCTTTATCCTTCGATCGCATCACCGCCGCCTTTAGATACAACAACGGACAATTTTTATTAAATAAGGGAACGATTCAAAAAAAAGCAACCAAATATATTTTAGAAGATACTTCAATAGCAACTACCGGAAATCGCAAATTTAAAAGCAATCTGACAGTTCAAAACGGAAAAATCCAAAATCTAATTGCAATTTTACCGATAATAGAATCCTACGGCGACAATCAAGCTACAGGAACTGCCGCAGACTTATATACAGAACAAACAGACCTAACTCCCAAATCCTTACCTAGATGCAACTCCCAAACTCCACCAGCCCTATGCATTCCCCCAGCCCCCGAAGAAACATCCTTTGAACCAACAAATCCGCCATTATTTAGCATCGGCAGACCAAAAGCCAGTATAATGCGGAGATTGCGCCGTTTTGCAGAAATACAAACATTTCTCGCTCGCCAACAAGAAAGTCAAAAAACCGCCATACTGCCACCACTCGAAGAACTGCGAGGGCAATTTGACGGCAGCTTAACAATTGCCGGGGCGATCGACTCCGAGATTCAAATCGATCGCTCGGAATTTGATTTTAACGGAAAAAATTGGCGGTGGGGAGACCGAGAAAACAGCAAAAAAATAGATTTATCCCAACTAAATATAAAAGGCAGTGTCTTCGATAACGTTCTGACAATCTTGCCCTTAGAAATAAAATATCAAGCAGGAACGATCGTCCTAACCAGCAGTATTGACTTTTCTAACGCAGATACCGCCCTAGATACCGTTTCCGGCCAGCTAAACTTGGAAAACATCTCAGTAGCAGCGATCGAAAAATTAATCGATCTGCCCGAAGCGATTCAATTAGAAGGCTTTCTCAACGCGACCGCAAATATTGGTGGCAGCATAGATAATCCGATCGCCAAAGCAACTTTAACAATCGACAACGCTAAAATCAATCAAAGATCGGTGGAAACATTAGAAGGAAACTTCGACTACAATAACAATCGCAACGCCAGGCTCGAGTTTGCCATCAACAGTATTTTAACCGAATCAGCTAAACCCGCGATCGTTTCTGGCAGCATACCTTACCAACTTCCCTTCGCCACAGTCGCACCAGACAACCAACAATTAAGCATTCAAGTAGACATCCCCGACAAAGCCCCGATCCTCCTCAATATCCTCACCAGAGGCCAAATAGCTTGGATAGAAGGACAAGGAAACGTCAAGCTAGATATCTCAGCTAACTTAGAACCAGAAACATTTAATTTAACTCAATTAAACGCCCGAGGAAATATCAATCTGATCGACAGCACGATCGCAGCCCCAGAACTACTGCCAGAAGCACCCCTTAAAAATATTAACAGTAAAATTTTATTCGACTTCGATCGCCTCAGAGTGCAAAATTTCAAAGGATCTCTAGCAAGTGGCGGCACTATAGAAATAGCCGGAAATTTACCCCTACGAGATACCAACATTACCAGCGATCGACCCCTCACAGTTAAATTAGAAAGATTAAACCTCAAATTTCAACAACTATATCGAGGTGCAGTCAATGGAACAGTTATCGTTACCGGAAGTTTATTTGAACCAACTATTGGCGGAGATGTTACCTTATCTAAGGGAAGAGTCGAACTAGCCCAAACTAACTCACAAGCAGGCAATACTCAAACAGAAAACCCAACCAACCAGCCGGCCCTACCGATAGAATTTGATAACTTTAAACTCGACCTCGAGCGCGACGTTGCGATCGTCTTTTCTCCAACCGTTAACAATGTTGCGATCGAAATCGTACCGATTGTTGACTTTATTGCCACCGGAACGTTAATTGTTAATGGCAGCATCGCCCAAATCATTCCCCAAGGAATTATCGAACTAAAAAGAGGTAGGATTAATCTTTTCACCACCCAATTCAGTTTAGTTAAAGGGTACAAAAATATAGCTCGTTTTTCAGCCGATCGCCCCTTAGATCCTTTCTTAGATGTCAGACTGAGAACCTCAGTATTAGAATCGAGAAGAATTGCCGTTCCCAGCGATGTTTTCGTCACCAGTGAAATTATCGATAACCCTAACTTTAATTTTGGCACTCTCGAAACAGTTCGCATTCAAGCCAGAGTAAGAGGATACGCCTCTCAAATCGAAGAAAACCTCCAATTAACTAGCAGTCCACCTCGAAGCGAAACAGAAATCATTTCCCTGCTAGGGGGTACTTTTGTCGAAAGTCTGTCTCGAGGAGGAGATCCGACTATTGGATTAATTAACCTCGCAGGTACGGCATTTTTTGGCACTTTTCAAAACGATCTTGCCCGCGTTCTCGGTTTGAGTGAATTGCGTATCTTCCCCACTCAAATTATTGGCGAAGAAGAAGACGACGATAGTAGAAACAATCAAACCCTCGATTTAGGTGTTGAGGCCGCGATCGATATCACTAATCGCTCTTCCTTTTCCGTTGAAAAAATCCTGACTGCCCCCGCCGAACCTTTCCGTTTTGGCTTGCGCTATCGCATCAATCAAAATCTGCTTTTGCGCGGTTCTACTGACTTATCAGGAGATAATCGACTTCTGATTGAATACGAAACAAGATTTTAATCGGCAGCAATAATACTAATAGTGAATCGAATAACTCTCGTATCCAAATCTGCTAATATCTTGAAATCATACCATTTCTATTTAATATTGTTACAGTTGGGTGGTCAGGGGTTAGTCGGTCTAGGTAGGAGGTCAGTGGTCAGTGGTCAGTGGTCAGGGGTTAGTCGATCTAGGTAGGAGGTCAGGGGTTAGTCGATCTAGGTAGGAGGTCAAGATAATAATTAACGGGTCTTGAGTGAGAATAATTCATTGTATCTATAGCCTCATTTTTCAGAATTGGTATAATTTTACTTACTAATTAAAATCAATATTTAAAGTCCGATAATATTTTAGATATTAAATAACGCCGATTTGAATCAATACCTAAAATATTAAGTTACAATTTTATTGACAAAAACTTAGATTTCGCTCCTGCGACTAGTCCCGGCTACGTGTATATTGGGATACGTACAAATTTAAAATTGACAAACCTAAAATACCCAAAAACAATACCAATCCGATCGTACAAGCATAATTAATATCGAACTCATCAAAAGCTTTTTCCCAAAGATAATAAACTATAGTTTTAGAACTATTATTCGGCCCCCCTTTGGTCATCACAAAAACTTCTTCAAAAACTTTGGTTGCAGAAATTGCCGACAGACATCCTACCAATACTAAATAAGGCCTCATCAAAGGTAAAGTAATATCCCAATGCTTGCTTAAACCATCCGAGCCATCAATTGCAGCCGCCTCGTATAATTGTTTGGGAATTGATTGCAATCCTGCCAAATAAATCACCATATAATAACCTATTCCCTTCCAAATTGTCACCATCATCACACTCCAAAGTGTCAATTGCGGGCTAGTTAACCAAGGAATAACAACATCAAAACCTAATTGTTTTAACCATTGATTGATTAAACCATTAGAAGCATAAAGTGCTTTCCAAGCAATTCCTGCCACTACCATTGAAACTAATACTGGGGTATAGTAGAGCAAGCGAAACCAGTTAATTCCTCTTAGTTTGCGATCGACTAAAATAGCTAACCCTAAAGGAGCAAAAACTAATACAGGAACTACACCAATTAGATAAATAAAAGTGTTTCTCAAACACTGCCAAAATAATTCATCAGTTCGCAAACGTTGGAAATTAGCTAGTCCGACCCACTCTGGTAATATCGTTATATCGTAATTATATTGAGAAAAACTCAAAGAAAATGCACCAATACCCGGTATAAATACAGTCAAACCTAAAACAATTGCGGCGGGCAAAATAAACAAATAAGGAACTAGAAACCTTTTATTAATACTTTGGCCTGAAATCATATGTTTGTTTAGATCGTTTTACTAATGCAAATAATACCGATACGAACTTTAGTTTAATTATTATTTCAATAATAATTTTATTTGAAAATTTAAACTACATTCTAACTATTTGAGTAAAAAAGAGATAAAACCTTCAAATTGAGAGCCGAAACTGCCTTATGAACCAAACAAAAGACCTGACAAACGAAACCCTCAATCAACAGCTAATTACGCTCCAGCAAGAACAATTTACTGGAAAATTAGAAGTAAAATCTCCAACAGCAAGCTTGCAATGGACTATATATTTTGGTTTGGGTCGGCTGATTTGGGCTGACGGGGGTAACCATCCTCACAGATCTTGGCAAAGATTGCTAAAAAAATACTTGCCCGATCTCCAAGTAAAAGAAGCAGATATTGAGCGTGCAGAAGAATTTGAATGTTCTAACTATTACTATCTCACGATGCTGCGTCAACACGATATTATTACTCAAGAAGACCTGACTTTACTAATTAAGAACAAAATTAACGAAGTCCTATTTGAAATCATCCAAATTAGCAATAAAACAGTTTTAGAATACAAACTTTTTAACGGTTCTGGCGATTCGCTTTTCGCTTCAGGACTAAAAATGTCTTTGGGATTGATCGATGCATCACAAGCACTAGAACAAGCATATCAAGATTGGTCTTTATGGACGGAGCAAGGACTAACAAAAATATCGCCTAATTTAGCACCGATATTACAACAACAAGAAAAACTACAACAAAAAGTATCAAAAGTTATTTATCAAAATTTTACTCAACTAATTGACGGCAAAAAAACCCTCAAAGACTTAGCCGTTCAAATGAAACAAGAACCAATTAAATTAACTCTTTCCCTGCTACCTTACATTCGTCAAGGTTTCATTCAACTACAAGAAATTCCCGATCTTCGAGTTCAAAGAGATCGCAAAAAATCTGCTGTAAGTTCTCCGCTTGTCCCCAAAACTAACATTAACAATAAAAATAACGATCGCCCTCTAATTGCCTGTATCGACGATAGCCCTCAGATTTGCAAAATCATGCAGCAAATTATGGAAAAAGAAGGTTATCGCTATGTTTCCGTTCAGCAGGCTTTACAAGCTGTTCCTACCCTAATAGCAGCAAATCCCGACTTAATCTTTTTAGATATCGGCATGCCCGTAGTTAACGGATACGAAATTTGTACCCAATTAAGAAGGGTTTCCAAATTTAAAGATATCCCGATTGTAATTCTTACCGGTAACGATGGCATAGTCGATCGCGTCAAAGCAAAAATGGTCGGTGCTTCTGCCTTTCTCTCTAAACCTCTCGAAGTTCCCAAAATTTTAGGTGCAATTGAAAACTTACTCTTATACTCTACAGATCCTAGCAATATTTAAATATATCCCTCGACTACGACAGCAAAACTGAATCGAGTTTTTCAAATTTGACCTAAACTCCTAGCAATCTGTTCGACTAGTTTAGCCTATTGATTGCTCTTGATATCGTAGAATAAATTATTTAAATATTAATTATTAGATCTGTTGTGCCGAGTAATTTGAAATTAATATCAAACTAATCTAATCTTAATTTGAAGCGATCGCAATAGAAAATGACTCGAGAAAATATCGATCTATTCACAAAAGTAAATCTGCTGGCAACCGACCAATTTACCGGCAAACTCGAAGTAAACTCAACGAGCGAAGAAAGATGGCAACTTTTCTTTTCTCTGGGCCGCCTAATTTGGGGTGATGGCGGTCTTCATCCTAACAGATCTTGGCGCAGACTATTAAGTAAATATTGCCAAAATATCGATCTAACCAAGATTAGTCTCAGCACAAAAGAACAATTTGAAAGCCTCAAATATCAAACTTTAACCCTATTATTAGCGCGCAAACTAATTCAAGCAGAATCAGCCAAAGCAATGGCGATCGAGTCGATCGATGAAATAATTTTTGAAATCATCGAACATCAAGCGATCGAATCGATATCTTATGCAAATTTTCCAATTTCCGATTATGGATTATCCTTATCTAAGAACTCCCCCGTTTTTTTAGATCCTGCTGCTGCCATAACCGCCAGCCAAGAAAAATGGGCCCTTTGGACTCAAAAAGATCTCAGTTCCTATTCTCCTAACTTAGCCCCCACTATCGCCGAACCAAAACGACTCCAAGAATCAGTCAATCAAGTTGTCTACAATAACTTTGTCGCCTTGCTCGATGGTAATAATACTTTACGCGACCTTGCTTTACAAATGAAAAGCGATCCAATTACAATTATCTCTTCCCTCGTACCCTACATCAACCGAGGCTATATAGATTTAATCGAAGTCGGCGATATTGAAGCCCCAATTAATCCGATCGCAACTTCTCCCCCGAAAACTATTCGCAATAAAGGCCCGGCCCTAATCGCTTGTATTGATGATAGCTTACAAATTGGTTTAATTATGGAACAAATTATTACCAAAGCCGGATATAAATTTATCTCAATTCAGCAACCATTGCAAGCAATTCCCACTTTAATAGCCAATCCCCCCGATCTGATTTTTTTAGACGTAAGGATGCCAATTATTAACGGTTACGAACTTTGCTCCCAAATAGGCAGGATTTCTCAATTACAAAACATCCCCATCGTTATGCTTACGGGCCAAGACGGTATTGTCGATCGAATGCGTGCTAAATTAGTCGGTGCTTGCGATTTTATGTCCAAACCCATCGACGACCAAAAAGTAGTTAAAGTTATCCAGAAAATTCTCCTCGAATATCAAATTCAAACCAACTAAGACAAGCTTAGAATTTCTCTTCTCCAAAGATCCCAACAAAAAAATCACAGGTCTCTAGATGTTATTATTAAGTGGTTATAGGGAACTATATAACTGTAAAATATAAACTTAAACAACAACTGAAACGGAGTTATCCTTCATGAGTAAAGTTCTAGTTGTTGACGACAGTTTGACAGATCGTAAAGTCATCAGTAGCTATTTACAAGAACTTGGTTTAACAGTTTTTGATGCCGACAGTGCTGAAGATGCAATGAATAAAATCGATCTCCATCAGCCTAATTTAATCGTCCTAGACGTGGTAATGGGCGGTAAAAGTGGCTTTGAAATGTGTCGTCAGCTTAAAGCAGATAAAATAACTCAGACCATTCCGATCATTCTCTGCTCTTCCAAGTCAAGCGAAGCGGACAAAATGTGGGGAGATGTAGTAGGTGCAGATGCTTATGTAGCAAAACCAGTCGATCGCAACGAATTGGTGAATAAAGTACAACAGTTAATCGCTAAATAAGGCAAGGACACAAAAAATTATGGTCGGTTCGTCCACGCCCAACTCATTATCTATTACTTTAGGGGCAAAATCATCGCTAACAACAGATCGAACTCGAGAACTGAGCAAGTTCTTACAATTTCAACTCGGAGGCTGCGATCGCGCTTTATTAGAAGCTGAAATTGTTACCGAAATTATTATCGTACCCGAAAATAAAATAATGCCCGTGCCCCAAATGCCCTATTGTGTTTTGGGTATTTATAGTTGGCGCAGCGAAATGCTTTGGATCGTAGATTTAGAAAATAGATTGGGATATCCGTCCTCAGTAACTATAGCTAACCCAAAATCAAATTCGACAAGCAACAACCTGACTTTAATGGTAGTGCAAGTTAAGGGCAATTCATTAGGATTAGTTGTACCTAATGTAATGAACATAGTTCAATTTGATTCTCAAACAATTAATCCCTCTTCAATAGATTTATTTGGCGAGGTGGGATTCTTTTTAGATGGTTACTTCAAAGATAGTAATAATGACATTATAATGTTACTAAATGCCAATAAAATCTTGCAAAATCTTTGAGAGCTAAGTCAGATTTAGCTCCACTAATTTTAATAATTTGAAGTTGTTCTTGAAATAAAATAAGAGCTGGTTATCGGTTCGGAAAAATACATTTTAATCGTTCCGAAAACCTCGATCTTATTAGATTATTGGCTGGATTTTTATTAATTACTCCCGAGCAAAAAAAACTTCCCTACAAATACAGTTATCCCAAAAGAGCAGGGATTTAGATCCAGATATCACCATTTTCACTAGAGTAGAACCTAACGAAAGAATTATGGAAGGACAAAATATTTTCGCAGAAGAGAAGCCTCAAAATACAAGCGAAGCGAATCAGATTCAACAAAATAATGGAGATAGTCAAGAAAATGGTAAACTAACAGCCAATAGATCGACACAAAAAGAAAAAGTAGAAAAATTCAAAAAAAAATTATTTCAGCAAGAGCGAGAACGGATCAAGAAAACAAGCGAAAAAATCCGTCAAGCTAAAGACTTAAACGAATTTTTAACCAATGCAACCGCAACAATTAGAGAAGAATTAGGGGCAGATCGAGTCTTAATTTATCGTTTCGATCGCCAAACTCAAGGAGAAACCGGACAAGTAATTTCAGAAGCACTAATTCCAGGTTGGACTCCGGCGATCGATGAAATCTTACCTTGTATTTGTTTTGGCCGACAAACAGCCAAAGAATATCTCAGCCAAGGACATCTAGCAATTGAAGATCTGCAAAATCAAAGACTCACCCCTTACCAAAAACAACTGCTAGAAAAATTTCAAGTCAAAGCATCCCTAACCCTACCAATAATGGTGAACGGGACTTACTCGATCGAAGAAAGCAATTATGCTCTCAACCAAATCTGGGGATTGTTAGTAATACAACAATGCGAGCAAGAGCGTCAATGGCAAGAAGAAGAAATAAATTTACTCGATAGCCTGACTAAAGAAATTACCCTAGCAGTGCAACAAGATCGACCGAGAATGCAGCTAGCACAGCAAAAAGACATCTTGACTACCATCAACCAAGAAATGCAGCAGTTGATGCAAGAGATGCTCGAAAAACTGCGCGAACTCCTCAAAGCCGATCGCGTTCTCATCTACGGTTTTAATCCAGACTGGAGTGGAGAAGTTCTAGCAGAATCAGTAAATCTCAAGTGGGAAAGAGCCGGATCGGCATTCGATCGCGACTTTTTCCTGAGAGGAGAACAATACAAACAATATTACGTCGTTAACGACATCTATGCAAAAGATTTCGCTCAGTGTTTGATTGAAGCCCTCGAAAAACTACAAGCAAAAGCATACATTCTAGTACCCGTCGAGCAAAATAACCAACTTCTCGGCGTTCTCGCAGCATACCAAAACTCCGGCCCTCGCAACTGGCAAACTTCAGAAATCAACTCCATGCTCAAGTTTGCCAGCCAATTTAGTTTTCCGCTCCAACAAACCGAATTTTTCCGTAAAACCTCCTTCCAAACCAAGCAAATGGAAGCGGCATTTAAACGAGAAAAAGACCTCGGTAGAATGCTAGATCGCATGAGAGTCTCTAAAGATAGAGAAATAGTCTATCAAATAGCTACTCAAGAAGGAAGAAAACTGCTAGAAGTCGATCGCTTCGCAATTTACCGCTTTAACCCCGACTGGAGCGGCAACTTCATCGCCGAATCAGTTGCTGCTGGGTGGACGAGCTTAATTGAAAAGATACCCATTGTTAAAGATACCTACTTAGAAGAAAACCGAGGAGGCCGCTATAAATTTGGCGAATGCTTTGCCGTAGACGATATTTATCTAGTCGGCCACCAAGCTTGTCACATCGAACTTTTAGAACAATTTGAAGCTAGAGCCTACGTTATCGCCCCGATAATTATCTCAGAAAACGAAGATAAAAAACTCTGGGGACTCGCTGCAATTTACCAAAACTCGGGGGTTCGCAAATGGCGCGATGAAGAAATAGAAACCCTCAGACAAATCGGATTGCAAATCGGCGTTGCCTTACAAAGAATAGAATATGTCGGACAGTTAGAAGCTAGGGCCGAAAGAGAACAAGCCGTAGCTAAAATAGTCGATCGGATTCGCGAATCATTAAATCTACAAGAGATTCTGCAAACTACAACTCAAGAAGTACGTAAGTTGCTAAAGTGCGATCGCGCGGCAATATATCGTTTTACTCCTGACTGGGGCGGAGAATTCATCGCCGAATCCCACAGCTCGGAATGGACATCTCTTTTAGAAGTTCAAAGTACGATGCCAGAAATCATTCAAAATGTCAACAATTGCGCCCTCAGAGACTTGGTCGGCGATCGAGGTTTAGCAGGTACTAAAACAGGCTCCCAAAGAGATTTACAACCTAATCTTAACAAGGACAAGGTTTCCACTTACAGAGTCAGAAACGATATTTACAATTCCGATCTGCCCGATTCCTACCTGAAAATTTTAGAAAAATATCAAGCTAGAGCTTACATGGTTGTTGCCATCTATCAAAGGCAACAACTCTGGGGCTTGCTAGTTGCTTACCAAAACTCGGGGCCTCGCGAATGGCAACCTTCAGAAATTAAATTGCTCGGTACGATCGGCTCTCAATTGGGAATCGGGGTACAACAGGCAGAATATGCCAAAAAAATTCAGATTCAATCGGAACAAGATCGCGCAGTTGCCAAAATTATCGAGCGAATTCGCAACTCTAGCGACCTGAAAAGTATTTTTACCAATGCTACCCAACAAACTCGGCGGATCTTGGAAGCCGATCGCGCTGTAGTTTATCGCTTTAACCCAGACTGGAGCGGACAAGTAGTCGCAGAATCTTACGGCAGCGAATGGGTTTCCGTAATCGAAATTCAAGCAGTCGATGACACGATTTATACTAGCGAAATGAGCGATGACGATCGCTGCACGATCAAAGATTTAAAAACCGGATCGACTTTTGACACCGATACTTATCTCTAAGATACCGACGGTGGAGAATATACCAAAGGTCAAAGAATTAAAATCGTCAATGATGTTTACTCGGCAGGATTTTCAGCTTGCTATTTAAACTCCCTCGAAAAATATCAAGCTAAAGCTTATATCATCGCACCAATCTTTAAAGACAATCAACTTTGGGGTTTGTTTGCAGTTTATCAAAACTCCGGGCCGCGCAATTGGGCAGAATCGGATGCTAGCTTAATTTTACAAATTGCCACACCCCTGGGATTGGCAATCAAACAAGCTGAATTTATCGAACAAGTTAAAAGCCAAGCAGATAGCCTAGCGCAAACATTAGAAAGAGAAACAGCAGCCAAAGAAGAAATTCAACAGCAAGCTTTACAAATGTTGAGTACGGTTAAACCTGCTTTCCGAGGAGATTTAACCGTTCGTGCCAACGTAACCGACAATCAAATCGGCACGATTGCCGCAGCCTACAACACTACTTTAGATTCGCTCCAAGATATCGTCGTTCAAGTTAAAGCTACAGTAGAAAAAGTCGCCGGAACAGCTACCGAAAGTAACACCGCGATTACCGGACTCTCGACTAAAGCTCAACTCCAATTTGAAGAATTGAACCTAGCTTTAACCAGAATTCAAGAAACCATTGAAGCGATCGAATTAACCACCCAAAACGCACGACAAGTAGAAGCGGCGATCGACCGAGCCAACCAAACAGTGAAAACTGGGGACTTGGCAATGAATAAAACCGTTGAAAGTATTAGCGAAATTCGCTCCTTCGTTACCGAAGCAGGAAAACGGGTTAAACGACTTTCCGAGTCTTCCCAGAAAATTTCTAAAGTAGTCAGTTTGATTAGTAGTTTCGCCACTCAAACTAACTTGCTTGCCCTCAACGCAGCTCTAGAAGCAACTAGAGCCGGAGAATACGGTAAAGGTTTTGCCGTAGTTGCCGATGAAGTTCGCAACTTATCGCTCCAATCTGCCGAAGCAACCACTGAAATTGAAACATTAGTCCAGAAAATTCAGGAAGAAACCCTCGAAGTTGCTGGAGCAATGGAAAAAGGTGTCGAACAAGTCGCAAGAGGTACTAACTTAGTCAGCGATACCAGAGCAAGTTTGAACGATATTGTTAGTTCGACTGGAGAAATCAGCGAATTAGTCGCCGTAATTACCAGCGCAACCGACGTACAAATGCAAAAAGCCGAATCAGTCATGAACGTGATGGGAAAAGTTGCTGGAATTGCTAACGATACTTCTTCCGA
>JAAUYH010002337.1_pt1 | contig 12065 bp, 9 predicted proteins | sample 7278061 | NCBI WGS metagenome assembly JAAUYH01 (sample SAMN14350203, study PRJNA611818) | marine sediment metagenome | isolation source: surface marine sediment (0.6m) | place: French Polynesia: Moorea | collected 2018-08
CCAGTCATTTCATATTCAGTAATTTTTCAAAGAAAATCTTCAATGAATGTGATTAATTTACAGAGTCATTACAACTTGATAAAAATATCGGGATTCTTGCTGAAACACCGTTGCAAACTATATGCATGTGAATTTTTGAGGCTCAATGGGTTTTTTGACTGTCTAATGGCTTACTAAAAACAATTTTTGGTCTATTATGTTTCTTCTTATTGGTTTAACCGTCAGTCTGCCCCCCTATCAATTCTCCTGCGAATGCAAACTCATATAATGCGCCTGCAATGCCATACTTTAACGATGACGGAACGATTTTCGATCCTGACTTAATCCCCACTCCACCGCTTTGCATGGCCTGTGCAAAAAATGATCGAGACGACGAGATGGAGCAGGTCTTGTGCAACCTGACCAGAGCCGATCAAGAAGATGAAGGAGACTTTGTCTGCTTTGGGTTTCTGCCAAAGGACATAGCTGTTTTCATGAGTAACCCATGTGTGAGGTTTCTCGATGCCGATTCTTGAACTAGTAGCTGTGTCAAGCTTAAGCTGACGGGTTGCAATCGGGTAAAGGTTAAAGGAAAAAGGGGAAGGAGCATATCTACTTTTCCCCTTTACCGTTACCCCTTACCCGTCAATCTTTGATTGACAAAACACTAGGGCAGATACTTTTGGACGACGCTCCAACCTGTCCAAGAAACAACTGCAAGTGCGATAAACAGCGCCCCGTTCAGACTTAAGTGAAGCGGTCGGGCCCAAGGGCGTTGGGGATGAATGCGGTTTGCGGACCAAGCGGACGCTAGGGTTAGGGCGACCACGGTTAGGCCTGCGGGTAAATGCCAGGATTGCCCCAGACTGCCGAAGTGTCCAAGCGTCCCGACAATTCCAATGGTTAACAATTCCAAGACCAACGCCGCCAAAATAAGCCCCATGCCATAGTGCAGGAAACGCAACCATCGCCAGGGCTTGACGCCGGTCTGGAGTCGCTGAACTCTGATGACTAGACCGACGGCCGCAAGTCCCAGATAAAAGGCGATGGTAAATCCCATCGACCAAGCTGCGATACGCCAAAGCCAAATGAAAGAGGGCAGATTCACAAGCTAGCTCAAAAGTAACGAACAGATATATTGGCCCTGCTTTATAGCGAGATCCTCAGAAATCTTAACAAAACCTGAAGACATTCGCCATTGAGGATTGCTCGTCTGGGTTAGCTGAGGAGGCATGGGTTCATGCGGCGGAACCTGTTCCAATGGAGTGGAGTCGTTTTGGGAAAATACATTATTAATTCTTGGGCAAAACTTATCAGAGATCTTGTTGCGGTTGCCTGATCTAAATCGCCATAATATTGGCTGGTGTGGATGACTATCCCCAAACAGTAAGGTATTGGCATGGATACAACGGTTGTCGTCGTTGCATTGATTATTGCGATCGCTGCAATCGGGCTTTTTTTCCTGCTTCTTTTTCCTACTAAGGGATCGTCTGTTGGGGCTTTCTATGGATGGCAGAAAAAACTAAATGTCAGACAAAATGGAAGCCAAGGCAAAACCCCCAGAGATTCAGGACGGTGAACCCGTCAATGTGTGTTAGATTCACCAGCAGCGTCAACAAAAAGTAACGCGCCACATCCAAGGTTTCTAGGACTTAATCAGTTATCCAACGCTGCACAGTTTAAGCTGTTTTGCAAAACTGCGTCAGTATCTATCCTTGCGGATGATCTGATGATCTAACGTTGCCGCCAGTCAAACAAAGATATGACAGATGTCATGCCCTCAAAGTGACAATTATTCGACGCAGTCTTGCCCCTAAACTTGATACTATTCGACTATCCAGATAAAGCAGAATTAATCACAACGGAAAGCTAAAGCGATCGCTATCGCATTTTATTGCTATTGCAATGGCTAAACGAGACCGATCGGTCTCTTTGCTGTCGAATACAAGTTATGAATCAGGAGCAATCTGAATTATGGATCGACGGACTTTACTCAAGTATTCTCTTTCAGGCATCGGTGTAGGCTTATTGGGCGCTAGTCTACAATCAATTGTTAACGCAGAAGAGCCTGGAAGTTCCCAGTGGGGGTATATCGGCGGAGAAGGCCCGGAATATTGGAGTGAACTTTCCCCTGATTTTCAAGTCTGCGTGAGTGGAGAGTATCAATCTCCCATTGACTTGAATGCATCAATCCCTGCAGAACTGGGCGAGATAGAAATTAGCTATCAAGACTCTCCCCTCAAACTGATCAACAATGGACATACCATCCAAGTCAACTACGAACCCGGCAGCTACCTAAAACTGGATGGACAGGACTACGAGCTCTTGCAATTTCACTTCCACAAACCCAGTGAACACCTGGTGGAAGGGAGCCCGTACGATATGGAAGTCCACCTGGTTCACAGAAACCAAGAAACTGGGAATTTGGCGGTCTTAGGCGTATTTATGAAGCGGGGCGGTTCAGACAACCCGACATTAAGTCCGATTTGGGATAAGATGCCGAAATCAGCCGGTCCCGAGCGATCAGTAAGGGGTGTTTCTGTAGATGCATCGGAACTGCTGCCAGAAGACAAAGGCGGTTTCTATCGCTACTACGGCTCCTTGACTACGCCCCCCTGTTCTGAAATCGTGAACTGGATTGTTTTTAAGCAGCCGATCGAGGTGTCAGCCGCCCAAATCGTTAAGTTCATCAATGCCGCCGGAATCAATGCCAGACCTGCGATGCCGATCAATCGCCGGTTTGTGCTCTCAGCTGGAGGCTAGAGATCTGGGAAGAGTAGAGGAGATGGGGAGGATAGGGGGGAGAAGATTTTAGATTTTGGATTTTCGATTGGGCGATTGGGAATTGATTATTCCTTTTCACTATCTCCTCTAAACTTGACTTGTCGTATCTCAAACTCCTCAGTCTTTCCCATCTCCCCCATCTCCCCCATCTTCCCCATCTCCCCTTCCCCACTCCCCCTAGGGCTCAATCACGTCGTACTGATAGACGTTAATCTCAATTGTCTCGGGGTGCGATTCGTGTTGAATGAGGTTTTGGGACTCTAGATCAACTTCTCCAGACACTTCAATCAGGGAGCCGGAAGCAATACTAAAGTTTTCTTCGTAGATTTCTAGGGTGATTTCGTAAACACCATCGGCAAGAATGTATTCTTCTTCGTTCTCGTTATCCACTTTTTGGAAAATATTGCCGCGCACTGTGACCGGCATGCCGTCGCTTGGGTTAGTAAGTATATCGGAGATCTTTAACTCGGAGTTTGCAGACGACCGGATTGGGGCAATGGCGCAAGCTGACGCTAACGTGACTGAGCCGAAAGCGATCGCTAACACGTTCAGAAAACCTGCTCTTAACAGTCTCCCTTGCTGTTTTGTTCGACTCATTTACCTTCCCTATCATTTGTCACATTAAGGCGAAAAACCCGATCAAGGGTTCAGCTTGACCCAGTTCGATAAGCCAGTTCGATAAATCTGACATGTAGAACAGAACAGTGCTTCACAACTGCCGCTACGCCCTCTCAAAATTGCTCAGTCTAAGTTCATATTACCGTGTTCTAAGTCAACGCTCTGAATCCTGTTAGGGACTTGTGTAACGATAAGGGCCCATACCTCATAGTGCGTTCAGCGATACCCATGGCTTTTGGAGTAGTTACAGTTAAAACTGATCGTTACTTTTTCTCTTCCCCCTTAGGCGATCTAACCGAAATCGTTTAATCAGAAGTTGATCTAGCCATCGAACCGGTAGCCAGCGTTTGAGAAATGGCAATAGAATGCTTTGTTTGCCGATGCGTAAGATGGGTTTTCGGGATCTTCCGTTCTGCATATGAGTCACTAGTATTTTTGCAAATGCTTCTGTTGAAAGAGCATTGAGCTGAGATAGGTTGGCGCGATCGCGAATTCCCTCTTCCAACTCCCCATAAACAGAATCCGGTTTAAGAATTCCTTCAAGCTGTTCAGTCGCCGCATTGCCGAAATTCGATTGAATTGCGCCGGGTTGAACGGTGATGACATCAATATTAAACGGAGCGAGTTCAACCCGTAACACATCAGAGAGGGTATGGACGGCGGACTTAGAGGCGCAGTAAGCCCCCGAAAATGGGGTGGGAAATATGCCAGAAATACTGCCAATATTGACAATCACCCCACCCCCCTGATCAATCATTGCCGGCGTCACCTGGTGAACTAGACTCATCAGACCGAAAACATTGGTCTCAAACTGTCGCTGCAGGGCGGCTTTGGAGATATCCAGAAGCGGGCCCATAGCGCCATAGCCTGCATTGTTCACCAGAATATCAATATGGCTTTCCTGGGTCAGGATGTGGTGCACGGCCTCAGCAATCTCAGGTTCATCCGTCACATCCAGGCGAGCAATTTTAATCTGCTTGGCGGCTAGATCTTCAATCGCTGACAGTTCTCGAGCGGTAGCGTACACCCGATATCCTCGATGGTTAAATTCCTCCGCCAGAGCCCGGCCAATCCCAGATGAACAACCGGTAATTAGAACAACGGTTGAGGCTGGGGGGGAGGCAGTGGGTAGTCTATGCATCATTGAAGCGATTTCTATCTACGTTGAGCGAAGTCGAGTTATTGGCCGGAGTAGAGCGCTAAGGGAATTTCGGCGGTGGGTGGCGGAGCAAACGCAACGGCAGAATGACGCTGGATAAAAATCCGCCATGGATTGACTAAAACGGGAATGATCTGCGTAACGAGATGACTCCCGTCATGAAATTGCTGCAGAATTTTCCACCCATTTACTTCTACATCCCTAAACGCTATTGGCCTGCCTACATTCCGCAATGCACGGATGAAAATTGGTCGGGTTTCGGATTGGGTATTTACGCTTGGACATTGCAAACCTACCTACGTCTTAAAGCGGATAACTTTCCCTGTCAGTTGGTGGATACTCTACCGACAGAGGGCATTATGTTGGTTCATCGCAATATCCTGCAGACCCATCGCCCCCTGCTCAAACCCAATTCAAACTTACTGCTGATTTGCCTGAAGGCAGAGGCTCTCCCCTATCCCTATGCTCAACTTCATATCGTGCAAAATCCTGTAGAGTCCCTAACTCACAAGCACAGCTATTTCCTGCCCCATTGGCCGCAACCGGGCTTGATTCCCCGTGACCCATCGCGGGGCGCTCGCATAGAAACTGTCGCTTTCTTTGGCCATACTAATAACCTGGCGCCAGAACTGAAGCATGACAATTGGGCCAAACAACTCCAGGAACTGGGGCTGCAGTGGCGCCCCGTAGTCAATACAAACAACTGGGATAGCCATCACACCCTAGACACGCGCTGGAATGATTACAGTCAAATCGATGTCGTGGTTGCTGTTCGGAGTTTTGATCGCCGTCAAACCCAACTGTATCAGCAATACCGCAGCAAACCCGCCACCAAACTCTACAACGCTTGGTTGGCCGGAACCCCCGCCGTATTAGGACCGGAATCCGCTTACCGAGCTGAACGTCAGCATGAATTGGACTATTTAGAAGTCAACTCAATCGCTGACTTGATAGGAGCCTTGAAACAATTACAGCGCGATCGCAGCCTCCATCAAGCCATAATCCAAAATGGCCTTCGTCGAGCCCAAGCCATCCAACCCGCTAACATCACCCAGCACTGGCGTCAGTTTCTGGAAGATGTCGCCGCCCCCACTTACTATCAATGGCGCACAAGTTCCACCTGGTCTCAACAAATAGTCCTACAACGCAGCTACTGGAGATTTAATCGGCATCAAGGGCGAAAAACCCTTTTGAAAGGGGTCTATCGATTTAGAACGAAATTGAGCCTGACGAGGAGGCTAAACGCCTTGAAAAAAAAAGGCAGTAGGGCGAGCTAGTTTCATTGGCGATTCGCCTTTTGCTTACATGGCCTAGGTCTGCCAAAGGTTTAGGACTAAAGACCTAGAAAAGATTTAGGCCCTTTGCCTCATGTCGGTAGAAATTGTAACTCATAGACTGGAACAGTATAAAGCCCGTGGGCATTGCCCACCCTGCGAAACATCTACTCCTCCTCCCCAAACACAATAAATTGTGTCACTACATACCTCCCTCCCCATCTTCCCCATCTCCCCATCCTCCTATCTCTCCCGACCTCCTATGCTCCCCCATCCTCCCCATCCCCTCCTCCTCCCACTCTTCTCGTCTTCCCATTCCCTATGCGACTCATTTACTACCAACGCCGCGATCAACTGAGTAACTTCGGGGATCAACTCAACCCTTGGCTATGGCGGAAGCTGTTACCAGGCGTATTTGATCAAGCGAGTTCTACTGTTTTTGTGGGCATTGGCACACTGCTTAATAGCGCCTTGCCGGAACGGGTGGCGCAGGCCGAGCAAGTGAATATCTTCAGTACAGGGGTAGGATACGAAAAACCACTGAAGCAAGTTAGCCCTAGTTGGCGAATATACTGCGTTAGGGGTCCACTATCCGCCCAAAAATTAGGATTGCCCAAGCGGATAGGAATAGCAGATGGGGGAATATTACTACGGAGATTTTTTACGCCATCACCACAAAAATTAACAAAATTTGCTTTCATGCCCCACATTCACCATGCCAAATGCGCTGGACTTGTTTGGCGTCACCTTTGTAGTCAGTTGGACATTGGCTATATCGATCCTAGCTGGTCGATAGAGCAGGTACTAGCCGCTATTGGACAGACAGAAACGCTTTTGGCGGAGGCGATGCACGGCGCGATCGCAGCCGACGCCCTACGCACCCCATGGATTCCCATCGTCACCAGTGGGCGGATTTTAGGCTTCAAATGGTTGGATTGGTGCGCTTCAGTTGGGTTGAAGTATCGCCCGCAGTATTTGAAACCACTGACGTCTATTTACCCTCGTTTGACCAGCGGAACTCAGTCCTCAACTCGGGCGGCCCGACACTGGAGTCGTTGCATCAGGCAGCAACCGATCGAGGCGTTAGCGCATTTAGGTAAGGACGAACAGCAACAAGCTCTCTACCAATTACGTCACATAATGCGGAATACCAGACCGAATCTGAGTAAAGAGGAAAAGCTTGAGCAACTTACATTAGCGCTTGAAGAACGGTTACAGCAACTGGTTAAAGACCTAAATCTTATGAAAGGAGTCTCAAATCACTCGAGCTGAATTCAGAATTGAATAAGATTTAGCTCAAGTTCAATTTTCTGCAAACAGTTGTCAAAAGTATAGTTTTTTGAGGCTCTCTATTAAGTTAATTTCCTATCAAGATTTCCTATCCAGTAGATAAAGCAGAGGGTTCAATGACCAATACAAAGATAACGATCCAAGATATCCTGGCGGAGCTATCGCCTCTTGATAAGCTGCCGCCACCCACCCTGGCTGAGTTATCCAGGTCCATTCAACCGCTGCGTTATCACATCGGCCAACCGATTTTGCGGCGAGAAACCCCACCGCATCAGGCGGCGATTATTATCGAAGGACAAGCCCGACTGTTGGGCTATGATCAACGCACTCAGGCCCCAATCACCCTAGCGCTACTCAAAAAGGGAGACACCATCGGCGCCGCCGGACTGGTGCGCGGCGTTCCTTGTGAGACGGTGATCGCCTCCACCGAGGTCACTTGCTTGACCTTACCCAGCCGCCAATTCTTTGAACTGCTCAGGGACCATATCGACTTTGCGGTCCAATTACGCTATCGCTGCAGCCTGATCGAATCCTTTGAACTTCTGAGCAGTGTCTTTAAGGAACAGGCTCAGGATTTGGGAAACCTCAAGCAATTGGCCCAGAAGGCTTCTGAGCACGCCATTGTTCGTTATTTGCCCCCTGGCGAAACCCCTTTAAGCGAACTAGACGCCGATCGCCTTTGGATCGTCAGCAGCGGCGACGTTCGCAACCAACCTATCGCCAGTTGTTTGAGCGTCGCGATCGCCACCGATACGGTGGAAGTACTTGGAGCCAATGATGCTCGACTGGTGGGAATTGAAAGAGAATTCGGCCTCCCCCCAGTCAGAGTCAGACCGACGGATGGGGCCTCAACGGTTGGCCGAGTCAGCCTCGATCTGGAAGATATCCCCTACGCCTCTCCGAACGATAGTTATCAGCCAATTCATGACGATGAGGGCGACCTGGAGAGCGATGTCAATCGAGTTCGGGCAAATTATCCCCATGTCAAGGGCAAAGGAACCATCGATTCCACCCTGGCCTGCTTCCAAATGCTGGCCCAGCAGTTCAATATCCCGTTTCGGCGCGACGTCATCCGACGCATTTTGGTTAACCAGATGTCCCGCACCGAAAACTTTTCCCTGCCCCTATGCGGCGCGGTGGCGGAGCTGATGGGCTTGAAAACCCAATTAGTCAAAGCGCCAGCGGCGGCCCTGGGTCGCATCCAGACCCCAGCATTGATTGCCTGGCAAGAAAATTTTGCCGTGCTGTATGAAGCCACTGAGCGGGAGCGAGTGCTCGGTGTGCCTGAAACAGGAATTATTCGCCGCTCTCTACTGGATTTTCAGGACAGTTGGGGAGAAGAGGGCGAAATCCTGCTGTTGGAACCCACAAAGGACACTCCCCAGAAACGCTTTGGCCTGCAATGGTTTTTGCCTTCTCTGAAGCGATATCGAATCGTCCTGCTGGAAGTTTTCCTAGCCTCCTTCTTTGTCCAGTTATTCGGTCTGGCGAATCCGCTGATGATCCAGGTGATCATCGACCGGGTCATTGTCCAAAACAGCATCGACACCTTACAGGTGTTGGGCGTGTTCCTGGTGATTGTGGCCATCTTTGAAGCGGTGTTGAGCAGTTTACGCACCTATCTGTTCGTCGATACTACCAATCGAATCGACATGGCGTTGGGGTCAGAAATTATTGACCATTTGTTTCGCTTACCGCTGAATTACTTTGATAAGCGTCCTGTCGGGGAACTGTCCAGTCGAGTCAACGAGCTGGAAAATATTCGACAATTCCTCACTGGCACCGCCCTCACTGTGGTTCTAGATGCGGTCTTCTCCGTGGTCTACATCATCGTGATGCTGTTCTACAGTTGGCAGCTGACGTTTGTGGCGCTACTGACCATCCCCCTATTTGTGCTGCTGACACTGGTGGTTTCGCCCATTGTGCGGCGGCAGCTCCGGGTGAAAGCGGAACACAACGCCAAAACCCAATCCTACTTAGTGGAAGTGCTGTCAGGTATCCAAACCGTTAAGGCCCAAAACATTGAGCTGCGAAGCCGCTGGCAGTGGCAAGACCGCTATGCCCGCTACGTCAGCGCTGGTTTCAAAACGGTGCTCACCTCCACCACTGCTGGCTCCGCCAGTAACTTTTTGAATAAGCTCTCGGCCTTACTCGTCCTCTGGTTCGGAGCCTATTTGGTGCTCCAGGGCAACCTTACGTTGGGCCAGTTAATCGCCTTTCGGATTATTTCCGGCTATGTTACGGCACCCCTATTGCGGTTAGCCCAAATCTGGCAAAACTTCCAAGAGACAGCGTTGTCTCTAGAGCGCCTCAGCGACATCATCGACCATCCTCAAGAGGCGGATGAGAGTAACCGCAATCAGATTCCAATGCCGGATATTCAGGGCAATGTTAGCTTCGAAAATATTTCATTCCGGTTTGCCCAGTCAGGTCCGCTTCAATTGGCGAACGTCACCTTAGAATTTCCAGCCGGTCAGTTCGTTGGCATTGTCGGCCAGAGTGGTTCTGGTAAAAGTACGCTGATGAAGCTGCTGCCAAGGCTATACGAGACGAATTCCGGCCGGATTCTGATTGACAAATATGACATTAGTAAGGTTGAACTGTATTCCCTACGACGGCAGGTGGGGATTGTCCCCCAAGACAGTTTGCTGTTCGAAGGGTCGATTCAGGACAATATCGCCTTGACCAATCCGGAAGCGGAAACCGATGTGATTATTGAAGCGGCTAAAGTGGCTAACGCCCACGACTTCATTATGGATTTGCCGGTCGGCTATAACACCCGGGTGGGAGAGCGGGGGTCTTCCCTCTCTGGAGGACAGCGACAGCGAATTGCGATCGCCCGCACCATCCTGCAAAATCCTCGCCTGCTGATCTTGGATGAAGCCACCAGCGCCCTCGACTATGACACCGAACGTCAGGTGTGTAATAACTTGCAGGCTTGGGCCAAAGGGCGCACCGTATTCTTCATCACTCACCGACTCAATACTATTCAAGGAGCCGACCAGATTCTAGTGATGGACAAAGGAGCAGCCGTCGAAAAGGGAACTCACGACGAGTTGATGGCCCTTAAGGGCAGATATTTCGCCCTATTTGAACAACAAACGAACCTGGTCTAGGACGTTTGAGGGGCAGGAATCAGGGACCCAAAATTACTATCTACCGTACTAGCAATGACACAATTTACCGGCGCCCACCCTAATCCCCATGAAGCCAATGGTCACAAGGGACAGGTAAAGCCGCCAACCGTAAACAAACTGCGGCGGTTCACGCCAGGTTTTCAATCTAAGAAATTGAAAACCTTTGACAAGTCTGTCGTGCTTCGTCAATCACCCTTGTGGCCGCGAGCAGTGGCGATGACGCTCATGGCGGCGACAAGCATTACCGTTTTGTGGGCCTGTCTTGCAAAAGTGGAAGAAGCGGTGCCCGCTCAGGGCAAGCTGGAGCCCAGTGGTGTTGTCCAACCGGTACAGGCCCCAGTCAGCGGGGTGGTGGAACAAATTCTTGTCGAGGAAGGGGAGTCGGTGGAAGCGGGAGATTTGCTGATCACGTTTAACAAGGCTGAAACCCAAGCCCAATTAGAATCCCGGCGCCAAATCCGCACCAAACTAATGCAGGAGAACGCCTTTTATCGCACCCAACTGGAAGGAAATGAAGACAATGCAGCAAGCGCTGCCCTCCTAATTCCCCCTGAGCTATTTCAGCTCACCAGCAATCGCTCCGCTTTAGCCGCAGACATTCAACTGTATCAAGCAATGCTCAAAGGAGAGCTAGCGGCAGAAAATCTGAGCCCTGCTCAACAACAGCGATTCCGCACATCCTTAGCGGAACTCAACTCGCGACTTTCCATCTCGGCTCTGGAAGTGGAGCAACTGCAAAAGCAACTAACCCAGACCCGGCAACAACTCAGCAATGCCCGCAAAAACTTGCAGGTGAATGTAGATATTTTGAATCGGCTTAGGCCGTTGGTGGAGCGGGGCGGGTTTTCCGAGATCCAATTTCTGAGTCAGGAACAGGAGGTCAGTAATCGACAAACCGAAGTGAATACTCTCCTTGAGGAAGAGGAGCGATTGCTGGTGGCGATTTCCCAAGCAGAAGAGCAATTTAGCAATACGGCGCTTATTTCTAAAGAAGAACTGCTGGAGCGGATTTCCGCCAACAAAAATGAGATTGCCAGTATTGATAGTCAACTGACCAAGATCATCCTGGAGAATGAGAAACAAATCCAGCAGCTAGACGGCGAACTCAGCCAAATCCAGCAAACCCTTACCTACCAAGAACTGCGGGCGCCGGTAAGTGGAACTATTTTCAACCTCAAAGCAAACCAGCCTGGGTATGTAGTTTACAACACAGGGGCGAGCGAACCCATCTTAGAGATTGTGCCGGAGGATAAGTTGGTTGCTCGGGTATTTATCACTAACCAAGATATTGGCTTTGTCAAAACTGATATGCGAGTTGATGTGCGGATTGACTCGTTTTCTTATAGCGAATTTGGCGATATTGAGGGAACCCTGGTCCATATTGGATCAGATGCGCTGCCGCCCGACGAAACCTTTCCTTTCTACCGCTTTCCGGCTGAGATAGAGTTGGACACCCAGTATCTACCATCAGGGGAAATCCTCTTGTCGCTCCAATCCGGGATGTCGGTCAGCGCCAACATTAAAATCCGAAAACGGCGAGTGATTACATTGCTCTCTAACCTATTTATTCGCAAGGTCGATAGCTTGAAGTCGGGAAGATAGGGAAAGTATGAGGGAGAGGAGCAGGGGAGATGACGAGGATGAGGGGCAGGGGAGGAAATGTAGAGACGCAACATGTTGCGTCTTAGGGGAATGGTGAGGACAGGGGAGTCGTAGGGCGGACAAAAATCACTCCACTTCCAATGTGTCCAACATCGTTTTCAGTAGCAGATAAGCTGACGTTGCGCCAGGGTCTTGATGCCCTATGCTGCGTTCTCCAAGATA
>JAAUYH010093773.1_pt1 | contig 12065 bp, 10 predicted proteins | sample 7278061 | NCBI WGS metagenome assembly JAAUYH01 (sample SAMN14350203, study PRJNA611818) | marine sediment metagenome | isolation source: surface marine sediment (0.6m) | place: French Polynesia: Moorea | collected 2018-08
TACCAATTACCAATTACCAATTACCAATTACCAATTACCAATTACCAATTACCAATTACCAATTACCAATTACCAATTACCAATTACCAATTACCAATTACCAATTCCTTGGTCAATATAATTCCAATATCTATCAGCCGAGAAATTCTTCCAAATCTGGTACTTTCACCCAACTTAAAATATCATTAGATTCATGAGATAAATCCATTAACAATTGGGAATAAACTCCCTCGCGCAACGAAGGTATATTTTGTTCTCCCGTCTTAATCCCTTGCACCCATTGCTCTACAACCCGAATAAAGGCAGAAATCCTACCATCGGCGTAATTCTTGGGGAAAATCAACCGATTCGGTATTTCTATCTCACTTAACGGCTTTCCTGGTTGGGAAGCCCAAACACGGAAACCGTGGATGTAATCTTTTTGATTTTCACTTCCCAATACCAAAGTACCCTTATCGCCATAAACTTCTATCCAATGGGTGCGGGGTGCATGTACCACCGCACTGATGGAAACTTGAGTTGGGGTTCCATCTGCTAATTCCAACATTAACATGCAGGTATCGTCTGTATTTACTGGCTTTAATTCCCCTGTGGCTGGATATGGTCTTTGGGGGATGGCGGTGGTAAAATGGGCATTTAAAGAGCGTACTGGACCAAATAGCCAGTGGATATAATCGAAAGCGTGGGAACCCAAGGAACCCAAAGCACCCCCTCCTTTATCTTGACGGGAATACCAATTCCAAGGACGATTAGCATCCCCACGGGAGGAACCCAACCAATCGATTCTAATTAGGCGTTTATTACCAACATAACCCTCTGCCAAAAGTTCGGAAAATAGCTGCCATCCGGGAACGAAGCGAAATTCAAAGTCTACTGTGGCTATAACCCCTTTTTCCCTGGCTAAATAGTACAGTTCTTTGGCTTCTTCTACATTCAGAGTAACTGGCTTTTCTAATAACAAATGCTTCCCCGCTTCCAGTGCTGCTTTTGCCATTTCATAGTGCAAGAATGGGGGTGTGGAAATGCTAACTGCTTCCACTTCTGGTAAATTAACAATATCTGCAATGGTGTCGCAGGCATGGGGAATATTGTTAGCTTCGGCGATTTCCTTGGCTTTATTTAAATTGGGGTTATAAACTGCTACTACCTCAGTCTCAGGATGAGCCTGAAATCCTGGTATATGTACTTTCTTGCCAAATCCCGTGCCAACAACTGCAACGCCAATCACCGATTTATACCTCATAAAATAATCCGACGATTATACCATGGGACAAAGGAAAATCTAATTTTTTACCTATGATTGAGGATTCCTATAAAGCTTGATAATGTTCAACTGTGGGAAAGGGATCGTAAAAATGGTGAAGTAGCCTTTTCCACTCAATATACTTGTCAGATTGGCGAAATTCTTCTGTGTGAGCTTCCAGGGTTTCCCATTTTACTAAAAGAATATATCTATTATTTTTCTCAATACAATGAAGAAGTTCATGGGAAATATAACCCTGAATTGAAGCAATTATTTCTTCTGCCTTTTTGAAAGCTATCTCAAAGTTATCTTCTTCTCCTGCAATTACATCAAGAATTGCGACTTCTAAAATCATCTCATTGACCCATTTTTTAATATCACTTTTTAAGTATTTTATATATTCTGAACCGTAATTTATCAAGAAATCCTTTCTGAAGGAGCATGATTAAATCGTGAAATTCTTTTTTAAACTTACTTAAACTTGTGCAATTTCAGTAAGTTTTTATCCCTTGCTTAACAGAGAACAAACAGAGCGTAAGCTTGTTCTGCCTCTACTTACTCGACAAGTACGGGAATTACCCCAAGATGTGCGATCGCGCATTGAAACTCTGTCTTTGTCACAATTAGAAAATCTCGGTGTAGACGCGCTACTCTGCGAGAAGGCTTCGCCTAGTGCGCGGCTTTGGGTAGAGTAGCGTTACTTGATTTTCAAGGAATGACTGATTTGGATGCTTGGTTTACTCAGGAAGGCGTTTACATGGATGATAAAGTAAAAATTATTGATTTTAATTCTAGGATTTCCGTAATAAGCGCAAAAAATACCGCATTTTATCGACTCTTTTCAATGGATTGCGTATTATTTATGTACAGTAATCAAAAATTTAAGGAAATATGGCGGTGGTAGGTTGGGTGGAGGCACATGGAAAATTTGGCGTTGCTGATTTTCGTTTTGAATCCGGGTGTTCCAGACGTTGCACTGCAACGTCTGGAACAAGGTTTTTGGAATTACACAACATTATTTTCATCCCCTGATTCAACAACGCCTTCTTCAGTCTACTTCAGTAGACTTCGTTTATTAGCCCAGAACTTCAGTTCAGGGTGGGCGAGAAAGCAAACACGTAAACCGTTTCGGTTCTCCAGTTGACACCAATAGTTACCAGCAAAAACCAAAAATTTTATATTTTCGCCATTCCTATGAAAAGCCTACTATCATCCAAAAATATAGGTTACCTAAATTGTCAAGAAATCATCATAAAAAAAATCGCAGGATGAACCAACGACTTCTACATCTTAGCACAAAATTATCCCCTTTTAACCATTGAAATCTCGTTGTCCGCAGACGGGAAAATTTATTAGTCATTTGCTATTTTGGCGAAGGAAAGGCTCTTTTTGCAGATTTAACAAATTTTTACAATATACTTTTGCAGGGTATATGTTTTGGTTAAGTTTTCAAATATTTTTCTAGTTTAAATAATGTCTGTTTTCCCTGGTATTTGTTGGGTTCCACCGAGTTCCACTCAACCTACGAGGGATTGCGATCTTACTGACTATCTTAATTGTCAACAAATCATCATAAAAAAAATCGCAGGATGAACCGACGACTTCTACATCTTAGCACAAAATTATGCCCCTTTAACCATTGAAATCTCGTTGTCCGCAGACGGGAAAATTTATCAGTCATTTGCTATTTTGGCGAAGGAAAGGCTCTTTTTGCAGATTTAACAAATTTTTACAAGAAGAACGCTCATTTTACGTCTACTTACTCGACGCGTAGGAGAATTACCCTTGAAACTCTTTGTTTAGAACAATTAGAAAATCTCGGTGTAGACGCGCTACTCTGCGAGAAGGCTTCGGCTAGTGCGCGGCTTTGAGTAGAGTAGCGTTACTAGATTTTCAGGGAATAGCTGATTTTGATGCTTGGTTAGAAGCCATTGGGGATTAAGATGATCAATGGCATCATTTAGTAAAATTTTTCATGCGTCGAGATTCGATATTTTACAAGTTATTTCAACAATCTCCGACTTTGCTATTTGAGCTATTGACAAATCCGCCAGAAAATGCCCAGGAATACAAGTTTGATTCGGTAGCTGTCAAAGAACCCAAATTTGAGATTGATGGTGTATTTCTCCCACCAGAAAACCAAGGTACTGGAGTTGTATATTTCTGTGAAGTACAGTTTCAAAAAGATGAAAGGCTGTATGAAAGAGTATTTGCAGAATCCTCGTTATATTTCTACCGCAACCGTGACAGATTTAGGGATTGGGAAGTGGTAATAATTTACCCATCCCGCAGTATCGAACAAGATGATATTCATCCCCATCGAAATCAACTCAATGGAGACCAAGTACATCGGATATATTTGGATGAATTGGGGGATATTCGCTCTTTACCTGTATGGGTAGCATTGATGGTGTTAACTACGGTAGAACATGAAGTTGCACCACAGGAAGCAAGGTATTTGCTTGAGCGTTCTGCTGTTGACGGAAATGAAACCACAAGTCGCGCCATAATGGAGTTAGTAACGACGATAATGGTGTACAAGTTTGAACAGTTAAGTCGAATGGAGGTAGAACAAATGTTAGGAATTACACTCAAGGAAACAAGAGTTTACAGGGAAATTAAGGAAGAGGGAGAACAAAGGGGACGGGAAACTGAGGCAAGAACGCTCATTTTACGTCTACTTACTCGACGGGTAGGGGAATTATCCCAAGATGTGCGTCAACGCATTGAAAGTCTGTCTTTGTCACAATTGGAAAATCTTGGTGTAGACGCGAAGCGGCTTCTCGTAGAGTAGCATTGCTTGATTTTCAGGGAATGGATGATTTAGATGCTTGGTTTAGCCAGGAAGGTGTTTAGATGGATGATAAAGTAAAAATTATTGATTCTGATTCTAGGATTTCCGTAAAAAGCGCATAAAATACGGCATTTTATCGACTATTTTCAACAGTTTGCGTATTATTTATGTATAGTAATTAAATAACTTCTGTTTCCCTCATATCATGTGTTAGCTGAAACAGCAAGAAGCCTCACGCCTACCTGATAAGGAGGCGTTGAGATGAATTGCCAGAGAAAAACGAGACACCCTTGACCTCAAGTGAAGGATGGGTGTTTACAGGGTAATTTAATTAACCTTCCAATGTTTGGTAAGGTTAAAGTTGTTTTGCATCGTTCTATCCCAAACTGTTTTAAAATCAAAACTGCGTCTATCACTAAAAAAGCAGATGGTTACTATGTAACCTTAAGCTTGGAAGATTCAACGGTTCCTACGATTAAACCTGATTTCAACCCAGATTCAATTACTGGTATTGATGTTGGTTTAAAGGATTTTTTGACAACTTCTGAGGGTGAAACTGTTTCTATCCCCCAGCATTATCGCAAAGCTCAAAAGCGTTTACGAGTCATTCAAAAACGTGTTTCTCGTCGCAAGAAAGGCAGCAACCGGAGATTAAAAGCGGTAAAACAACTGGGTAGGCAACACAAAAAAATTGCTGATAAACGCAAAGATTTTCATTTCAAAACCGCTAACAACTTATTGAAAAAATATGATGTTATTGCGGTTGAAGATTTGAATGTTAAGGGACTTTCACGTACTCGACTAGCAAAGTCTGTACTTGATGCCGGATGGTCAAGCTTTTTGTCGATACTGACAAACAAAGCCGAGAATGCTGGTTTGTTGGTTATCCCTGTTAAAGCGTCTGGTACAAGTCAAGATTGTTCTAATTGTGACGTGAAAGTTCCTAAAAAACTACATGAAAGATGGCACAACTGCCCTAATTGTGGGTGTAGTCTTGACCGTGACCATAATGCAGCAATAAACATAAAAAATAGAGCGGTGGGGCATCCCGTTCTTAAAGCTCAGTCAATGTCCTATGCAATAGCAGGAGTCGCTGAGAAGCCCACACTTACAGCTTGCAACAAGTGTGGGAGTATGTCACGTTCCACTCCATCCAATCTACAAGGGATTGCTATCCTACTGACTACCTAAATTGTCAACAAATCATCATAAAAAAAATCGCAGGGTGAACCAACGACATCTCTATCTTAGCACAAAATTATGCCCTTGTAAACCTTGAAATCTCGTTGTCCGCAGACGGGAAAATTTATCAGTTATTTGCTATTTTGGGGAAGGAAAGGCTTTTTTTGCAGATTTAACAATTTTTTACAATATGCTTTTGTAAGGGTATATGTTTTAGTTGAGTTTTCAAATATTTTTGTTGTTTAAATCATGTCTGTTTTAGCTGGCATTTGTTGGGTTCCACTGCGTTTGCTCCCCAACTTACAAGGGATTGCGATCCTACTGACTACCTGAATTGTCAACAAATCATCATAAAAAAAATCCCAGGGTAAACCAACGACTTCTACATCTTAACACAAAATTATGCCCCCGTAAACCTTGAGAACAAGCCGGGGAACCCGTCCAACGCAGTGGCTTACCGTCCATCGCAGTGGCTCCCCAACCTACGGGAAATTGCGATCCTATTGTGATGATTTAGGGATTGGCAATTGGTAATAATTTACCCGTCTGGCAGTATCGAACAAGAGACCAAGTACATCGGATATATTTGCAGGAATTATTTTCCTCAAGAGGATGATCTCCATAAAAATTCTAGATATCCACCCTAAATAGAGTAATTGTACGTAAGCTTACCGTATAATATCGTATATTGATTATATCAAGAAATTTTCTGGGTACTATGATATTAGCCCGTCCTGATGACAGTTTGAAATCACTTTCTGCTTTGTTTTTAAGTTTTCTACTATGTATCACATTACTTTCAGGATGCGGACAAAAAGATAAAACTACTGTAGGTTGGAAACCAGTTTCTCCCATAAGTATATCTTTGAGCCGGGAAGCAAAAGGATTGTGGAAATTCTCTGCAAATATACCTTTACCAGTGAAGACACTCGGAGTTTTCTCTATTGATCATCAATTCGATGTCCGAGATGAATACACATATATAATTATCAGAGATAGGAAAAATGGCACAGAACAGGTATTTCAGTTAGGTGTCAATAAAGGCAAGGTCAAGCTTCACATAACTGGAGAACATAATTTGACTCTGCAGCCAGAAGAAGACAACAAAATTATTATTGACAATGAAGTTATTTCTGGCAAAATTACGATTGAAATTTACCCAGATGGACAAAAGCTCGCTGGTATTCTTTTTGAAAATGGAACTGAATTTGTTTTTCTCTCTGATAATCGCTTACACATTGAGTATGCTTCTCTCATTAACTCTATAAAACGTGAGGAACTTCCACCAGACACAACATCTCTTTTTCAGAATGACCACTCTATTTCTTTAGAATCTCTAGAAAAGGTTACGTTTACAAGAGATTTAGGAATCAGTCAATTGAAGTTTGATTGGAAAACGGAGATAAAAGCGAACCAAGAACCATTAATAATTGAACTTCCGAAGAAAAGTAAATTAACTATAGCTAAAATAGAAGAATTAAAAAATGCGATTACAACTTTTGCACCAAAGGTTCAATTTGTTATTGAGCGTTCTACTCCAAAGCTTTGGTGGTTTTTGACAATTGAGTTCATGGGTATTTCTCTTATCATTTTCTTTGGAAGGAAGAAGAGAAAAGGATGCTTTGAAGTCTTACTATATTTATTGGGTATTACTTCATTCGTTATTTATACCTTAGTCACATTGGCTGCCGATCCTGCTTACCTGGGGCTTTGATCTAGCCCTTTTCGAGATGAGTCATGTACTAAGTTAAACTAGAACATCCTAGCTGTAAAGCCTTAAAACCTGAGAATTTCTCTATCATAATCTTCCGGAAGAGGTTCTATTTCCCAAACAATACCTTCACCGGGTTCTAAAGCTACTTCTACAAATAATTCCTCTACGGCTGTATTAGCAATATCTTCATTATTAGGAAAAGGCTGTAAATCTTCGGTGAGTAATCTTAATTTAAAACCACCGGGAATGGCTGCACCCACGGTGGTATTTTGTAATTGAAAACGCCAAATTCTCTCTTCTCCTTCCCCTACAGGTATGATTTGTAACTCATATCTTTGACCGGCAATTACCAACTGACGACAAAGGATATTTTCTGGTTCAATGTCTTCTACACTCCGTGCTGCTGCACTCAGTTGCAGATTTAAACTTTCCCAACCAATATTTGCAGCGATTTGAGAAACACCAGTTTGTAACCAATCCAAAACAGACCATTGTTCTGGTAAACCCAGACGTTTGCGATATAAACTTTTTCTCCATCCCCCATGTTCAATTAATGCTCCCCAGAGGGTAAAAGGGATTTCTTGTCTGGGTGCGATAATTTCGGGCTTTCCCAGGCGATTAATTAGGTTGTCTGCCTGGATTTGGGGTATGGTAGGTAGTGGTACTATTTCGCTTTTGGTGGGTTCTTGGGGACAAAGTTCTCGCGCTATGGCTAAGACACTAATATCACCAATCATATCTTCGTTATCTAAAGAATAAGTGCGATCGCTTGGGTCGTAATTTCCCCTATCTTTCAGGTGTGCGTGGGTACAATATCCCCAAACTTTAACATAGCCTGCATCTGGTTCTACTTGCACTGCTAGATAGTAATCTCCAGCCCAACTGGGTATATCTATCCATTCTTGGGGAACTCGTATTTCGCTAAAATCGATGGCTTCGCTGGGAACAAAGACAAATTTAGTTTCGTCAATAGTAACTGCAATTCCATTCACCAGTTCCCAAAAACTGGGTAACACAGTGGTATTTTGCCAAACCTTTGCCTGGGGTGCAAAATCTTCTTGTAACCATGGTAAGACAGCACTCAGGCAAAGTTCATTTAAATAAGCTTGATAACCAGATGTGGGGTGAGAGTAGGTTTGACTTTTTGACCAAGCTTGGTTTTGAATTGCTGTGGGTATTTCTAATATAACCTCATTAGGGGCAGTAAAGGTGTATGGGGTGAGGTTAGCATTCATTTTGTAACTCCAGGGAAGATAAGGGACAACAAGGGGTTTAGGAGAATGGGGTATGGGAGAGTCAAAGAATTTTAGATTTTAGATTTTGGATTTTGGATTGATTCCACTGATAAATCTGCTTGCTCTGTACCATCGAGGGAATTAACGGTCAGGGAAAAATTCAACTGTCAGCCAGAAGCGTTACCAAAATTTATTTTTTTGACTTTTGACTTTTGAGTTGTTTATTCCTGTTTGTTCTCTCCATACCCTGGGGAGGGACTGTAGTAATTTTGCAGCCATTCCTCCATTACCGCACTCATACTTTTGAGTATGTTTGAGTTGACTACAATATGCAGTTTTTGCTGACTCCATTTGGCTAAAGTTCTAAGTAATGTTTCCCTAGCTTTTGTCAGTCTGCGGGAGATTGTATATTGCTTGATTTGCAGTTGTTCAGCAATTTGTTGTTGTTTTAATCCTTGGGTATAGTACAGGTTTAAAATTTCTTGTACTTGGGGGTCTAATTCTGTGACTGCGGTGGTTAAAATTGTGTTAATTTCAGATTGCTGAGCGTTTCTAGCTTGTTGTTCTTCTTGGCTAATCATTTCCCCCAATAATGATTCTCCTCCTGCTGCAGGGATGTTATCTACCCATTCTTGGGAGTCTGTATCGGAACCAGAAACGTTAATAGAAGCTACATCTGGATACAGATACTTACGTACAATTTTAGCGGAACGTAGTAACCAAGTTTCCAGGGTTTGGGTGTCAATGAAGGAGTGTGTTTGAGTGTGGTAAGCTTGTGCTATGGCTGACCAAGTTTGATTATCCGGTCGCGGAAGTTGACGGGTAGCATTAGCTTGTTTGGGTACATACAGGGATTTAAAACAGTTCCAAGCGGTGATGTAACTACTCACGGTATCTGGGGATAAACCACCCACAGTTTTTAATGATTCTACCAACCGCTTTTGACCGATTTTGCGTAACAGTCCCCAATCGCTACAAATATCAATTTCGTGACGTTGGCGTAAAGTATCGCGGATAACGCTGGCGAAAATTGCACTGGCATAATTTTTGAGAACAAAACCTTTGTCGGGGTTAAACCCATTGAGAACTTTATCAACTTGGGCGATCGCAATTTGGAAACAATCGGATAGCTTGTACTGGTTGCTAGGGAAACCCAAAGCGGTTTTTCTAGATGTCCAATAACAAGGTTCTTGGAAATAAGCTACTAGGTGTTGTTTGGCAAGATTAGCTGATTGAGACTGCCAAACTCCATACCAATAAAGTGCCCAAAATGTTTCGGATACTTCTTGTGGGGTTTGCTGTAAACGGTTTTGCATACTCCGACGGAGTTTACCATCTGTTGCCCAACCACGGAAGCGATCAGCATCAAATTGTAAAAAAGTGGAAAAAATTTCAATGATGTTTGTTCGAGGGTGCATAAAACTACGCAAGCCAACCTAGGGAACTAGTAAGAGGGGTCAAGTTAAAAAAACACTTCCCCAAAACTTTACTACAAGGAGTTGAGAATATGTTTCGGCAGATAATGAAATCTTTCGCACTAGGTAGTATGATAACGCTGACTACAGCAACTACTAGTTTTGCTCAAGTTCCTTTACAAAACCCTGATTTACAATTATCCCAAGTATCTAATTTTAGATGCGCACCTCATCTGAGTACCTACGTTGTTAAGTCTTTACGTGGAGTTCGAGGAAAAGGCGTTCGTTGCGTCAAATTTAGTCAAGGAAATTCCAGAAATCCTCGCATTCCCAGATTAGCATGGTATGGGGAAGGCAATTGGGGTGGTAGGACTTATCGTCATGTTGGACATGCATTTTACAGAGGTCGTAATCTTGTCGGTTCTGCTTCTGATATTTATGGTAACGGTGAAAACTTCAAAAATAGTTTCCCTGGAAATTTGAAGTTGCAAATCATCAGTGGTTCCAGAATTCGTGTTACTGGTGCATGGAATGAAGAATGGATTCGAGTCAGATCCACTAACTATAGACCATTAAGAAGACCACGGACTTGTGGTAAATACTTTGACCAATATAGAGTTTCTGATTTAGCAGGAAGACGTCGCGGTTCTGGTTTGCGTTGTGTTCTCCGTGTCGGACGCAAACATACAACTTGGTTTGGTAATGGTAACTGGGGAGGTAATACCTATTCCCACATCGGAACTCGTGGCAGAAATGGTTACGGTGCTGGTGATATTTGTCCTGCAACTTTCGGTCCAATTTGTAATACCTTTGGTTATGGTTCTTTGAAATTAACTCCTGTTTTTGGTGGCTTTAATGTCACAGGTGCTTGGAGTGAAAAGTGGCGGTAGGTAATTTTATATTTGAGATTTTAGATTTTGGATTGATTGTCGATACACAGACTTTTTAGGGTGTTATCTACATATTTGATTTTATTAGATTGAAATCTATACATCTATAACAACACTAAATCATTTTTGTTGCCATACCCTGGGCTTACACTTAAAACAAAATACCCGATTTCTTGGAAAAGTCGGGTATCTGGGATGAACAATACTCAGCTTACAAAAAATTGTAATTATTTCAGGAATATGATTATGAAATCTCTATTATTAACTACTTTAATCACAGTCACAACTTTGTTATCTTCTGTTGTTTTACCTGCTTCAGCAGACACATTACTTCGACCATCTGAAAAACTACAAACACCGAGAATCAAAATTCCCATAGTAGTTAAACCAATTAAATGTCCTAACCCTGCTGCCCATAGAATTGATTTTAAAATTGTCCGAAGAACAAGTCAATTTCGGGGTCGAGTGCGGATTACTGGTGTTGTCAAAAATGTCGGTCTAGCTAATTATGAATCAAGACCAAATCAACAAGGAATCTACCTTTATCAAGGTTCTAAACTTGTAGCGAAAAGAAATTTTCAAAACCTGACTCCTGGACAAGAAGTAAAAATATCTTATTACCGCAATTGGAATGCTTCTTCGCCATCAGAAGGAGAATTTCCTCCAAGCTACACATTAAGGATTTTGTATGACCCTGATATTACCTTAGATAGTAATCCTAATAATGATGATTGCAATGGTGGTAATAATCAGAAAACCCGTAGTGGTTCTAGTATCAATGATTTGTTCCGCTAGAGACTATTTAGGAAGTAAATTTGTGGAATAAACCGGGGTTTTCATTGATTAATTACGAGAATGTTCGATACTCTACCAACGGCAAACCCGGTTTCTTTAGTCATTTCTCTTCCTTTTTCTCTGTTTCCTATTCCCCTAGATAAAAAATAATAGTCATACCTATTCAAGTGAACTTTAAGACCTAAGAAACCGGGTTTTTCATCAACTAACTATGAGAATATTCGACACTTTACCGACAAAAACCCGGTTTCTTCAACACCTTTACTTTATAAATAGTCTCTAAGGGTGTTTACTCACCAAATATATAATCAATATGGAGTATAAATGATATGTTAAAACCCTCTGTAGCGCTTGCTGTTGCAGTAAGGGTATTAACTGTTAGTTCAACTCCTCCGACTTTAGCAAAACCTATTGACTTTGTTGATAATTGGGTTAATACAAATACCAATAGTCGCGGTATTACAGATAGTAGCGGTAGACAAAATTATTCTTCTGTGGAATCATTCAAGAAGCTGTAATTTCTAGCTGGAAAATGGTGAGTAGGGGAACTTGCACTTCCAAAAAGGATAACCATGAGGCGGAGCCTCAACTCCCCTAGTTACCAGCGTCACGCTGGTAACCAGAAAACCAGAAATCCTTTAATACAGAAGTTCTCGGCTACTTCGCGTCTACATCAACTAACTTTCTTGACACTCCATCGTCCTATAAGGACGAGGATTCTTGGTTCATTGACACTCCTTAAATCTAGAGCGGACGCCGTCGATCCTTCTTACCGACTTCCCGCAGAAAAACTGCAA
>JAAUYH010111458.1_pt1 | contig 12065 bp, 17 predicted proteins | sample 7278061 | NCBI WGS metagenome assembly JAAUYH01 (sample SAMN14350203, study PRJNA611818) | marine sediment metagenome | isolation source: surface marine sediment (0.6m) | place: French Polynesia: Moorea | collected 2018-08
GGCGCTTCTTCGCGATCAGTCAACGTGTAATCGCGCATCACACTCACGACCCGGATGCGGTAGTCAGAAAACATACCGCTTCTGCCCTTTGATTGAGCATGTCTGTGCGCGGAGAGCTTTCGCCAATCATCCAGCGCTTTTTCGTCCCGGAAGAAAGAAATCGATAGAAGTTTCTCTGGATTTGTAAGGCTCTGAAAGCGTTCGACCGAGATAAATCCGTCAATTTGCTCCACAAGTGGACGCATTTCCGCTGCCATCTCCAGATATGCTTCCTTGCACCCCTCAGCGGGTTGCACCTCAAAAATCACGCCAATCATGGATTGCTTCTTTTCTTGTTTCTATCGTCTGTTCTGCACTAAAATTGCTTGTCAGGCTCCATCATTGGCCTAATTCTACTGCATGTCCAAAAAGAATACTCAACTTCGCCCGCCAATTCACACGATTGTTTCAGGAACTGAACTCAAGCGCTGGTATTGGCTCAAAAGCGAGTTGGTAGATCATGCGAAATTTCTGACGCTCAAAACCACAGGCGGTAAGTTTGAGATTGTGGATCGCATTGCGTATTTCCTTGATACAGGTGAGAAAAACTGGCCGGGAGACATTAAGGAAAGGCCCAGTTCAAGGTTTGATTGGCACAAAGAGATCCTTACAGCTGAAACGGTGATCACAGACAGTTATAAGAGCAGTCAGAACGTTCGAAGGTTCTTTCAAGCGCATGCCGATCCAAAGTTCAAATTTAATATCGAGTTCATGGCCTGGATGAAGGCCAATATTGGCAAAACGCTTGGTGATGCGGTGGTCGAGTACAAAGCGATGCGGGAACGGGAAAAGCAGCCTGACTTTCAATCAGAAATTGCCCTTCATAACCAATTCAATCAATACACCCGTGACTTCCTGTCAGACAATCCGGACCTGGGCATGACGGAGGTGCGAAAATATTGGGCGCTGAAGCGGGCTCTGCCCTCTGATACGGGGCGGCATGTATATGAAAAATCCGATCTGGATTTGAGTTAGTATGTAGCAGTCCACACCAATTCCTGTGAACGGTGTGTCTTTCAATTTCCTCTTTAATAAGTGCGCGATTAAACCCATCATCAGGGAGATCGGAGAATACACATGACCACTTTCCCTCCCTTATTCCTGTCTCATGGTGCACCAAATATGGGTCTGCGAGATTTGCCGGTTCGTGATTTTATGCGTTCGCTTGGAAAGAATTACCAAAAGCCGGATGCGATTGTGGCTATTTCTGCTCATTTTGAAACAACTGGAACTTTGGTCGTGACCGACCCCGCGCCGGAAATGATCTATGATTTTCGAGGTTTTGATCAGGAATTGTATGAGCAGGTGTATCCTGCTCCCGGGCACTCCGCACTGGCAGAGGAAATCCTCGAGCTTTTGCAAGAAACGGGATTGCCGGTAACTAAAATTGAAAAACGAGGGTTTGATCACGGGACCTGGGTGCCATTGTCCCTTGTATATCCGGCAGCTGACATACCCATTGTTCAGGTTTCGATCGATCCAGAAGAAACGCCAGCGTTTCACTATAAGCTCGGGCAGGGGCTATCCACACTGCCTCAGCGAAATATTGCGGTGATTGGGACTGGAAATATTACTCACAACCTGCCCGCTCTTTTTCAGAAAGGCCAAGACCCAAATCTGGATGCAAACATCAAGAATTGGGTAGATGAGTTTCTGGGTTGGTTTGGCTCACAACTTGAATCCGGAAATCACGACAACCTTCTGAATTATAGGGAAAAAGCGCCCTTTGCAGTGGAGAATCATCCAACAGATGAGCATTTGCTCCCAATATTCGTCGCGCTCGGTGCTGCTGGAGAAAAAAACAAGGCGCGGAAAATCCACGCCTCTTACGATTTTGACTTTCTCGCCATGGATGCCTGGGAATTTTCTCCCAGCTAGCGCTTGTCAGGCTTCTGCCTTTCCTTGTTGAACAATGCCTTTTTCAGTGAACAGTGATTGCAGTTCGCTGGCTTGGAACATTTCGCGGATGATGTCGCAACCACCGACAAATTCGCCCTTGACGTAGAGTTGTGGAACCGTTGGCCAGTTGGTGTAGTCCTTGATGCCCTGACGAAGGTCATCGTCGGCTAACACGTTGATGCCCTTATATTCCACGCCAAGATAGTTCAAAATTTGCACTACCTGGCCGGAAAATCCGCATTGGGGAAAATCCGGTGTGCCTTTCATGAAGACAACCACATCGTTGCCCTTAACTTCACCATCAATAAATTCATTCATTGCAGACATTTGGGATTCCTTGTCATAATCCGGATTGTTTCTTTCAATATGATGTTTTTGGGGGAGGGTTCAAGGAGAAAGACATGTCTTACGTCGAATGTTTCGTGGCTGCAGTCCCAAATGAAAGTGAAGCTGAATACAAGAAACACGCAGCCAATATGGGTGTTGTATTCCGGGATTATGGTGCAGAGCGCGTGGTGGATTGCTGGGGTGTCGAAGTGCCGGAAGGTGAGTTGACATCATTTCCTCTGGCTGTGAAAGCAAAATCTGGTGAGACGGTTGCCATGGGTTGGGTTGAATGGTCGTCAAAAGAAGCGCGTGATGAAGGTATGCCCAAAGCCATGCAGGATGAGCGCATGGCAATGGAGCATATGCCTTTTGACGGAAAGCGCTTGATCTTTGCCGGTTTCGAAAAATTTAGTGAAGTCTGAAAACCAAAACCAGAGCTACTCGTCGAGCAGTTTTATCCATTCTGAGCCATGAATAATCGAATGTGACCACGGCAACTTGGCTAGATTCCAGGCGTTGTGAGTATTCAAACCGGGTTTTTCATCGCCGGCATAACCATCTGGTATATGCCAGACATTGGTATATCCCGCTTTTACCAGCTTGCGCACTGCTTCTGCTGATCTGTAGCCGGATCCGCATGTGACGATGATCATGTCATGCTTGGATTTCCCACTGACTTTGATCGCCTTGTACATGGCATTCAAGAATTGTGGATTTTCTTGAAGGGAATATTCACCAAGCCCCTTGTCAAACTTTTCGGTTTGCACACGAAGAGGCACAATTGCGTCAATCAATGCCGGATGGCCCATATGTGAGATTTCAATCGGGTCGCGTACATCAACGAAGAATATGTCCGGATCATCTTTTAAGAGATGGAATGCGTCTTTCGAAGAAAGGTATTTATTTGGGGGAGTAACCTTTGCCTCTATGAGATTTTCCGGCTTTATGCTCGATTGGATTTCTCCAGCCAATGCAGTGAGCGGAGTCAGAGTTGTGAGTACCACCAATGAGGATAATAATCTTACCATAGATAATCGCCTATTTTTTTTAATTAATATCCCCTCGTAATCATGACATGTCGCACTAGTGCCCAAAGTAAAGGCCTAAAGTCATATTTTTAAAGATTTTTTTCAGCTAGTTAGTTAAGAAAAAGCCACCATAAGACGAGCACCCAAAAACAGGCAGTGCCAACGCCAATCCAGAAAAATCGGTCAGTCCAAAATGGGTCTTTGAGAATGCGTGGGGCTTTTTCGATGCCCGATGTCTTCTTTGTCACGTGCGGCTCAGTTTTCCGGCGGTGCGCTTGTTTGTAACGCCAACGCGTGTAAAACACCGCCCATATTGCCTTTCAGCGCTTCATAGACCATCTGATGTTGCTGAACGCGGGACTTGCCACGGAAACTCTCTGACACAACTTCCGCCGCATAGTGATCTCCATCGCCAGCCAGGTCGCGAATGGTCACCTCCGCGTCCGGCAGAGCTTCCTTGATCATGCGCTCAATTTCGCCAGCATCCATTGGCATCGTGCAAACTCCTTGGCTTATTCGGCTGCTTCTGCAACCGGTTTCCCTTCCATATAGGTCGGCAACCAGCTCTCATGAACCGATTTCATCTCTGAAACAGATAGTGACACGAAATCGCCAATCGTCAAACGGTCTCCGCCCACTGTCCCCAGACGTGAGAAAAATACACCGGAATCTTCCGAATTGGCAGCGAACATGTTCGCATAGCTTTCAGGCATGGTGATCAAATAGCGCGATTGATCTTCACCAAACATCGCTGCATGGGGTGTGTTGCTTTCAAGCACGATTTCTGCGCCTTTGCCGGAAGCCATGCACATTTCTGCAATAGCGATTGCCAGACCACCATCAGAAATATCGTGGCACGCAGTCACTTCACCGGAGCGCACCGCAGCCCGCACGAATTCGCCGCGCATTTTTTCAGTAAGCAGATCAACGGAAGGGGCAGGGCCTTCTTCGCTTCCCTGGATTTCTCGCAAGTATAGCGATTGACCAAGATGCTCAGCTTCTGTGCCAATCAGGAAGATCACATCGCCATCCTGCATCCCGCCAACACGAGCTGTGGCTGAAGTGTCTTCGATCAAACCAACCGCGCCGATGGTTGGGGTAGGCAGGATCGCCTGACCATTGGTCTCGTTGTAAAGCGAGACATTGCCCGAGACGATTGGCATGCCAAGAGCGCCAACGGCTTCGCCAATGCCTTTGATTGCAAACACAAACTGGCCCATGATCTCAGGACGTTCCGGATTGCCGAAGTTCAGATTATCGGTTGTTGCCAGTGGTTCAGCACCCACAGCGTTGAGATTGCGCCAGGCTTCTGCAACAGCCTGTTTGCCGCCCTCAAACGGGTCGGCTTCTACATAGCGTGGGGTCACATCACTGGTGAAAGCGAGGCCGCGTCCTGTCGGCTCACCTTGGTCATCAACCAGACGAATGACACCTGAGTCTCCACCGGGAATTTGAAGTGAGTTTGACTGAATGAGCGTGTCATATTGTTCCCAAACCCATCGGCGCGAGCAAAGGTCCGGCGATCCAATCAGTTTCAACAATGCAGCGTTGTAGTCTTCCGGCTCGGCAACATCTGATGCGCTCAGGCCGGAATGTGTTCCCGGTTCAATGTAAGGACGATCATATTCCGGGGCCTCATCGCCGAGTTCCTTGATCGGCAGGTTCGCAACTTCCTCACCCTGGTGCACAATACGGAAGCGCAAATCATCTGTTGTTTTGCCCACAACTGCGAAATCGAGCCCCCATTTCACAAAGATTGCCTTTGCGACTTCTTCTTTTTCCGGGTTCAACACCATCAACATGCGTTCCTGACTTTCAGAAAGCATCATCTCATAGGCGGTCATGCGTTCTTCGCGCACTGGCACAAGATCGAGATTGAGTTCCACCCCGAGGTCACCTTTTGCGCCCATTTCTACGGCTGAACACGTGAGACCTGCTGCACCCATGTCCTGAATGGAAATCACTGCGCCTGTCTGCATCAGTTCAAGGCATGCTTCCAACAGGCATTTTTCGGTGAAGGGATCGCCAACCTGAACAGTAGGACGTTTTTCTTCAATATCCTCACCAAATTCGGCAGATGCCATGGTTGCGCCGCCAACGCCATCACGACCCGTTTTTGCGCCGAGATAGACGATAGGTAGCCCGACACCTTTTGCCTCTGAATAGAAAATACTGTCCGTTTTCGCGATGCCAGCAGCGAAGGCATTGACCAGAATATTGCCATTGTAACGTTCGTGGAAGTTCACTTCACCGCCAACCGTTGGAACGCCGAACGAATTACCATAACCACCGATGCCAGCCACCACGCCAGAAACGAGATGTCGGGTCTTGGGATGGTCGGGTGAACCGAAACGTAGTGCGTTCATAGCCGCAACGGGACGCGCTCCCATGGTGAATACATCGCGTAAAATGCCACCGACGCCGGTCGCCGCGCCCTGATAGGGCTCAATGTAAGAAGGGTGGTTGTGGCTTTCCATTTTGAAAATGACAGCTTCACCACCACCAATATCCACGACACCTGCATTCTCACCCGGTCCACAAATAACACGCGGGCCGTCCGTGGGTAATGTCTTCAGCCACTTTTTTGAAGATTTATACGAGCAGTGCTCATTCCACATAGCTGACCAGATGCCCAATTCGGTGTAGCTGGGTTCTCTGCCCGTCAGTTCGAGAATTTTCTCATACTCATCGGGAGTGATGCCGTGGTCGGCAATCAGGTCTTTAGTAATCGGGTAATTGTTTTCAACGGTCATTGTTTTACCACTGTCCTTTTGTCGAGGAACACGACAAGGCTTCCAAATATCAAAAATAGAATTGTGATTGCCACCAATACTGGAGTAACACCACCAATGCCCTTTTCCGCAATGTTGAGAAAACCGTAAGGGTATTCGTCAATCAACGCACCACGCAGGAAAATCCAGACGAGATACAGTATTGGGATAATCGTCATTTGAGGCACGTGCACCCAATTCATATCAGCCTTCCGGCCATCCAAAAGCCACCAGACTGGAAAGAGAATAGGCACCACATAGTGCCGGAGGATGTTCGTCAGCGCCAATATTCCCTCAGGATTATGAGTTGCTGAAAGCAGCAGGTGATAGACGATCATCACAACCAGTATGCCGCCGATCGCCGTACCAACAACAACCGGCCTATTGAAAAACCTGAGTGTATTTTCAAACATGCTCGTGCGCGCGAGAAGGCATAGTGCGACCAAGGTATTCATCACATTGGTGAAGAAAGAGAAGAGGTGGCCGACCGATCCAATGATGCCGCGCCCGTCTGACAATTGCGCAGAAACATGAAGCGGATAACGGATTGCCAACGCAAGCCAAACCGCGGACAATACGACAAAGAAGATAACCCTTCCAATACTCAAGCTTTGCACTCCCCACTTCCGCGGCTCCACCGTTTCACATCATCGGTGATCCGTTTGCCATTGGATGTTTGAAGCAGGGGGCCAAAGGTTTGGATATTGGTGAAAGAGCCGCTTGTCGCATCACCTTTTTGTTCAGCCTGAACCACGAGGAGGGGAAGGCCATTGGGATCAGAGCGTTTGACCAACAGGAATCTTGGACGGCCAGAAAATGAATTCACTTCATTTGACATTCGGATGCCAGAGAAGTTTTTGTCGCCTGACTTGAACCAGCATTTTTGCGCTGTTCGGGCAATTGAAGCGACTGCTTGAACCGGCTTCTGTTTTGAGTTGATCGATAACGAGGCAGAGGGCGCGCCAGCGTTTTGACACGCTGCGAGCAGAGCCAGCGAACCGATTGCAGCTGCTGTTTGCCCCATTCGCATATTTATGCAGCCTCGCTTGCAACAATTTCCAGAGCGCTTTCAAAAATGCCGCGTCCCTGTTGTCCACCGTGGTCAGGCTCAATAAGGTTTTCCGGGTGGGGCATCATTCCCAGAACGTTACCAGCTTCATTGATAATGCCAGCGATGTCATTGATGGAACCGTTCGGATTTGTGCCATCTGCGTAGCGGAACGCTACCTGACCGTTGTCTTCAATCCGTTTGAGATCGTCTGCTTCAGCAAAGAAATTCCCGTCATGATGGGCAACGGGGCAGGGAATGATCTGTCCCTTTTCGTATTGGCCGGTAAATTGTGTTTCGGCATTGGTAACTTCAAGCTTTACCGTTTTGCAGACAAATCGAAGGCCTGCATTGCGCATCAAGGCGCCCGGCAAGAGCTGTGCTTCGGTGAGGATTTGAAATCCGTTGCACACTCCCATGACGCGGATACCTTTATCCGCTGCTTTGCGGATTTCGTCCATCACCGGCGAGCGGGCTGCAATCGCGCCAGAGCGCAAATAGTCGCCATAGGAAAAGCCGCCCGGTACAACGATGAGATCGCTATCGGGGATGTCTGTATCCGTATGCCAGACAAGGTTTGGCGCTGTTCCGCTGATTTTGGTTAGCGCTGAGATCATGTCGCGGTCGCGGTTTGAACCGGGGAAGAGGATAACGGATGACTTCATTTCACGATCACCTCGGTTTTGATAGTTTCAAAAAATTCACGCGATATTTTGTCTGCTTCAAGCTTTGACGAGGCCTTGGTGGTCATCTTTACCAGAGTTTTGTCATCACCAAGGATGAACGAAGAAATATAGAAATCCTCAAGAACTTTCTTTGTGGCGGTCAGTCCAGAAATGCCATTAAACTCGATGCCCTCAATCGTGTCGCATTGCAAAAGCTGGTCCAGTGAACGATTGCATTTCGCTTTTGCCTTTTTAGCGGCTTCCGGACCCAGGCCGCCGAACTCTTCACGGCTTCCAAGTCGAACATTTAACAAGACCTGTGTCTTGCAATCAGTGCATTTCAGTTGAAGTTCATCCGCAGCCTGGTCACTGACCATCCACATTCGATCTGCGAAATTCCCGACCTGAAGCGAGGTGAGATCAGTGAGCAACGTATTCGCATTCGCCGATGTGGCAAGTCCGGCAGAAATCATCAGCACTGCCAGTGATTTGCTTACGCCGGGAAGATACCTCATCCGACGATCTCCACTGCGTAGTCTTCGATCACCGTATTGGCGAGAAGTTTTTCACACATATCCGCCAATTGGGCTTCGGCTTCTTTTTTGCTGCCGGAGAGTTCCACATCAAAAACCTTGCCCTGGCGTACGCTTTCAACCCCCTCAAAGCCGAGAGAGTACAAGCCGCCCTCGATTGCCTTGCCCTGTGGGTCCAAAACGCCGTTTTTAAGGGTGACAGTCACACGAGCCTTTGTCACGACTAATCCTTTTTGTCATCATTGTTGGAAACGAGAACGGGTCCCGTTCCGCGCTGCGGTTCATTTTTCTGCACAAGGCCAAGACGGTCGGCAACCTCCTGATAGGCCTCAACCAATCCACCCAGTCCTTTGCGGAAACGGTCTTTGTCCATCTTTTCCTGAGTATTCAAATCCCAAAGGCGGCAAGAGTCAGGTGAAATCTCGTCTGCAACGACCACCCGCATCACATCGTTTTCCCAAAGGCGGCCCATTTCAATCTTGAAGTCAACCAGTTGAATGCCAATGCCTGCGAAAAGGCCGGACAGGAAGTCGTTCACCCGTATGGCAAGCGCCATGATGTCATCAATTTCTTGCGGGGAGGCCCATCCAAACGCTGTGATGTGTTCTTCAGCAACCAGCGGATCGCCCAATTCGTCTTTTTTGTAGCAAAATTCAATGATGGAGCGGGGCAGAACTTCGCCTTCAGGAATTCCCAAACGCTCGCTCAACGTGCCGGCGGCAATGTTGCGGACAATGACTTCAATTGGAATGATTTCCACTTCCTTGATCAATTGCTCGCGCATGTTGACGCGTTTGATGAAGTGGTTGGGAATACCTATCCGAGTCATCTGTTTGAAGATGTGTTCTGAGATTCGGTTGTTAAGCACACCTTTGCCGTCGATGATTTCGTGCTTCTTTTTATTGAACGCTGTTGCGTCATCCTTAAAAAACTGAATGAGGGTTCCCGGTTCAGGGCCTTCATAAAGGATTTTGGCCTTGCCTTCATAAATTCGGCGGCGTCTTGTCATGAATTTGTATCCTGGCGTTAGCGGGTTTCAAGCGACGGACAGAGCGCCCGATTCGGCCTGTTTTGCCTATAGCATCGTCATAGGGCATAGCTGACATAACCTCAAGAACCGGAATGCATCTGCGCACAACCAAGTTTGTGGTTTCAACACTTCAAATTGTGCGAATCCGTCTCTATATGTGTCTCAGATAATTCTTCAGGAGAAAGACATGAGTGGTATCGACGATCGCGGTGATGCATTTGAAAAGAAGTTTGCACATGATGCAGAGCTTCAGTTCAAGGCACAGGCTCGGCGCAACAAGCTGCTTGGCGAATGGGCTGCTGAAAAACTTGGTAAAACCGGTGATCAAATCGCTGAATATGCCAAGGAAGTTGTCCGCTCAGATTTTGATGAACCGGGTGATGAAGATGTTTATCGCAAAATCAGCGAGGACTTTAACAATGCGGGTGTTGACCAGTCTGAGCATCAGATCCGCCGTACCATGGAAGAACTAATGGCGAGTGCCATCGATCAAATCAAAAACGAAGCATGATTGATCGGCTGGTAAATGGACTGGCAGGCGAAAAGCCGTTTTTCGCTTGCTGGAGCGGATTTCGTGATCCGCAACTTGTGCGTTCACTCGCAGCGCAGGATTTTGATGTTGTGGTGTTTGATGCCCAACACGGTTTCCACGATGAGACGAGCATTTTGAACGCGCTTCCGGGTGTTCTGGCTGCGGGGAAATCCCCTATGGTCCGGTTACCGTTAGATCGTTGGGATATGGCGCAAAAAGTACTCGATTTTGGCGTTTTGGGTGTCATCGCACCGATGATCAACACCAAGAAGGATGCAGAGACGTTTGCAGCTTCTGCCAAGTATCCGAAACTCGGTGCACGCTCGTTTGCACCGCGTTATGCTGCGTCTCTTTATGATCTGCCTGTTGATGATTATGTGGTGAAGGCCAACACATCGACCGTGGCGCTGGCACAGGTGGAAACACGTGAATCATACGAAAATCTCGATGATATTCTCGCGGTCGACGGCATAGATGGCATTTTGATGGGGCCGTCAGATTTTTCCATCTTCATGACCGGAAATCAGATCCCCGACGCCTATGGTCCTGATACGATTGAGGCGGTTGAAGATATTGCAAAGCGCACCCGCGCGGCGGGCAAGATTGCTGCAGCATTCTGTCTTTCAGCGGAGCATGCAAATCAGCTCGCTGGATTTGGGTATCAACTGATCTCCATCACCATGGATGCCTCGATCATTGGAGCAGGGGCCGCAAAGGCTTTTGACGGGATAGAGCGCTAGGGCGCGCTTATCCTTTTTTACAGTTTGATCTGGTTCAGAAATCTTGAAAAGACCATCAAACCTTCCGGCCATGGGCCGTGACCGGACTCATGGTTTATGTGCCCGCTTTCACCGGCATCCATGAACATGGAGCCCCATGCAGCCGCCATGTCTTCCGCTTTTTCATACTCACAGAAATGGTCGTTGCGACTGGCAATGGTAACTGATGGGAACGGCAGGGGATCGCGGGATGCGGGGCCAAATGTCATGAGATGTCTTGGGCGTATCTCCGGATTTTCAACATCTGGAGGTGCCACCAACATGGCGCCCTTAACGTCGGCCTTTAATTCTTTTGCGGCTTGCACGATAACCTGTGCGCCAATTGAATGCCCGACCAGAAAAACTGGCTTGGTCGTTTTTTCAGCTTCCGAAAGCAGGTTTGCCTTCCAGTCTTCAAAAACAGGTTTGTGCCAATCGCCCATCTCTACAAACCGTGCAGTTGAGATATTGCGCTCCCAACGGGATTGCCAGTGATCTTCATTCGCGCCCTTGTAGCCGGGCACAATCAATATTTCTGCTTCAGATGTTTTCATGAGGCCTACATAAGAGGACAGACTGGACTTCGCAAGGCGTGAGGAAGGCCGTAGCGAATGTTCATCCGCTTATTCATTGGCGGCCATTTGGATGAACTGATTTTTCACAACCAAGACTGCGGATAGGTCGCCATCATATGGCGGCAATGCTCATATTTTGAGACTTTCTGCAGAAAAACCCTCACAGGCCATCTGATACTGAAAATCCTGAATGGTTTTTCCTTTTTCTGGAGAAAAGGACCTTCCAGACTCCAGAATTCGAGCGACACGGTCGATGCGAAATAGTCGGAAATCGTTTCGCAATTCACACCACGCGAGGACTGTCCATACTTTACCCCAATACCACAAGCTCAATGGACGAATGCTCCGATTGCTCTGTTTTTCGTTGGCATCACTGTATGTGATATCGAGAACATTGCTGTTGCTGATTGCGGCTTCAAATTTGTCTATCAGATTTCGATCGCGTTCTGTCATCTGATAACCGGGAGCGTGGATTTCGATCCGGTTTATGCGATCACGGTCGCTTTCAGGAATCACGGATTCGATTTTTACAAGTGCTTCTTGGGCCGCTTCGGTCATTGCGTGCCCACCCCAGGCCTTGATGAAGCGGGCTCCAGCAACCAGCGAAACCAGTTCTTCGTGGGTAAACATCAATGGCGGAAGGTCAAAACCGCTGCGCAAAATGTAGCCGACACCGCGCTCTCCATCGATTGGTACACCATTGGCCTGCAGGTCTGCGATGTCACGATAGATTGTCCGTTCAGAAACTTCGAGACGTTCAGACAATTGCATGGCCGTAACAAGCCGTCCGCCACGCAGATATTGAACAATCTGAAACAGGCGGTCGGCTCTACGCATCTGGGGTCCTCAACTTCCAAACA
>JAAUYH010118520.1_pt1 | contig 12062 bp, 4 predicted proteins | sample 7278061 | NCBI WGS metagenome assembly JAAUYH01 (sample SAMN14350203, study PRJNA611818) | marine sediment metagenome | isolation source: surface marine sediment (0.6m) | place: French Polynesia: Moorea | collected 2018-08
AAGATGGCTAGTAGAAGAAAGAGATGCCTGTGGAGTAGGGTTTATAGCTCATCGTCAAAATCAGGCTAGCCATGATATTGTGACGAAAGCCTTGACGGCTTTGACTTGTTTAGAGCATCGGGGTGGTTGTAGTGCTGATCGTGATTCTGGTGATGGAGCGGGTATATTAACGGCTATCCCGTGGAAGTTGTTGCAAACAGATTTAGCAGGAAGGGGAACAGAAATTACCCCGAACTCTCGGATGGCGGTGGGGATGATATTCTTACCGAGAGACTCCCAAGCAGCTAAGAATGCAAAGGATATATTTGAGCGAGTTGCTAATTCAGAAAAACTGACAGTTCTGGCTTGGCGAGAAGTGCCAGTACAGCCCAGTATATTGGGAGTACAGGCAAAGGACAATCAACCCCAGATTGAGCAAGTATTTCTCGTCTCTGAAGATAAAAGCGGCGACGACTTAGAAAGACAGTTGTACATTACTCGTCGTAGCATAGTCAAAGCCATGCGCCAGCAGACAGACAGCTGTGCCGAGGAATTTTACGTTTGTTCCCTATCTAGCCGTACCATTGTTTATAAAGGTATGGTGCGATCGGCTGTTTTAGGAGACTTTTACCGAGACTTACAAAATCCTGAATATACAAGTAGCTTTGCGGTGTACCATCGCCGTTTTAGCACCAATACCATGCCCAAATGGCCCCTAGCCCAACCCATGCGATTATTGGGTCATAATGGGGAAATTAATACCCTGTTGGGTAACATTAATTGGATGGCTGCACGGGAATCAACTCTCGATCATCCAATTTGGGAAAATAAGCTACAAGATTTGAAGCCTTTTGTCAATATTAATAATAGCGACTCTGCGAACCTAGATAACGCCTTAGAATTAATGGTGCGGTCTGGACGCAGTCCTTTGGAAGCTCTGATGATTATGGTTCCAGAGGCTTATAAGAATCAGCCAGAACTGGAAAAATATCCAGAAATTGTTGACTTCTACGAATACTACAGTGGTTTACAAGAAGCTTGGGATGGCCCAGCCCTGTTAGTATTTAGCGATGGACGCAAAGTCGGAGCAACTTTAGACAGAAACGGTTTGAGACCAGCTCGTTACTGCATTACCAAAGATGATTATATTGTTGTCTCTTCCGAAGCGGGTGTGGTTGATTTTCCCGAATCTACCATTGTGGAGAAAGGTAGACTCGGTCCCGGACAAATGATTGCGGTGGATTTAGAATCCAATGAAGTACTGAAAAATTGGGAAATTAAGCAGCGCATTGCCAAGAGTCAACCCTATGGACAGTGGTTGCAACAGTACCGTCAAGAACTGAAGAATTTAGTTGATAGTTCGTCAGGATTCGCCAATGGTAATGGTAATGGTAATAACGGTACAGGTTCTACTCAAACCCTAGACAGACAAAGTTTATTGCGAGAACAAGTCGCCTTTGGCTACACCACAGAAGATGTGGAAATGGTGATTCAACCAATGGCGATGGATGGGAAAGAAGCGACTTTCTGTATGGGTGATGATATTCCTTTAGCAGTATTGTCAGATAAGCCTCATCTGTTGTATGACTACTTCAAACAGCGTTTTGCTCAGGTAACAAATCCAGCTATTGACCCCTTGCGGGAAAAACTGGTGATGTCTTTGAGTATGGAGTTGGGCGAGCGAGGCAATTTATTAGCACCCAAACCAGAATATGCCCAGAGAATTAAGTCTGATTCCCCAGTCTTAACAGAAGCAGAATTAGCAGCAATTGCCAAATCTGACTATACTACTGCCAAGTTATCTACCCTATTCCCTATTGCTGGGGGTCCCCAAGGGTTGCAAATAGCAGTAGAACAATTACAGGCGCAAGCGGCGGCATCTGTTAAGGCTGGTGCCAAGATTTTAATCCTGTCTGACCAAGAGGGAGGAGGCATTAATACGGAGTATACTTATATTCCCCCCTTACTGGCAGTAGGTGCAGTCCACCATTACCTAATTCGTCAAGGTTTACGGATGCAGGCATCATTGGTGGTGAATACGGCTCAATGTTGGAGCACCCATCACTTTGCTTGTTTAATTGGCTACGGTGCAACGGCGGTTTGTCCGTATATGGCATTAGATACTGTACGGGTATGGTGGACAGACCCCAAAACCCAACAGTTTATGCAACGGGGTAAAATTGCTGCCATTACCTTAGAGCAAGCTATAGGGAATTACCGGCAAGCTGTGGAGTCTGGTTTGTTGAAAATCCTCTCTAAAATGGGAATTTCTCTGCTTTCCAGCTATCAAGCCGCCCAAATTTTTGAAGCCATTGGTATTGGTGGGGATTTATTAGAGTTGGGATTCTGCGGTACAACTTCCCGTGTTGGTGGCTTGAGTGTCAAGGATTTAGCCCAGGAGGTACTGTCTTTCCATAGTAAAGCCTTCCCCGAACTCAGTTTGACCAAATTAGAAAACTTGGGTTTTGTCCAGTATCGCCGTGGTGGTGAATATCACATGAACAGCCCAGAAATGGCAAAAGCCCTGCATAAAGCCATAGATGGGAAAAACTATGACCACTACGAAGTTTACAAGCAATATTTGCAGGGTAGACCAGTCACAGCCCTGCGGGATTTACTAGACTTCCAGAGCGATCGCTCTCCCATCCCCTTGGAAGAGGTAGAATCAGTTAGTGATATTGCCCAACGGTTCTGTACTGGGGGAATGTCCCTAGGAGCATTGTCACGGGAAGCCCATGAAACCCTAGCGATCGCCATGAATCGCATTGGTGGTAAATCTAACTCTGGGGAAGGCGGAGAAGATCCAGTACGTTACAAAGTTTTGGATGACGTAGATGAAAATGGCAAATCTGCCACCTTACCACACCTGAAAGGACTACGGAACGGGGATACAGCCTGTAGTGCCATTAAGCAAGTCGCCTCAGGACGGTTTGGGGTAACACCAGAATACTTAATGAGTGGACGACAAATAGAAATTAAAGTCGCCCAAGGTGCGAAACCAGGGGAGGGGGGACAATTACCAGGGAAAAAAGTTAGTCCCTACATCGCCGGTTTAAGGCGCTCCAAGCCAGGAGTTACCTTAATTTCTCCACCACCCCACCATGATATTTATTCCATTGAAGACTTAGCCCAGTTAATTTTTGACCTGCATCAAATTAACCCCAAGGCTCAGGTATCGGTGAAATTGGTCGCAGAAATTGGCATTGGCACAATTGCTGCTGGTGTAGCTAAAGCCAACGCCGATATCATCCAAGTATCCGGTCATGATGGCGGTACGGGAGCATCACCCTTAAGTTCTATTAAACACGCTGGTTCTCCGTGGGAATTCGGATTAACAGAAGTGCATCGGGTACTGATGGAAAATGGTTTACGCGATCGCGTCATTCTCCGGGTAGATGGGGGACTCAAGAGTGGCTGGGATGTAATCATGGGTGCCTTAATGGGAGCAGAGGAATTTGGCTTTGGTTCCATTGCCATGATTGCTGAAGGCTGTATTATGGCGCGGATTTGCCATACCAATAACTGTCCCGTGGGTGTGGCTTCCCAGAAGGAAGAACTACGGCGACGGTTCACTGGTATTCCCGAACATGTTGTTAATTTCTTCTACTTCATAGCCGAAGAAGTACGGGCATTATTAGCAAAATTGGGTTATCGTTCCCTCACAGAGGTGATGGGGCGTGCCGATTTACTGACAACCCGTGCAGAAGCTCAGTTAACCAAAACCCAGTCCCTGAACTTGGATTGCTTGCTGAAATTACCCGATACAAAATCAGACCGCAGTTGGTTAGTCCATGAAGAGGTACATAGTAATGGTGCTGTTTTAGACGACCAATTACTAGGTGACGCTGAAATTAAAGCTGCCATTCACGGACAATCAACTGTCACCAAAACAGTTAATGTGGTAAATACAGACCGCACCATTGGAGCTAGATTAGCCGGTGTCATCGCTGCTAAATATGGAAACGAAGGCTTTGGCGGTAAAATTAACCTCAATTTCCGAGGTAGTGTAGGGCAAAGCTTTGGAGCCTTTAACCTCCCTTGTATGCATCTGACACTAGAAGGGGAAGCCAATGATTATGTTGGTAAAGGGATGAATGGTGGTGAAATTATCATCAAACCCCCAGCAGATGCTAATTATCAGTCCTCAGAAAACGTGATTGTAGGTAATACCTGTCTTTATGGAGCGACTGGGGGTGTATTATTTGCCAATGGATTAGCTGGCGAACGGTTTGCTGTGCGGAACTCCAAGGGGACTGCGGTAATTGAAGGTGCAGGGGATCACTGCTGTGAGTACATGACTGGTGGCGTGATTGTCGTTCTTGGTAAAGTGGGACGTAACGTTGGTGCGGGAATGACTGGTGGATTGGCTTACTTCTTAGATGAAGCCGGAAGTTTCCCCGCATCAGTTAACCGAGAAATTGTCACTATCCAAAGGGTGAGTACCCCAGCTGGTGAGCAACAACTCAAAGAGTTAATTACCGCCCATGTAGAAAGGACTGGTTCGGCTAAGGGTCAGCAGATTCTAGAAAATTGGCAACAGTACTTGCCTAAATTCTGGCAGGTTGTTCCACCTTCCGAGGCTGACAGTGCTGAGGCGAATCCTGGAACTGTGGCAGAAAAGCAGCTGAGTTCAGTTTAGCTTTGGGGAATATTAACAAATAAATGATCCGTAAGGGCACGGCGTTAGCAAAGTTTCTTTATATACTGAGAGACTATGGATGCCGTGCCCCTACCGATTATGGGATATTTTTGAATACAGTAATAGCAATTGTATCCAAAAAAGTTATCTGCACTATCTCCTGTCGTTTTTTAGTTCCGTCGAACACAGGTTGCTAGAAGTTACCCCCTAACAAGTTCTGAGCGATCGCAAATTTTTAGATTTTCCTATTATTATAGTTTTTATGTACACATAGGCATTTGACGGGAGCAAGGTTACCCCCTGCTTTTTAAGGCAAAGTGGAAAAGCCAACCGTGAGACTTTTTTGTGTTTATTGACATCCTCCCACGGCTAAAGCCAGTGGGATTCCAAGAATCACTTCTTGGGCTTTCTCTTTCTCAGACACGCCTTACAACTATTTATCCTTGTGGCAATACTTAAACCTAATCACCGTTCACTCATAACCAATGAATGAGCCTAATTTAAATAGTTCCAGAGGGCTTCATCTCCAGAGACTTACTAGGATATTTAACCTAGAGTTATCGTGTGCCCCACGATACCTTTACTCAATTAACAAAATATTTACTTTTCTGGTGTACGCGCATCCTTTCGGTTCGCTAGCTCTTTTACTTGTTTTCGCCACCAAGTTGTCTTTTTTGTTTCCCGACCCGTCGTGTTTCACTCGGAAATAGACAATTTTCTAACATCGAGTCGTCCTGTATCGGCGGATATGCTACCTGAGACAATTAAATTATATCAAAAGCCGTCCTAGAAGGACGGGGCTTTAAACCCAAGTTTTCGGTAAAAAATGGTAAAATTCCAGCAAATGAAATAATGTTGTTTTAACTTTTCAAATTCGGACATTTTTGTCTTAACGAATTTTGAGTTGGTTTTCTAGCACATACATTACAAAAAAAAGACAATGAGATTAAAAAAATTGACAGCATTGGTTGGTGTAATAATAACAGGAAGTATTTTACTTGCGGCTGCTAATTTAGAAAATATAGCTTTAGCTCAAGATTCAGATACCAAAATTGCGAATAACTGTATTAGCCGCAAAGATGTGATGGATGCTCAAGAGACTTGGGCAAAAGCAATTGTAGCTATTGGAAAAGCATACAAAAACGGAGGAGATTACAAAGCCTTAGCAGCGAATACTGTCGATAACTTATACGGTTACGACGAAGGAAAAGTTTTATTTAAACCCACAAAAGCAGCACAGAGTCAATTTCGTTTAACAGAAGCGCAAGCGGTATCCTATTTTGTTAAAGGTATTGTTCCAGAAGACAAAGGATTTGCTCTGCAACCTTGGAGTAAAGTCAGGTTTGAAAACGCAGGAATCAGCCTTGGTTGTAAAGATGCCGTCACAATGGGAAACTACTATTTTACTGATGCCAATACAGGTAAAGAAACCAAAGTTGAATATACCTTTGGTTACCGTAGAAACAAAAATGGCAAGCTGATGATTGATTTGCATCACTCCTCTTTACCATTTAATCCCCCTAAATAATAATTTTGAATTTCAGATTCATCACTCCCTGGGGATAAAAAACCATCTGTATTAGTCGTAGATAATGCTTTTGACTAAAAACTCTGGTATTGTTGGGTTCTGCTATCGCTTTACCCAAACTACATTTATTTTTTCCCAAGGTGATACAAAAGGGTTAATGATAAACCTCTGGATTTACACAATAGGGTAAGCGATCGCCTTTGAGTCCTGCAATCAAATTTTCAACTGCCATATTTGCCATTTTTTCCCTAGTCTGACGGCTAGCACTGGCAATATGGGGAGTAATAATTAAATTATCTAGGGTCAGTAATGGGCTATCACTGGGAATCGGCTCTGGTTCAGTCACATCCAAAGCTGCACCAGCAATTTTACCCTGGCTCAGGGCGCGATACAAAGCTTTTGCATCTACAATTTCTCCCCGTGCAGTGTTAATTAAAATCGCAGATGACTTCATCAATTCAAACTGGCGATCACTAAATAGATGGTAAGTATCCTGATATAGTGGCGTGTGAATTGTCACAAAATCAGACTCTTCTAACAACCGTGGCAAAGAGACAAAATCCACACCCAAAGTATTTTCTAAATGTAAATCTGCTCTTCTCTTACCGGTGTATAAAATTTTCATGTCAAACCCTTGGGCACGGCGAGCGATCGCTTGACCAATACGCCCAAAACCAATAATCCCCAATGTCGCTCCAGTAATATTAGCTCCCAATAAAAAATCTGGTTCCCAAGTTTTCCACAAACCGCTACGGGTAAACCGATCTGCCTCCAACAACCTGCGGGCTGCTGTCATCAATAGTGCCCAAGTAAAATCAGCAGTAGTATCAGTTAATACACCTGGAGTATGACCCACAGGAATCATTTTTGCCGTAGCTGCGGCAATATCTATATTGTCGTAACCCACAGCCATTTGGCTAATTACTTTTAAAGAAGTTGCCGATTCTATCAGTCCTTTATCTATAGGGTCGGTTAATAAACAAATAATTCCATGAGCCGACCGTGCTTTTTCTAGTAAAATATTTTCCGGAGGAGGTTGACGTTCTTCCCAAATTTCAACTTTAGCAATTTCTGATAATTTTGCTAATTCTACAGGAAGGCGACGGGTGATAAATACTTCTGCCTGTTTAGAGTTCACAACCAGTACCTAAACTAATCCCTATAAGATCGATCTTAGTCGGAATATGAGAATAAATATTTGTTTTTGTCTTGTTTATTAAAATAAAGATACAGGCAAATCTAAAATCATTGAATAACTTAATTTTTTGTCACTCAACTATAAAAATATTAGACAAAATTTATATTAAACTCTGCCTACTATAATATGATTTGGGGATTTCTCTGACTTTTCTACATACTGTGAAAAGCCAGAGGGTGTGGGAAAAATCTAGATAGTTATAAATATCTATCAGCGTAAAAATTCCGCAGTACTTAAGCGAGCATTAGTCTGACTAAATTTAATTACTGGAATTGCATTAGCTCGAGCAGCTAACCTTTGGGTTGGGATTTGGTATCGATTACCCCAGCCTCCATTCACATCTTCAGCCCGCAAACGAGGAGGTCTTGTTTTCCCTTCTGGTAAGGATATCAATAAAGTTTGACTAGCTTGCACATATTTTTCACCTTCGTTAGTAAAACGAAGCAAAGGACCTGCTAATTTTTGGGCAATTACTTGTTTAGTATTAGTAGCTGATGTTGATTTCTCGGCAACTTCCACCTGGCTGGAAGGATCGAAGGCGGCGATAAAAGTTACTCCACTGTCTGCAAGTAGTTGAGTATGCCCTTGATTTGTTTGCCAAATTTCCTGAAAACTACCATCAGAGGCAATTTGTAAGAGATTGAGTTGCGCTTCCCACTTTCCCTGTTTGACCTTTACATTTTGGCGAGCTAGGATAGACTGCTTTCTACCCTCGGGATATTCCAAGGATTCGTCTCCACCTATGGTATTTGGATACAAGTACCTGACTGCCATAATACTAAGTTGACTAGATTCAGGTAAATTCGTATTGCCTACAATATTGTATAAACCTTTACTGGATATTGGCTGTATATTTTTAATTTCTAACTTGACATCCGGCTGTGTATTTTTAACACAACCATAACTGAATGACAACAGAATTAAAAAAATTAGACTGAAGTAACTTTTCAATGATTTTTTCAGTATATTTGGCATCATAAAGCGATAAATCATAGTAAACCTGAGTAAAATACTGATTCAATTTATTTAAAGTTTATATAAGCTATATTTTTACCTATTGATTCTAAAAATAGCTCTAAATTAATTAAAAACTTATTTGTTTATACAACTTTATTCAGAATATACCAAAATTTTAAATTAGTCGAATATACTTGATTTATTTGCTAAAGTTGCGACGTAAAAGTAAACCCATACTGAATTATTTATTTAGAGAGGCTCATGAGCCACACTGTATCAGATTTTCATAAATTTACTTCATCCTATCGGCTCCATAAGTTATATTTTTGGTTCTATGCTGCCTCACTTTCTTTATTTTGGGTAATAGTAGTTACCAAAGTTGCTGCTGCTCAAACAAGAACACCCCAACAACCAGCTCCTACTTTTCAGATTGGTTTGGGTAATATGTTACCTGTGCCCAAATCACCAGTACCTAGCCATAAAAAGAAACCTGGTTGGCAGCAAGCACCACCACCACCGAATGCCCAAGATGCCAATCTTGCAGCAGCACCCTCACAAAATTCACTCTCTAATGCTCGTCAGCAAGTACCTGCTGCGGATATCAACCAACAAGAAAACTCCTTTATTCAGGAGCAAGTAACAGGGAAAAAACAAAAGCTGAAAATCGAAGAACCGAGCAATAGCCCCTTGATAGCAGCAGGGGACAATAATTCTCACTTAGGTTTAGGATTGCCGGGTACAGCAAATAATCAACAAAATTCTATTCCTAGAGCACCTACCTTTAACCAACTTTTGAATTCCCCAGGACAGGGAGCAGTTGTTAATCAAGGGAATAGGACAGTCCCCAACTTTAATCAACTAATAAATGCTCAAGCACCTGCATTACCCCCATTACCAGGGGCAAATCTGGCAAATACCAGTACAAACACTGGTACACCGACTTTTAATCAAATACTAAATAACCAAACTGCTCCAGGGTCATTTAACAATAATCAAGTCCAAGAGTTCACAGCACCCACATTTAATCAATCTCAAACAGCACCATTACCCCAATTGCCTAATAATACTGGTAGACAGTTACTTAATGGGAATTCTCCCACTGCGGTTCCCAATACTAAGGTGCCAACAGCAATTAATAGAAGAGGTAATCTAATTTCCAGCACCTCTTTGCGAGAACCTTATTTGAGGTTAGAGGGCGTATATTTAACCCAAGGAAGTGATACCTCAGCACGGGCAAGACTTACAGGGGTATATCCCATAACTCCTCAAGTATTATTTGGAGCAACCATAGATGTTAGCAGTGAGGATAACTCCTTTGATGATTCTCAGGGAGAAGGGATTAACATCAACGAACTATATTTTGCTACATCCTTAACAGGACTACCTAATTTACGGTTTGTAGTTGGTCAATTAGATTTAACATCTTATTTTGACCGCAACAGCTTTGCTAAAGACGGGGCTAGCCAATTTTTCAACCCTGTTTTTCAAACTAATCCAGCACTTTCATCTACGGGTATTGCATCTCGCCCTGGTCTTCTGGTTAACTGGAGTGTTACTGACAACATTGAAGCAAAAGGTGCTATATTCTCATCAGCAGATCGAATTAGTGACTTTTCCTTAGATGGATTCGCAGGGGAAATTGCTATTCGTTATGGTAATGCGATTATTCGCGGTACTTATGCTTCCGATCGCGATTCTGGTAACAATGATAGTTTCCAGGAAAGCTTTGGTATCTCCCGAGGAAACAACCAATTTGGAACCTTGGAAGATGATCGAGAAGAAGCATACGGGATTAATGCTGAAGTATTTATTCCCCAACTCAAATTAGGTCTTTTCGGACGTTATGGACGTTATGAAAACCGTGACTTGGGTGAAGGTGGCGATACCTATGTAGTGGGAGCTAGTTTTGTGGATATATTCACACCTGATGACAGATTAGGTTTAGCTTACGGCAGGGAATTATCCAACGAAAAGCTCAATGATGGAAAAAACCCAGATGTGATGGAACTGTTCTATGATTTTAAATTTCTCCCCAATCTGCGACTGGGTTTTACTATTCAAGGACGGGATGAGTTTGAAGAAACAGTTTTGGGTATTCGCGTGAAATCAGAGTTTGATGTGACTCCAAGGGGGAGAAATTCTCGATGAGGCAAAGGCAAAAAGACAAAAAAAGTATTCGCTGTCCTGGGAGGGGAACGAAGCAAAAAAGTAGAAGGATGAAAAGTATTTCTCTTTTTACTTTTTCATTTGTCCTTTTGACTTACCCAATTAATGTGCCAGCTTTGGGTAGTAATATTGCCACCGCTCAGACACAAAAGTTACCTCAAGCAGTCAAAAAGGGTTTCAATTTATTAAAGAAAGGGCTGGTAAATGATGCGATCGCAACCTTCAAACAAGTTTTAAAGACTAGACCCCAGTCTTTACAAGCTAGATTGGGTTTAGCTATCGCCTATCGTCGGGCTGGAAAGATTTCCGCAGCTTGGAATGCCTATCAACGGGTGTTAGAGGTAGATGACAGCAACCAACTAGCATTAAAGTCCATTGGTTTGTTGGGTACTTATCGTCCTCAGTGGAATACCAAAGGGATTGCAGCATTGACAACTTTGTTGCAACTCAACTCCAATGATGGAGAAGCTCGTGGTTTGCGGGCAACACTATACTCATACCAGGGAAGATTTGCAGAAGCGATCGCCGATTATCAAATTGCTCTCAATGGTAATCCTACCCCAGATACAATTTTGGGTGCGGCTCAAACCTACAGCTACACAGGTGATTTTCCCAAAGCTTTGCAATTATTTAATCGTTATCAAGGTACTGGTAAAAATATTCAAGGGTTTGCTGCTGTTGCCTATGGTCGGACTTTAAGGGAAACTGGCAATGCAGCTGGTGCAGTCCAGGTATTAGAGGCACAATTACAGCGTTCCTCTAGTTTAGATGCCGTAACCATTGAAACCCGTAAAGAATTAGCGATCGCTTACCTGGGAACTGAAAAAAAAGCGCAAGCATTAGCAATTTTAGATCCCTTAAGAGGTCGTTCTGATACTTTATTACCGTTAGCTAGGGCACTAAATGAAATCCGTAAAAATACTAATAATCCGGCTTTAACACAGCAAGTCGGCAACCTCTATCGTCAGGCATTGGCAAACAACCCCAATCCTTCATCCCAACTCCTGAAAGAAGCTGGTGATGTTTTTAGTGGTTTACCCCGAGGGAAACAAGCCGCACTACAACTGTATCGGCAAGCATTGGCAAAATCTCCCAGTGACAGAGGTTTACAAATTAAGCAGCTAGCCTTAGAAAATAAGTTGGGTTTATTAACCAAAAATGCTCTCAACCAGCGTTTATTCCCAATTTTCCAGAATTTACCCAATGACCCCGCCCAATTGCAACCACTGGCATCAGCATTAGCAGACATAGATAATCCCGATCCAGAATTGCTACCTGTTTATCAAAATTTCCTACAACCTAGAGTCACCTCTTCCGGGGTCAATGTACCATTCTTGTATTTCCGAGTGGCACAGATTTATCTGCAACTCAACGATATGACCAGTGCTAGACAAGCTCTGGCAGCTTATACCACAACTAGCCAAGGGAAAAAAGACCTAGCACCCCAGTTATTAGCAGCCGAAATTGAGCGGCGGGAAGGTAACTTACAGGCAAGTGTCCGACGCTACCAAGCTTTACTAGGAAATAATCCTGGCAATGACATTGTCAATGCAGCTTGGCAGGGACTGGCAGGGGTACGCTTACAACAAAAGCGG
>JAAUYH010058726.1_pt1 | contig 12057 bp, 9 predicted proteins | sample 7278061 | NCBI WGS metagenome assembly JAAUYH01 (sample SAMN14350203, study PRJNA611818) | marine sediment metagenome | isolation source: surface marine sediment (0.6m) | place: French Polynesia: Moorea | collected 2018-08
AGAGACAGCGTATCTGCATATATGGGTGGAGACGACGATCCTTGAGTAAGCAGTTCCATTGATGGTGGTTGCTCAGGTTGGGGCAAGTATAAACCAGTTCCGTAAGAACATCGGATTATGGGTGGGCTGTTAAATTCCATCCCTTCCGTCTTGTTCGAGGAGCCATAGTAATAATATCTTTCAGCCTTGGTGGTTTCGGTTCCCCCACAAGTTGTCTCTAGTCGGTCATGTTGATTCGCTGTAGACTAAATTTATATTTGATGTCACCTTTTTTGCAGCGTCACTGTATCTCGTTTCCGACAAGAACAGCTTGTGTGACAATGACAAAAAATTAAATCAGGTTGATTACATAGTTAGTGTGGAAGCGTAGAACATCGACGTCTCACGCAGATTGTTATCAGACTAGTAGGTTTAAGCATCTTCGTTTTGTTTCCATAGGAGTCGTGTCAGTGCGTACAGTATGGCTGCAACAGGGGTCGAGTGAATGTGAATAATAATTACTGCAGTAGTGGTAGAGTATGGTAGCTTGCTGGCACCTGGTTTCTAAAACCTGCAAGATTTGAATTGTTTTTTCGCACATAAATATTGTGTAAATCCCAATAGTTTTGTTAGTAACTCAAAAGTCTATTCAGACGAATTGAAGAATTGAAAGTCTTTGCAGTGAATTATTGCCTGTATTGCTTTAGACTAGAATAATCATACTAACTGGAAATCGTGCGTGGTTTCCTACAGGTACAAGTATTTCATACTGTCTCAAAAGCACGCAGAAACAAGTCATTGTTATATGCAACGCTGAATCCACGTTACACGAGCTTGTCTGGCGGTTTCTAGTGTCATTAACGCCTAGCATGGATTTTACCGCGCATTATTTCGATTACCAGATGGTACACGTAAGCTTATTTACCTGTGAAAGGCGGAAGAACCCTAGAGAGAGATCGATCGACCAACAAGAATGATCAGTGGAATCTCTGTGACCAAACTACTATGAATTCTCCCAAAAAGAGCAGCATTTTAAATCACATAAACTATGCGAAGCAGCTCTCGTCGAAACACGGGATTATCCAAGAATCGTAACCGACCCAACCTGCACGTTCGTTCAACAACTTAATCGACCCCTCTTCTCCAACAGTAAGGAGTAACGATTACCCTGTTAATTCGATATAAACGAAACATCGTTGGCGACTCCCCCGAAAAAAATCAAGATCATTCCATTGCATAGCATTCCTATCAAATAGAGTTCAGTACGAGTGCACACAATCGAAATGACATTTCGAAGATGGTATCTTAATAATGGGCGTTAGAATAGGCAGCTACGAGCTAAACTAGGATTACAAAGAATCCTTAAAAAGAAGCTTTTGCCCCAATCGCGAAAAGGTCTTCTGTTCTTAATGAACCACAGTGACAGCATAAATAATCATATATTCTAAGAAGAATGTATGAAATTCCGAAATACACTATTCCCAGAATAATTTTGATTGTTCATCATTGTGTTCATTATGCATCAGAGTTTCTTTTATAAATAAATTTTGCTAGAGTACATCTGTGAATCAACTGCCTGTTCTTGCCTTTTTTTATTTACTATAATCCTCCTGCTCCCATGCATAGACTCATCCTACGCAAGTTCGAATCAGACTGTTGCAAAGATAAAGAAACAAATCAGGTTGAAGACCATGAACAGGTTTCAGAAGTGATGAGACTTTCGCTCTAATAAATAGTGAAAAATAGAGTCACGTGCAGTAATTTGAGATGGAACAGAGAAAATTAGTTAAGTGGTAGTTTAGATCATTCTTGAAAATTTTTGAATATAGGGGCATTTTTTCCATTCCATATCCTTAGCCTCCTCCCTCTATTACAAATCGATTGTTTTCTAACAATCATTCGAGACAGCGTTATTTCAATTCAACACGGCACTATGAAACACTTGATCGCAAGGCGAAATGTTGAACATGAACATTTCCTTTCATCTTGATTCATTCTTGGAAAAATTTGAAGCGAGTATGCGTTTCGGTTTTCCGTAAAAAATACAGTGCAGAATTCATATAAGTGCAATTAAACGCGAATGATCGAAATATCTTCAAATCTTACAACCTAGTCCACCGGTGAATAATGCAATAGTTTCGGGAAAACTGGTATGCCTCAGCATTACTCATGCGCTAATCAGAAAAATAAAGTATACAAACCTATTAGTGACGAGTACATAGACTTACGTATATTTTTCTTTTGAGCTTGAACATGAATGAGCAGTTCTTTCGAAAGGATAGTTGTACCCTTAGGAATGAAGATCTGGTTAAAGAAGAACAAATTTTGAGTGACAGCTCTTTATGTACTTTGAGTCTTGATTTTGATTGATGAATAAGATGAAACTATGGTTAACGAGTCAAATAGAGGAAGTGGAATTCGTCACATGGAGTCATATTATTATTCTCGGTAGTGCAAGAAGAATTCCAATTATATCCGCATTAGTCGATAAAGCGCACGTGTACTTCATGCACCCAAAACCTATGATTATAAGAAAGGAATCATGAATTTCAAGTTTCTGATTTGATTTTACTTCAAATATGAGTCCGTTCTATTTAACTTAGAAAAGAATAAGCTCTCTGAGACAGTAGGTCGGTAAAACGCAATGCGCAAATAATCAACGTCTTTCTCCAAACTAAATTTCCATTGTTGAAATTATTCACAACGGATTTTTATTCCTAAGCAACCCGATAGAATGAATGATCACATACGCCAGAGAATTGAAAAATTCCATTTAATGCAGTTTCTACTGTGCATTTGATTTCTTGATAATTGCAGTATAAAGATGGTGCAAACCCCTCGAACTAGAGCACTTACCCAAAAATTTGATTTCCTAAATTACGACCTATTCTTTCGATAGGACACGTGGATTATATTCATTTTAGTACACCATGAACAGCTAAAAGGTATTTTGTTTTATTTCAGAACCATTCTTCACATGACTTTGATATCGTTTAGAGAGGTTGCAACGAGCAAGAGAAGCAAATAGGGAAGGGTTGGACCATAGATAAGTTCAATATTGGAGCAATCGTCTTTGTTGTGATTTCTGATCACGGATGGACATGAAAATCAATTACAAACCAAAATCAATAAAGCAGACAAGGAAATCTGGGCCATATCTGAGGAACAACGCGACCACCTCTTTATATTTGAAGAATCTGCAAGTCGGTTCAATTAGGGAGATCTTCTGTAAAGGTTACCCTCATTGCTAATTCTTTTCTTAAAAATAGCTGGAATCGGCAGTAACCTATTGGTGCCAGTCTTACGGTAACCGAGGCCCTTCTTCCGATAGATCTCTACAACAACCTTCCACTTCTCTAGCGGAGCTAATGAGGGGGCATTGATCAGGTACTGCTCATCTGGTTTCAACGTCCGAAAGGCTTTCCGTTTTATCCGCATCCTTAGGTTGCTAAAGAAGTTGTCGATCTGTTTGAAAAATAGTTAGTTCGGCACGATTTCGGAAGAAAAACAATAACGTACCTGAGAGGGATCTAAACCGCTTTTGTTAGCCAGCTCTTTCTTCTGCGGTGGACTAGGATACGGGTTCAAGAAATTATCGTAGAACCATGTTTCTAAGATAAGTTTCGATTCAGGCTTGAACCTAGTGCACGATATTGGGTATGTATTGTCAATCTGGGCTCTCTTGAAATCACGGTTAGGTACTCTATTTCTCGAGGCCGAAATCATTTCCTGTATTTGAACTGGGATGTGACATGCAGTTCCCATAACAATCTTGTTCACTGCTTCGAGCACAGCTCTCAAAGTAGAATCAAGCGCCTCATCAGGAATTGGTCCTTGTAACCCCGAATTCCGAAGAATCGAATCATTCTCATGCAATTTTCCCGGATATTCAAGCCCTTCTGGGCAACTGTTGTCGTATACTGTCCAAGGAGTTCCATTAACCGCAGCAAAGACCCCTTGAAAAAGCAATGGGAGTTTCGGATGGCGAAGAATCCTTTCAACAAGACTGTCGACTCTGTCTCGAACATTCACATTCGAACAAAGCGTAGGATTGTTCCTAGATATTGGCAGAAGTGGGGGTAATCTCAAGGGAGGCTGATGCAAGTGATGATTTCCATCGAACAACCCGAATTGCTCAGAGGGGGTTGAGATATGTCGATGCAGTCCAAGCTCGTTCTCCCTTGGTGGGACGCCTGTTGAAACTGTGTCGATTGGCCACTCCATTTTCCGAGTTCCTGTTTGAAAGGGCAAAGAGTTCCGTGTACTATTGTGCAACTCTGCCTGATTTGAACCAGATTTGTAGTAATTATCGAATTACCGTTGATACATCGTTATTCGGCAACGGGAAAGTTCTACGTAAAGAAGAGCATGGTTGCCGATTAAATCCACCGAATACACAGCTTGTCCAGAGTTGATTGAAAAAAGGTGAAGACGATACGCAAAGCGAGATTTCACGTGTTTCCGAAGAAGGGGAGCATGTAGGATTAGACAAACTAAATTTCCATGACGTGTTCAATTATTCGGACCACTGTGTTCGAAATCGAGCATAATTCTATACCCAAGTAATGAAGTGGTACCTATTCGACTTTCAGTTCTCTGTCTGGAACAATGCACCATCAGCTGAATTACGTGAAAAAACTTGAAACGAATCCAGCGAAATGCAGTCTAGAAATTACGTTCAGTAGACATTGTTGAATGGGTGAAAACGAAAACGAAGATACACTGTACAGTCTTCATGCGATCTTATCAACAATGTACAATTAATGTCATTTCAAGTTCGAAAGCACTCATTCATAATTTGGTAAGATTGTGACAAATACTCACTTTCCACGACTGATTTTTAATGGAATCACTAATGGAAGCTGCTCGTCGACGGAGATTGATGGTAACATGGAAGCATTCAATCGTAATGGCAAACTCCGCGTCAGATATCCATTTTGGGCGGGTTGAATGTAAAATAACGTTTCATGCTTTTGACGTTTTGGAATATGGACCCTGTGATGATTTTGTCGCGTCTTAATCGAAGATAAGATAAGGTTTGATAATTGTATAGCCGGTGGACAGTTTTTTTAAAGTACACAATTTGGAAATAATTTAGCTTCGCTCTCTTTCAGTGTTTCCATCGATTTGTCTCATAGTTCCCTATTCCTTTCTATTCCCTAATTGATTTTGATTTACGAATAAGGCCAAAAACAAAATTTTTGTTCATTTTCGTTCTGAAATCCAAATCACTCTTTACATAAAAATTTGATCCAGTAGCCTAAGATTATTTTCGTATGTTCATTGGTGATGCTTTATATTTCGAATAAGAAGTTCTTCCATGAGGCAACCAATTGATAATTTCGAAAATTCTTTTACAATGCATAAAACATTAGAGGAAATAGATGCTGGGGTTGTGCGTAGCTTACAAATTAAATGTGATCATACATTGCTGTCAGTGTCATAATCTTTGTGTGGCTTCTCTTTTCATGATAGAAGCTATGTAAGCAGCGCAAAACGACAAATTATTTAATATGCTTCAGTAAAATTTCGGAGAAGGATGTTCGTAACGGCGTATTCTCAGCGGTCGTATTTAGGAATTTGAAAAGGCTGAGATTACATCAAGATACGATTTATAGCGGCTGATAAGTGACTCGATTTGTTCCGAGATAATGATCAGCAACTTGGAGTGCGCCTTGGATCAAATGGCGGTTGATATTGTTAAATGGAGCTCTTATTAGAGTTGTATCAGTCTATACATTCTGTGCATCGAAACATGGAGGGTGTCGCTCGTGAACAGTGAATAGCTTTCGGCTACAGATCATAAACTGCGGCACATCCTGGAATGATACTTGAAAAACGAGAACGATTTAAGAAATGTTGCTGGACAAAATAATATCCCGCAGCATCTCGCTGCACCTCCTTCATTTTACGAAAACATTTCGAAAGAATGTGAGAAACTTGGTATAGCAGGAAATAATTTATTTTCAATGCATAACAATGTTCAGTTAATCACATTTGTGCTATCCCTTTCTCTGTTTATTGCATTAGTTTCTATAAACAAATTATATATTGTATGTTTCGACTAATGCATTGTTTTTGTAATAGAACAAAGTAAAGTGTGTAGCCGGTAGTATAATGATGAGAGTGGTGGCAGAAAAATTTGTCTACCCCAGATATCTTTTTTTGCTTCACCTTGGTAGGTTATTTATGCAGATTAATTAGTTTATTTTCGAACTTGTCAAGAACAAATGGGAATTTAGAGGTGCGATGAATAGTTGACGAGCTCAAAAATTTCTAAAGTATAGTAGCTCACCCTTGATTATTCTTTGTTCTAGTTCAGTATTGATAATTCTTGTCCCACTGAACCAGAAGTCAAGTTCGATGTCTATTGGACGTGAGTGTTGACATATCTCAGTCACTGCTCATTTCTGAAGTCGTGTCCTTTGAATAGGAAACAAACGCATCTTGGAGCTACAAAATTGTCATGGACTAATGAAAACCTTTAGCAAATCGAGGAGGACGGACAAATCTAGAGTATCCGATCTTTGTGGATTTTGATTTCAAGGCGTAAACTTAATAAAAGCGATGAAACAAATAAGCGAATCTAAATTTAAATAACGGCCCGGAAAGAATTCAACATCAAATAGTCTCAAGGTTGACTTGTTATATATAACTTTAATCTCCGACTAGTAACGTTGTTATTCTTGTCGAAAATCAGTCCTTAGAAAGCTATCAGCAAGAAAGTTTGCCGTCCTCCTCCTTGTTCCAGCCTTACTAATTGAAGGAATCGGTGGACTAATTCGGTTCGACTTGTGCTTGAAGCTAGGGTGAAGCGGACTTCTCGCCTGAATTAGTATGTCTACTATGCTCAACCATTTGGCATCTGCAGAAAGCGATTTCGATTGCTTCCATACAGCTTTTCCGGAATGTACCAACGCTAAGGCCTTTCGTTTGTATCTCATTCTTCGATTCCCGAAGAAATTAAGAATCTGTTACCGAAAACGCTACGTTAGAGTTGGTTCAGAATGAAAAAGGGTCGAACTTACTTGGTTCATCTCGAGGTTATTTTCTTTCGCGAGCTGTAGTTTCTCAGCATAGGTCGGAAAAGGGTTATGGAAATGCTCATCAAACCAGGTGTTGAGATTTTCCTTGGCCTGCTCATCCAATCTCGGGTTTGTTCCTCCTTGATTCATGCTCAGCGGCACGAACGGGTCGGGCAAAAAGTTGAAATACGAATCGCTATGTGCAGGAGGTTTCTTACAAGCGCGAATTGTTTCCTGCAATTGAGCTGGAATGTTCTTTGCTGTTTTCAATTGAATAGACTTCAATGCGTCAAGAATAGCGGATAGGATAGGCCCGACTCCTTCGATACGACCTAATCGTTCCCGTGAATCCAAATTGTAAAATACGGACTCGTTTTGGTGAAGAACTTCGAGATTCACCCTTTCACTCTGGGCTAACTCCGACCCACAGAGTATATCGTTCACTGCTTTGAAGATTTGCGGAAATAAATGATGGGCCATAACCAATTCGACAGCGTCGTCATTGGTATTCTTTTCTGAACGTTGAATTTGTTCTGGTATCTGTAGAGGCGGCCAAGAAGCATCAGTATTCCTTGTTATTGACGGAAGGGACCCATCGATAGATGGAAATATTCTGGATTGACCAGTTGCAAAATCAGCGAATATCGGGCGCATCGGTTGACCATTTTCATTGGCATTAATGCCAGGTGGATTCAGAATTCCGCCGAAGCGTAAATCAACTCGGTCAAGGTTGCTTGATTGAAATCCACTGCTTGCAGGTTCATTGTGTGGCACAGTCGTACCTAATGAGGAAGGTAAAGCCATGCTTGGATTTCAAGTTGCGGAAAGAAGCCAAGGTTTTTGCGTGCACGAGTTAGGCGCTGTTATCTTTGTACTGCATTCGCTTTAACGCAGAACAGCTTGTACCGCTACATCGTTATGCGGCAACAAACGGTGTAGGTTAGTGAATGGTATGGCTGTGGATTTCTGCAAAGAGCCGAACATCTCGTCTAGAATTCAGTGAAAATTTACGGTGAAACCTAATAATAGCAAAATATTACTTGTTTTTTCCGAAACCGATACGTGTTCGACCAATTGAAATAGCCAGCTGACAATGCCAAACATGAGAATATGATAATAAATGTTACGTCCGAGAAAGGAAATATTGTGACTCATGCGTTGTTGGAACAACAGTGTTCAAGTTCCATTTAAGATGCATGCCAGAACCTTGAGAGAGAAGATCCGTCGGCGAGTGTTCCTTACTCTAACGGCAATGATTGGTACGCAGGACACCTGTAAAGAAAGTGAAAATGAACAAAAGTAAAATACGAAAAAACAGAGCTAGCTGTTCCGAACATTGCTGGAATTTTTACAGTCGAAGAGAAATTTCGCCTGGCTTATTTTATTCCAAGGTACACTTTATACTCTTCAGGGCTGAATTTGGTAAGAATTAAGTTGGCGTGAGGAGGACCGAATTTGTTTTATTCTACTATGAATTGTTGCGATATGATTGAAAATAAAACTGTAGACCAAAGGTTCTGTAAAAGAGAAATATAAATGCTGAAGTGCCTGATCTTACCCCGATGCATCTCAACTACAAGAGGTGGATATGGTCCATATGCCCAACTGCAATAGTTGGATATAGTCCATACGCCTGAGCTCTTCTCGAAATCTCAAGGACCAGTGCTGCAGGTAGCCAATTCGTGTATCGATCTCGATCAGATGAAATTACAGCTTACCCAAGCAACGACGTGACCTCAACATTGCTTTCTCAAAATTCGATCATTTTTGGTCACACTATGCTAGTAATGACAGGTGTCTTCGAGCAAAAAATCAAATAAAAGAGTTGTGTTGGATCCGGGTAGAAACAGTCACTGGTTCTTGGACACGAAACACGTATGATTAATTTTTAGCAATACAGTAATCTATTTTATATTTATTCTTAATTAAGAATCTGACAGCATGGCTAAAATTCAACAGATGCAATGTGAAACAAGTTGAAGCAAGCAGCAGTGTAATGGGAAGGGTTGGCATAACTTGCGCACTTAAATGTGCATACCAGCAACACCGCAACATGGCGGTAAACTTCAGAGACTAGACTACAAGCCGATACTTCAACGATTGAAGTAACTTTTCCGAACCCATTTGCGCCGAATGGTGCGATACAAACACGGAAGGCACAAATCACAATTAGGCTTTCGAATATGCAGGTAATGACGATTCTGCAGTCATATTCAGAGCCCAAATAGACAGCTCTTCTGAAAGAAACAAGTTGTTTCAATAGTACAAGGTCTATTTTGTTTCGAAACCATTCAGTCTTGCTTACAGTTAGGAGGACCGCACATTCAGAGCCAGAAATCTGCTTTTTTGTAGATTTCAGCAGCTAGATCTAAGGAATTAAAACCTAATAAATCTAAGTATACTTAAACGAACAAACCCTAAATCAATCGAGTGGTTATCGGGGTACCCTCGTGTGCAACAGGGTTCTGGGCGGAGCGTATAGCAGAACGTGGTTTGTAGTATTCATCAACGCCATTACCGCACAGTACCACACCATTCGTGAAAAACAATAATCGTCTTGAACATGTTGCAACTGGCGGCATATTTCGAAGTCCAATCTCTCTTCTCGAATGGACTCGGTGCTGCACTCATCGATAGATATTGGCGGTCATGATGCGAACTTCGAGCTATTGTAGGCAGCGTGACTCGACGTCCGTGCGGTGGCTCCACTACGAAGTTCACGGCAAACGTGCACACTGTCCCGTCCATGCAGCGACCAACAGAAGAGATGTTTTCGATCTTACTACCGCGAATCCCGAACGGTTTACTTCCCCAACCCTTATTGCATCTGAATCATATAAATTTCGCGAAAGATGGTTGGTCGTTACGCGTAACAAAAACGTCTGCAGCCGCACCCCCCTCTGCCTTACTGACTAACAGTCCAGCGTTCTGTCGAACTCTTCTGTACGAAACCTCCACCTATTTCTACAAGGCCATTCAATACTCATGTTCGAAGGTTTTACCATGTGATTCATCGAATACCACCCACGGTGACTTTCTCTATCAAGTCACGCGAGTCCGCACCCACAGCATTAATAAAGCCTCGCAATGTTCGTTCTTCACAATCGCCAACTCCGCTCAGAGTAACCAGGGAGAGGATTCTCGCACGAAATCAAGCAATGGATATTGCCGAACAAATCACGACACCTGCTGAAATCGTCGGAACTGAATTTCAGAGTGCCTCAATCGGTGTGCAAGAAAAAGGGGACGGTACTGCTCGGTTTCAGGGATTCGAAAGTCGCTTTGAGCATGGGCGGACGGGAATTCACATTCCTGACATACCACCTCTTTGCGATTTGTACTCGACAAGAGCTCAGACGTGTATGCCTACAATGAGCCCTCATTGTGAGCCAAACAATTCAATCATTGAACCCAATTCCTATGATGGTGCCATTGCACCTCCGCCGACATCAACGACTTATCGCCTTCCAGGTCTGCCGAATATTGTTGGAGAACCGCTCGAATCTTCTTTATTTGGAGAAAACTCGCTGGCCCCGCTGCTTTCTTCCGCCCCCACCAGTATTCTGGGTGCCGCAGGACTTCATTCGACGCCATTGATCACAGCATCTACACCTGGTGGGACTGGAAGAGGGCGAATATTCGATGGATTGGTCGAGGACATTCTACAGCATCCATCATTCCCTCTAATGTTTGAAGGGACTTATAAATCGTCAACAGGAATACCACCAAATATTGATGACATCAGAACCCAAGCCGCTCTACGAAGAGCATCAGAAAAGTCGAGAGAAATCGAGTCAAATGCCCGGGCTATGGGCGTACAGGACGCATTGAAACGAGCAAATTCAATAGACTTTTTCTTCTGCTTATTGCATGCGGCATTCAAGTCACTGCAATCGGAAATGCAGCCACCAATTCCGTCATCGCTACATACGACAATGAATGCGTGTGCAAAATTACCGGACGATGTATGGATGCGGGGCAGCGAGGGGTCACCCATCGAGTCACCTATTCTGGATTCTACTGCCGACGACTCTACGCGATCTAAACTGAGCAAGCATGCGCGAAATCGCCTAGAGGAATGGTTCATCGAACATTTCAATAATCCGTATCCAACTAAGGAAGAGAAGATTATGCTGGCGCAGGAATGCGAGTTGACAATCGGTCAGGTAAGTGATGTATACTGAGTGGCGGTGGCGACGTCGTACTAACTGGTTGTGATGCGCAGGTGAATAACTTCTTTGGGAACAGGCGCATGCGTTACAAACGCAAAGTACTCGAGGAGAAGCGTAAGGAGCAAGCGCAGAGACGTGGGCCCACATCGCCGGAGGCTTTTGACCCAAACGTGCTCGCGCCGAAGGCGAAGTGGCACAACATCGTGCTCTCTAATAAACGCCGACGGAACGAGCCGCCATCGCCAGGTGAAGGAACGATGGTGAACCGGGAATTTGGGCAACAAACACTCGAAGGTGAAAGGAGAATGGGAACCAAGCGGCCACGTTTGTTTTCCTGGTGAGTCTCTGGGGGCGTAGAAATCGACAGGGTTAGCGTTCGCTTAATAAATTATGTGTTGCAGGACTGCTCGAGACGGTAAGGCGAGATGGGTCCTTCCAAGTACCCTCAGACGGTCAAAAATGCAATTCGCCAGCCAATAAAAATCGTAGTTATAGCATCTGGAGTCTGTTTGAGATTCCTGTTAGTTGATTCACATCTCGATTAGATTAACTGTTAGTCCAAAGGAGGATTCAAAAGGGGGAAAACGTCGGTAAATGACATTGACCAACGATCACGCTTCACCGTGTAGAGTAATGACAATAATCTTCGTATCCGGTTTCCAGATGGATACGACCGCCGACGTAAAGTGTGGTTCAACAAGTTGGAGAGTTGGTTTGGGGGTTTGTATATTCTTCTTGTTCGTAATGTTCTTTACTTACTTGTTGAGATATGATATTTATACTATTCTAAATGCGGTAGCTGGCAAGCGACTTTGTATCGGTAGCCTGACTTCTTCAGGCAGGGCTCGTAGCAAGGTAGGAAGTAAAGATCCTTCAGTGTC
>JAAUYH010108360.1_pt1 | contig 12054 bp, 12 predicted proteins | sample 7278061 | NCBI WGS metagenome assembly JAAUYH01 (sample SAMN14350203, study PRJNA611818) | marine sediment metagenome | isolation source: surface marine sediment (0.6m) | place: French Polynesia: Moorea | collected 2018-08
AATGGCTTGAAGTCCCTCTGAATAAGGCTTTCGTTAATTTTTCAATCGGAAAGTTCCGTTAGATCGGCTTAATTGCTGTCGTCGCTTTGAGTTGGGTTTTCACCATCTCTACCCTGCATTAAATCGCTTGGAAAAGAAGCGGTTAATTACTCACCGCGTCGAGCGCAATGTTACGAGCGGTAAAACTCAAACACAAAATTATTACCGACTTGGGGATTCCCTCTTCAAAAATCGATCCGCCTTTTCAGGGCGGGCAATAGAGTAAAGAGAAGAAGGGGAAAGGGTAAAAGCGGTGCGAACCCGCGGAATTTTTATCGCTGAAAGCGCGCCGAAGGCGACCCGCAAGGGAACGCGCACCAAGACAGGGTAAGAGAGTAAAGGGCTAACGAGTCCTGCCAGCAACACACACCACCCGAAAACCGACATTGACGAAGATGTCGCGCCCCCTGATATTGTAGTAGCGGTACGCTGAGCGGCAGAGGAGAGGATTGTGGTACCACGAACCGCCCCGCCGTACAGAGTCACTATCATCACCACCTGTTGTCCAAGCACTACCATCTGTGGGCGCACCCTTATAGTTGTCGTGCCAATTATCCGCGCACCACTCCCATACATTACCGTGCATATCGTATAACCCAAAACCATTGGGCGGAAAACTTCCTACAGGGGTGGTTTCTTTTCGATATTCTCCTTGGGGTTCCCTAGCATAGGTTTCACTCGCACGATAATTGGCTAGCTTACTGGTAATGGTTTCCCCAAAATGAAATGGTGTGGTCGTTCCTGCCCGACAGGCGTATTCCCATTCTGCTTCACTTGGTAAGCGATATTCCCTTCCCGTTTTTCTCGATAATTGCTGGCAAAATTCTACGGCATCGTACCAAGAGACTTGTTCTACGGGACGGTTATCACCTTTGAACTCGGAAGGGTCAGGGTCGAGGTCGTATTTGACTCTAGGTAGGTCAGCAACGGCTCTCCACTGAGCTTGGGTGATGGGATATTTACCCATAAAGAAAGGTTGAACTGTCACTTCGTGTTGCGGTTTTTCATAATTGTCTCCTTCTCCAGAGGGCGAACCCATGATAAATTTGTCCCCAGGGATAGCTACCATTTCTAAGGTGACATTGTCACCTAAATCTTCAGTGAAGTAATGCCCAATTCCCTTTTCTCTGTTAATCTCCTGACCTTTGTTATTGACTGTGATTACGTCAAATTTAAACACCTGTTGCTTCTGCTCCTGCTTCGGCTTCACAGATGTTTTAGGGCTAGGCTCAATTGTTGTTTTCGATTTCCTTATTGTTGTCGATGCTTGTTGCTGGCCTTGCTTGAGAATAACTCGATTATAATATTGTCTTACTTCTGGATCTCCTGGGCAGATTTCCCACAGTCGAATTAATAGCCTTTCTGCTTCCTGGAGATTGTTATTGATTTCGGCATTTAAGGCTTGTTTTTTATAGATTTCAATATCTTGTATGGTCGCTCTTTGTGGTAACAAAATACAATAACGCTTCTCATCTGGGTCTACGTATCCAGAAGGATGCTGCTTAGTTGGTTGATTATAACGCTGATTCAGCTCTGGTACTCGATAGCGCAGTCTTTGATAAAGTCTGTCAAACGTGGCGTAATTTTCTCGACCTAATTGGGTATTTTCTAAGGCTTCGAGCAAGGCATAAGTAAATGAACCTTGTTGTATTGCTGGGTCATCAATTTCGTATGACTTCTCGTCAGGCGAGCAGGAAGCTAAGGTAATTACTCCTCGTTGTTTTTCTGCTCCAAATCCCTGACCTTTAGTCTTGACCTTATCTCGGCAGGCATCATAAATTATTACTACATCCCCAACTCCAGAGTTTCTCAGCCTATCTGTTACATAGCTTAGAGAAATTGCTGTATCCTCAATGCCATCTGGATCTGGATCTCCATCGCTGGGCATTAAGTAATCTTTCCCTTCATGGCGCAGTCCATGTCCGCTAAAAAAAAACCAGACACTATCATCAATCTTTAAGCTGTCGGGTGGGAAGACCACTCGAAAGAAACGTTTGAGTATATTTCCTGTGGGAATATAATTAGAATCGGCATCATCGGCGAACAGATGAAGTGGTTCAAAGCCAGAAGCACCAAACCAGTCCCGCATTTTTTCTGCATCTCTCTTAGCATATTCGAGATCTGGCATATTGGCATAATGATTGATGCCGATGCATACTGCCCACTTCCTAGCCATCTTTGCGCTTAAACTTGAGAGTTATTGCTCCTTTGGCTCCTGCTTCTCCTCCTGTACCTAATAAGCTGACCTGTCCTTTGCCATTAATTTCCACCGCTAGTTCTAGTTCTTCTAGTTGAATCTTGGAGGAGGGTTTTTCTGCTTTCTCAAATGTCTCTTCAACTACCTCCAAAAACTCACTCATGTTCCGTTTCAGGTCTGCTGCTTTGATGCGAGTAACCTTTCTACTGATTAATTGATTTTCCGGAGCTGGTCTGCCGTAATCGTATCCCGTGTCAGTTCCCCCTTTGCCGCCCTTTTCCCCCTCGTCGCTGGTAATAATCCAAATTCCCTTCTCTTCTGACATAGCTCTCAATCTACTTGTGACTTTCCTTTTACTTCAGCTTCCAGTAACCCCAATCTCCTCTCAATCTCAGCTACTCTTTGGGAAAGGGGTACATCCTCTGTACATCCCAGGTAGTGAGCCAAGGCACTAACTATCACCTCTGATTTAGATGTATTTGCCGATTCCGCATGAGATGCTAATCTCTCATGAAGATGTGGCGGGACTCGGACACCAACTTGAATGCTCGACATAATCGTTAAACTGAAAGCGTTTTACAAATGATATCAATACTTTCACAAGATGTGGTCTACTTGCTTACAAATCTTGAGTTAAAAACTGGAAGCTGGTGATGAGATGTTAAGACGGTTGTTACCTGATGAGAACATCCTCAAAGTTATGGGTCGAGCAACCGTTCGGCTTGTCAGCTTACCAGGCTACTCGACCCAGATTGATTTTCGGATCTTGTTACCAACATCACACCGAACAGGTCTGGACTCTTCAGAAACACTCCCAGTGAATTCCCATCCACCAGCTCTGGTAGAGAAGAGTACTGCCAGCAACACACACCACCCGAAAACCGACATTGTTGTTGATGTTGTCGCGCTCCCTGATATTGTTGTTGCGGTACGCTGAGCGGCAGTTGTTAGGATTGTTGTTCCACGAACCGCCCCGCAGTCGGGCTTGCCTGCCCCTCTCTTGATGCGCATTCCTTTGCGCCTAGATGCGGCGAACTATGCGCCTTTCTGGCGACGCAGGGTCGCATCGCTTCTTCAATTTCTCGAAAAAACGAGAGAACTGAATATCTTTTTTCTTAGCTGCCAAGTATCCCCGTGATCTAAGTGAGCTATCCAACTTTGTATCGATTGGGAAACATCTGACCAGTCAATCTTACCGTCAGCATATTCTGTTTGCAATCTTTTCAATCTTCGTCTAGCTCGTCTCAGATTTTCTGTTCGTACTCGAATCCTATCTGGCAAAATGCGAAAGCCTAAGAAATTTGCTCCCTGTTTGGTCTCAAATAATTGACTTTTTATGGGATGAATCTTGAGCCTCAATTTAGCTAAATATTCTTCTACTGCTATTCGAGCTTCTGCTAAAAACTGCCTGTCATCATCAAAAAGTGCAAAATCATCGACGTAGCGAACATACTTGGACACTTTTAGCTGTTCTTTTACGAAATGATCGAAACCATTGAGATAGATGTTGGCAAAAAATTGACTGGTCAAATTGCCAATTGGCAAACCTCGTCTTCTCTCTAGAGGTGTTAGTAACTCGTCCCCAGGAAAATGTTCAATAATAGGTAGTTGTTCGTTACTATTGTCGATAATAGTATCAATTAACCAGAGAGTATCAAAACATTTCAACTTACGACGAATTAAAGTTTTAAGAATGGTGTGGTCAATACTAGGAAAATATTTCTTGATATCGCATTGAAGCACATAACGACTGGAACGAGCAAATTGAGTAAAGCGTCTTAAAGCTCTATGTGTACCAAAGCCTACCCGATTGGCATAGGAATCATCAATAAATGTCCGCTCAAAAATAGGCACGATAATATTACACAAGGCATGATGTACTACTCTATCTCGATAAGGAGCTGCGGAAATCATCCGAGTTTTTGGTTCTTTGATAGTGAAAGTTCTATAAGCTCCAGGTTGATAGGTTTTAGTTTTGAGTTGATTTTGTAATTGAACAAGTTCTTTTTCTAAGTCATAGTTGAAAGCTAAAACATTTTCTCGAAATCGCTTACCTCGTTGTGCCTTTCTTGTCGCCAACAAAAGGTTCTCAAATTCGATAATTTGTGGATAAAGATTACCGTAGCGTTTCATCCTCTTGGAAATTTTTAATTATTTGATTCAATTTTTAACTTTTGACTTGTTTATTGTTCTCGGTTGCGTTGTTGTTTAATCCAACCTCCTAACTCTACACCAATCTCTTCAATTAATTTAATTATATATTCGTAACGCTTAACAGAAATTAACTGAAAATCTAGCAGCAATCGCGTTTGATAGCGCAGAAGCTCTAATTGACTATTTAATGATTCTAATTGTGCGAGTTTTTTCTTGGCATATCTAGCTTTGATTAATCCTTCCAATAGATCGTATAAACCATTGATTATCCTTTCTCCTAAAGTAAACTTATGAGTTTTGGGCAAGCGATTAAGAATGGGAACGTACCATCATCTTGGTGCGCGTTCCCATGGGTCAGAAACCTCCGCGGGGTCGCACCGCTTAATTAAGTCATAAGTCTTCTGAATAATCGATAATTCTTTCATTAATTTGATTTAATAAAATTAATATTTCCTCTTCAAAAATCGACCCGCCCTTTCAGGGCGGGCAAGAGAGTAAAGATAAGAAGGGAAAAGGGAAAGAGCGGTGCGAACCCGCGGAATTTTTAATCCGCAAGGGAATGCGCACCAAGACAGGGCAAAAGAGTAGAGGGTTAAAAAGTCCAGCCAGCAACACACACCACCCGAAAACCGACATAGTTGACGATGACGTCGCGCCCCCTGAGATCGCCGTAGCGGTACGCCGAGCGGCAGAGGAGAGGATAGTTGATCCACGAACCGCCCCGCAGTACAACAGATAAACTATCACCACCTGTTGTCCAAGCACTGCCATCTGTGGGCGCACCTTTATAGTCGTCGTGCCAATTATCCGCGCACCACTCCCAAACATTGCCGTGCATATCGTATAAGCCAAAACCATTGGGAGGAAAACTGCCTACAGGGGTGGTTTCTTCTCGATATTCTCCTTGGGGTTCAATAGCATCAGTGTAAGTGGCATGATAATTAGCTAGCTCACTGGTAATCGTTTCCCCAAAATGAAATGGTGTAGTTGTTCCTGCCCGACAGGCATATTCCCATTCTGCTTCACTTGGTAAGCGATATTCTCTTCCTGTTTTTTTCGATAATCGCTGGCAAAATTCTACGGCATCATACCAAGAGACTTGCTCTACGGGACGGTTATCACCTTTGAAATCAGAAGGGTCGCGTTTGAGGTCGCGTTTGACTTTAGGTAGGGTAGCAACTGCTCTCCACTGTGCCTGGGTGATGGGATATTTCCCCATGAAGAATGATTTAACCGTAACCTCATGCTGTGGTTTTTCTCTTCTGAAATATTCCCAATCAAAGTTTTTAACCAGTCTTTCTATTTCCTTTTCTTCTGTTCCCATCAGAAATTTTCCCGCTGATATAGAAACCATTTCCAAGGTGACATTGTTGCCCAAGTCTTCTCTAAAATATTCTGCTTGACCTTTTTCTCTCTTAATCTCCTGACCTTGCCTATTTACGGTAATTACGTCAAATTCAAAACCCAGCTTATCCCCAGACTCAGACTTGTCTTGAAAAGAAGCTGGTGAATCCTTTAAAACTTTTGTTTCCTCTGACTTGGCTCCACGATCGTCGATAATAGGTGAAGTTAATTGTTCAACTGGTTGACGTGGCTGAGTCCAAATCCTTTTCAATGCTCTTAATACTTGTGGGTCAGAAGGTGAAACCGCCAAGATACGAATCCATAGTTGTTCGGCTAGCTTTAAATCACCTTCAAGTTCAGCTTCTTGAGCATCTAGTTTGAGAGTAGCAATATCCTGAAGCGTTGCTTGTCTGGGTAATAAAATCAAATGATACTTGCTGGCTGGTTCGGCGATCGCATAGGGAGTTTGCCGAGGCTTATGATAATAGCGGTTAACCTCTGGGACTTGATATCTTAAATACCGATCTAGTCTTTCTAACGTGGCACAGTTCCCCTCCCCCTGAATTCGTAAACCTTGTAAGAGATTGTAGGTAAATGACCCCTGCTGCAATCCCTCGATCTCGTATGACCTTTCCGATGGACTGCAAGAGGCAATAGTAATTACTCCTTGTTGCTTTTCTTCACCTACTCCCAATCCTTTCGAGCCTTCTTCATTTCGACAGGCATCAAGTAGTAATACTACATTATCCGCACCACATCTTCTGAGACGTTCCGTTACATAGGACAATGCAATGGCAGTATTTTCCAATTCATCGGGATATGGGTCGGCATCGGACGGGATTAAATAATCACGCTCTGCATGGCGCAAACCGTGACCGCTAAAAAAGAACCACAAATTATCTCCTGCTGACAAAAATGCTTGGTTAAACCTGACCCTTAAGAATCTTCGCAGAGTTGCATAGGTCGGTTGAGAAGCAAAGGGCTTTCGTGCATCAGTAATCGGAGGGGAGTTATCGGTAAATAAGTAAACTTGGTCAAATCCAGCTTCCCTCTCCAACCAATCGCGCATTAACTCTGCATCCCGCACTGCATACTTGAGTGGTGGCAGATTATTGTACTGATTAATGCCGATGGCGATCGCCCAATTCTGCCCCATCTTTGCCTTTGAACTTGAGAGTTAATCTCAATCATTTTACACATGATATCAGTAGCTCTACAAGATGGAGTCTTGAATCTTACGAAATGTGATGTAATCGTTCACTTTGCGCTCGTCATTTCGTCCAATAACTTCTGAGAAGCCTTGTGGCGTTTTGGCTTCTCTGGGGACAGTACTATTGATTATTTGCCGCGTATTACTTGTTCTGTCGCTAACAATTATTCTGGGGATTCATAATAAATAGTGCGAGTCGCGATCGATAAATCCTCACAGCTTCTTCAAACTATTGTTCTATTCTTAAAATGAAGTGACTTATGTTATTAGCTTCAACAATGGAAGGTGAGTTTCATGGCAACTATCCAAATGAATTCCAAAAAGCAGAAACACAAACACATCAAACGGAAAGATCGATTTAGACCTCATATTTATTTAGGAACTCCCCAAGTACCTCTTAATAATAAACAGCAGAAACAACAGCATGAATTACTAAGTGATTGGGAAGATGCCCCTTAAATTAATCACATTGAGGAGAGAATATGCAATTACCGTTACAAATTACCTTTCGCTATTTTCATCCCTATGAAATGATCGCAGCAAAAATTCGTCAACAAGTCGAAAAGTTACATCGTTTCTATGACCGCATTACTAGCTGTCGAGTCTTAGTAGAAGCTCCCCATCAACATCATCGTCAAGGTAATATCTACCATGTGCGCATCGATCTGACTGTCCCTCAAGGAGAGTTGGTTATTAATCGCAACCCATCTCAAAACCAGTCTCATGAAAATCTTTATATAGCAATTCACGATGCCTTTGCTGTTGCCGAACGTCGATTGAAAAGCTACGCTGCCGTTCAAAGAAATAAGACTAAAGTACATGAAATACCTACCCACGGTTGGGTCATCAGTCTTTTACCAGATGATGGCTATGGTTTTATTGAGACTTCTGAGGGAAATGAAGTGTATTTTCACCAAAATAGCCTTCTCAATTGTACTCTCAGAGACTTGCAGATAGGTAGCGAAGTTCGTTTGAGCGAAGAGATGGGCGATAAGGGACTTCAAGCCAGCAGTGTCAGGTTAATTAAGAAGTAACGTCTTCAAAGTTAACTCTAATTGCCCTCCGACTTCAGGTATCTAGAATGAGTATCAATTTCTCCCAAGCAAACTTTCTGCTCCTAATTTTGTTGGTAGTATTCGGATTTTCCCTATCTAGCACCCTAGTCCATCTACTCACAGAAGTTTGGTGGTTTGATGCTGTAGGTTTTACTCAGGTTTTTTGGACGCGGCTGACCTGGCAAATTCTGATTTGGGTTGTCACCGTAGTTGTCTATGCTTTGTTTTTGTGGGGTAACTATCGGCTGGCAATAGGAGGCAAGCCTCAGAGCAACTTGCGTTTGGTTTTGAATGGTAGCTGGGAAGTTAATAGCAGAAAGGTTGTTAATTATGCCGCGTTAATTTTGATTAGTTTACTAGCAATGCTGGCAGCTACCGCCAGTATTGATGCCTGGGAGATAGTCTTAAAGTATCTCTATGCTTCTCCCTTTGGCAGCAGCGAGCCAATTTTCGGGCAAGACATTGGCTTTTATGTTTTTCGGTTGCCATTTTACGAAAGTCTCCGCTACTGGCTCTGGGGGCTGATCCTGTCAGCAGCAACGGTGTCGGTTCTGGTTTATGGTTTTAACGGGGCGATCTCTTCAGATCGTTTCGCGAGAACTAGAATTAGAATCAGCCAGTCTGCCAGAGTTCATCTGAGTTTACTCTCAGCAGCGATCGCTCTTTTGGTCGCTTGGGGTTTTTGGCTCGCTCGCTATCACTTACTTTATTCAACGGACGGAGTGGTTTTTGGTGCTGGCTATACCGATGTTCATGCCAAACTTTTGGCTTACCAATTATTGACGGTCTTAGCAGTGTTGGTAGCAATCCTTTTAATTGTCTCCATTAGGCAACAGAGACTTACCTTACCCCTAACTGGTATCGGCTTATTTTTCGTTACTTTGTTGTTGGTCAATCATCTCTACCCCTGGTTTATCCAACAATTTATCGTTAACCCCAACGAATTGGCGAAAGAAAAACCCTATATCGAATACAACATTAAATTTACCCAGGCTGCTTACCATCTGGATGACGTGCAGCGTCAGAATTATGCTGCTGAGGCTCAACTTAACCTTCAGTCTTTAGCCAGCAATCAAGCTACGATTGATAATATCCGTCTTTGGGACTACCGCCCCTTACTCAATACCTATCGGCAACTCCAGGAAATCCGCCTTTATTATAAATTTAGAGATGTAGATGTAGACCGCTATCATCTCAACGGAGACTACCAACAGGTAATGCTAGCAGCACGAGAACTGGCTGTCGATCGCGTTCCCCAGGAGGCTCAAACTTGGGTCAACCAACGGCTGAAGTATACCCACGGTTATGGTTTGGTGATGAGTCCTGTCAATCGCTTTACTGCTGATGGTTTGCCCGAACTCTATCTCAAAAATATTCCCCCTGTCTCCAGTGTAGATTTAGAGATAAATCAGCCCGCAATCTATTATGGTGAAGAAACCAATAATTATATTTTCACAGGCACTACAACTCCTGAATTTGACTACCCTCTTGGCGACACCAATGCTTTTACTAACTACAATGGCAAAGGCGGCGTGTCTCTGCCCTCTATTTGGCGCAGACTAGCCTATGCTTATGACTTAGGTAGTCTCCAGATTTTAATCTCCAACTACTTTACCAACCAGTCCCACATCCATTACTATCGGCAGATTCAAACCAGGGTAAATCATGTCGCGCCGTTTCTGCACTTCGACCACGATCCTTATCTGGCTGTAATTAACGGCAGATTGCAGTGGATTATCGATGCTTATACGACAAGCGATCGCTACCCTTATTCTCAGCCAGTTGCGGGAACGGAAATTCTCCCCAGGAACAGTCGGGTTAACTACATACGCAACTCAGTGAAGGTATTAGTAGACGCTTACGATGGCACACTACAGTTTTTTGTTGTCGATGAAGATGACCCAGTCCTTGCCACCTATCGTCAGATATTTCCCGACCTCTTTGTACCCCGCGAGGCAACTCCCCCTGAAGTTAAAGCTCATTTTCGCTACCCTCTCGATCTGTTTAAACTCCAAGCACAGATGTATCTCTCTTATCACATGAGCGATTCGGAAGTATTTTACAATCGGGAAGATATGTGGGATTTTCCCAGGCAAATCTATGAAGCTAACGAGCTAGTCATGGAGCCTTATTATTTGATGGTGAAACTACCTGGAGAGGAAAAAACTGGATTCATTCTGATTCTGCCCTTTACCCCTGCTAAAAAGGATAATACGATCGCGCTGATGGCAGCTCGTTCCAATGGTGAAGACTATGGCAAATTACTGCTATATACTTTTCCCAAACAAAAATTGATTTATGGTCCGAGGCAAATTGAGGCGCGGATCGACCAAACACCAGAAATTTCCCAGCAGTTTACCCTGTGGAGTCAGGCTGGTTCTAAAGTGATTCGGGGAGACTTATTGGTAATTCCCATCGAACAGTCTTTACTCTACATCGAACCAGTTTATTTGCGAGCCGAACAGGGTGAGTTACCCGAATTAAAGCGCACGATCGTTGCTTATGACAAAGCAGTGGTCATGAAGGAAAATCTCGAACAATCTCTGGCAGCTATTTTTGGAGAAAAACAAGTCGAGAAAAGAGTTAGCAGTCCCATAACTGACAAGGATGCGCTTTCCCTTAAATCGGCTCTGGAAACTTATCAACAAGCCCAGAAGGCATTACGTCAGGGCAATTGGGCTGAATACGGACGCTATCAACAAGAATTAGGTCGTATTTTGCAGCAATTGAATCGGGAAAACAATCCTTAAAACATTGAATAGTGAAGACCCTTCATCTAAGATGGGTGAAAATTATGTATTTTGATAATATTTCGAGCAATAGTAAATTACACCAGCGAATCTTACATCCGATAATTCTGAGAGACGATCGAGGAATCCACACAGAATCTCCAACTACAACTCACATCATAAACAAACCAGATTCTAATGTTTTCACTTTCTTTTTCTGGATAACTTTTTTGAGCGTAATTAGTTTGGTCTTGGTTAAAGTTTCCCAAAAGTTAGTCAGAATAAAAGTTAAAGACTTATCTATTTTGCCTGTTTCTCAAATTCCTTGTCGAAACTGCAAATTCTTTTCTAAGAACCAATATCTTAAGTGTGCAGTACGCCCTTTTACTGTTCTTACTGCACAAGCTGCTGATTGTTCTGACTATTGTGGCAAACATAAGTCTGACTGGCAGACCGATGGTGCGGTAGAGGTGCAACATGAAAGTTAAAAAAATTTATCAAGATGAACGAGGGGATTGGCATATTGATTACGAACCCGATCATCTAATAGGTCTAGCATTGAGAGTATATATAGGTCAGATTCTGATTACTCTAATCATAGGAGTAATGTTTTTCATGATATCTACGTTAGTTAACCTTATAACGGGCGAGCCTATTTTAGATACAGATCGGGATTTTCAACCAGAAAATATCCCAGAAGAACAGCTCTGTTTGCCCGACTGATAAATCTCAATCCCGATCGATAGTAGTAGCGAGAAACTTGAGCGGAACTCAGAACTCAGAACTCAGAACTCAGAAGTATTGATTGGTAAGGCTTTGAATATTTCGTCACTGGTGGGTTATTTCCGCCGCGCTGTACTAGATACGGTTTTAAGTGTATTAACTAACCTAGAAGGTGCTACGTCTGGGTACATTTCTACTAATAAATGGCAATGGTCACTTTCCCCGTTAAAGCTAGTTAACTGGCACTTTAATACAAGCTAAAGTAGCTCGTCAGCGTCAGGATTGGCAGCACAAAGTAGCAAAAGAGATAGTTAGCGGTAATAGCCTCATTGTTACAGAAAAGTTAAACCTCAAAAATCTAACCCGCAAAGCTAAAGGTAAGGGTAAAGCTCAAAAGACTGGTCTTAACCGTAACCTTTTAGATGTGGGGATAGGTAATCTAAAAATCCTAATTAAGTACAAAGTAACCGCAGCAGGAGGGAGCTATCTTGAGATTCCTACCCGTAAAGTTGCTCCGTCTCAGACTTGTCCTGGCTGCGGTATCAAACGCAAAAAGAATTTGAGCGAAAGATATCATATTTGCGATTGTGGTATTCAGCAGCC
>JAAUYH010179217.1_pt1 | contig 12053 bp, 6 predicted proteins | sample 7278061 | NCBI WGS metagenome assembly JAAUYH01 (sample SAMN14350203, study PRJNA611818) | marine sediment metagenome | isolation source: surface marine sediment (0.6m) | place: French Polynesia: Moorea | collected 2018-08
ACTTTTAATAATTTATTCAGGTTTAGATATTTTTTATGTAACCCACGCAGCAAGCTCAAAAGAATATCTAGCTTGCTGATAACTTTTATGCTTGTTTATCTTGTTAGATGATGACGGAGCAAGGAATTTAGGGTATTAAAAGAGAACTAGCTTGGCAAAAATTCTCACAAATCTGCAATCAGTCTTGCTTTACGAAGAAAGAATTACAATACCTTTTCTTATCGGGTACTAATATCACTCCTACCATCCATACCCAATTGAGTTTGATATTTTTTTTCAGTACGATCTAATTTCACTTATTGAATACTAAATATTAATTGTTCAATATGTAAATGGAATAATAGAATACAGTTTTCAATTGGTTATATTGTTTTACAGCTATCCTTGAATATGAATTTATAAAGATAGAAGTGAATAAAATATTTGTAATATGTATTTTTCGTTATATATAATGATTTTCTTAAGTGTAGAATAAATTGAATATGTTTGAGCTTAATTAAGAAAAATGGTTTATATTCTATAGGGGTCATATTTTATTTGCGAGTCCAAAACTTCGCTAAAAAACTTCCGATTGCGTTGTATACCCATTACTACCTTTGGAAGCTGACACAAAATTGATTTTCATTAATTATTTAGGAACGCCATACATCAAGCTGCTGAGGAGTAACTAAAGAAGTTGATTCATACCATTAGTATTTTGGAAAAATTATATAAATCCTCGTGAAGTAAAATTTCTAAAATAAAGTCCCAAACTTAAAGTTTCACAGTTAAACTTTCAAGACTAAAGATTCAAGATTATTGTATGAATTACTTATTTTTTAGTTCATTGTTGACTTCTATCAAGGGTTCCTTTTCTAATTTACGTTCTAGACCCAAATTTTCCTTATGGCAAAAATGGGTATGGTGTACTTTAAATCTAACAATTTTACTTGTATCTCTAAATTCTCAGACCTTAGCTGCAAAAAGACTGAGTCTTTCTTTTGGGATTATTCAAAGATCTATTTCCATTGAATCTTTAGCATTTTATGCACGTACTGGCAAACTAAATGATGAATTGAAAACATATTTTCAATATGCACCTCAAGAAAAATTAACCGAATTAAGACAGGTTCTCATAACTCCAATCCCTCTAACTAATGTAGAAATTTCCCAATTCCTTTACACACCGATTGGAGAAAATTTATTGGAAAAGTTAGAAAATATTATTCAGGGAGAATCTAGAGGAGTCAAAATTAGAGGTACGTCCCGCAGTGCTGGTTTTTACGCGATTCGAGCCGCACTAATTTTAGCAGCATCTGACTCTAAGGAATTTACCATTTTGGATATCCTAGAAAAATTTCCTTCTAATAAAATATCAATTGATTTAGCCCGCAGCTTGGAAATGGCTTTAGAAGTCAGATCTCTAATCAATCAAACACGTAAAGCAATTAAACTGATTGATAAAGAATCCCAGAAAGAAGTTAATATAAATATTGCTACAGATATATCTGCAATTTTAGCCGCAAATTTACGCAAATATGGCAATTATAACTGGCAAAAAAGCACAATTTCTCTTGTCGATCCCAATCGCTCTCGTAAATTTAATGCTGATATATATTTACCAGAAGTTGATCGGGAAAGTCCGGTAATTGTAATTTCCCACGGACTTGGTTCTGATCGCACAAGTTTTGTTTATCTTGCAAAGTACCTCGCATCCCATGGTTTTGTTGTTGCAGTACCGGAACATCCCGGAAGTAATGCCGAACAGTTACAAGCATTATTATCTGCCAATACGGACAAAATCACTAGTCCGAAAGAATTTATTGATCGACCCTTAGATATTAAGTATTTACTAGATAAACTTACTTCCCTATCTCAGACAGAAACATTATTCAAAGGAAAATTAAATATACAACAAGTGGGTGTAGTTGGACAATCTTTTGGTGGTTACACTGCTTTAGCATTAGCAGGAGCCCAAATTAATGTGGAGCAAATGAATAAAACTTGCTCTTCTTTGGAGGATTCCCTAAATGTTTCCTTGTTACTACAATGTTTGGCATATAATCTAAACCAATCGGAATATAACTTCTTCGATCCAAGAGTCAAAGTTGCAATTGCAATTAATCCGATTACTAGTAGCGTTTTTGGTCGAGATGGATTTAACCAAATTCGGATTCCAGTAATGATTATTTCTAGTAGTCTCGATAAAATTGCTCCTGCTCTTCCAGAACAAATTAAACCTTTTACTTGGTTACAAACACAGAATAAATATTTAGCTTTAATTGATGGTGGAACTCACTTTTCTACAATTGCAGAATCACCTGATGCAACAGTCCCCTTACCATCAGATATAATTGGTGCTTCACCAGAACTAGCACAAAATTATATTCAAGTATTAAGTAATACTTTTTTTCAAGCCTACGTAAATTCTAATGCTAATTATCGTCGCTACCTAGACAATGGTTATATCAAAACTATTAGTCGAGAACCTCTTCCCCTTAGTATTGTGCGATCACTCGATCTCGATCGCAAGAAAAAATAATTTGTATTTACTATCCGATTGAGAATAGTATTTTTAACATGCTTCATAACATCAAACTAACTTTTCAAATAACTTTGCTAGAATTACATTTGAAAATAAGAATCCTTCCGGGTCAGTCAAGCGCAATCTTCCTTTGATAACTTCTACCCAATTTTTCTCAACATAAGGTTGCAAAATTTGATCGATCTTATCTACCTTGTTTTGTTCAAAGTATTTTTTTAGACTTGCAATACTTACCCCTTCAGCCAAACGCAAACCCAACATTAAAGTTTCTAACAAAGCTTCATCTATGGGAGTTTCTTGACAATCTACAATACAGCCATTTTCTACCCAAGCATAATATTCTTTCGTTTTACGGGGACGAGTAAAACGTTTCCCCTCAATATAACTAGCTGCTCCCATCCCAAAACCATAGTAAGGACGATTTTCCCAATAAACTCGATTATGCCGACATTGGTGTCCCGAACGGGCATAATTAGAAATTTCATAATGCTCGTATCCCGCATCAGTTAAAGTATTTTGTGCCATGCGGTACATTTTTACAGTTATTTCATCTTCCGGTAAAGGTTTATTACCAGGTTGATAATAACGACCAAAAGCAGTTTGGGGTTCAATAGTTAGGTCGTATATTGATATGTGAGTTGGCGCAATTGCGATCGCTTTCTCCAAGGATTCGCGCCATATATCCAATGTTTGATGTGGTAAACCCGAAATTAAATCCATACTAAATTCTGGGATATCCACCTGGCGAATCAAATCAACCGCAGCAAAAATATCATCTACCGAATGGGAACGACCACAAGCTTGTAATAAATTTTCAGTGAAACTTTGCACTCCCAAGCTTACTCGATTGATCCCAGCATCGTGATAACCTTGCAAATGGAATAAATCAAAAGTTCCTGGATCTATTTCCATAGAAATTTCAGCATTTGCAGCAATCCCAAATCTTTCCTGAATAGTGTTAAGTATTTTTTGTAACTGTTTATTAGATAATAAAGATGGAGTTCCACCACCAAAGAAAATAGTTTCTATTGGTTGCTCAAAAGTCCTTGCAACAGTAATTTCTTGACACAATACTTCTACATATTGGGAGATAGTACCTGATTTTTCACCACGTAATTTATCGCCAATTACAAAAATTGGGAAGTCACAATAAAAACAACGTCGCCGACAAAAAGGAATGTGTACGTAAACAGAAGTTGGTATTTGCTGAGAAAAAGTAACTTTTTGATTCATTTTGAAAAAAAAATTCAAACATCTTTTTGTTTGAGAGAATAGGCAAGAAAATATTTATGATTTGGTGTTTTTTATCCTTTTCTATCCTTTTTACATAAATAGAAGAGAAGTATAAAGCATAAAACTATGAAGGTTATAATAATTGCAGAGACTGTTAAAGTCACCCGAATTCAGAGTGGAAATATTCTGAAATAACATCTAATTAGATGATACAAAAAATACCTCACTTTGTCGGGTCACAGCGCTGTAACAAAGCAATATAATTTATGCTTGACGCCATTATCATTTTTTCATTTATCCTGGCAGCAGCAGGCGTAGGATTCTACAGTACTGATTTACTGCCTGACGGTTCTTTAGACGGAGTAACAAATTTAGACGCTTTACGTTTAGTGGTTGCAACTTTTGCAGCTATCATTGGTGGTGCTGTTGGGCTGAGATTTCAGACGGGTTATCGTCGTTTGGAGTCACAAGTCCGAGAAATGCCCCTAGAAGCTATTTTGACTCGGGCAATTGGTTTAGTAATTGGGTTATTGCTAGCAAACTTAATGCTAGCTCCTTTGTTTTTACTTCCAATTCCCAATGATTTTAGTTTTATTAAACCATTAGTAGCCGTTGTTGGCTCAATTATTCTGGCGTATACCGGAATGAATCTGGCTGATACCCATGGTAGAGGTTTACTACGATTAATCAATCCCAACACCTTGGAAAGCATGGTTGTAGAAGGAACTTTAAAACCTGCTTCTACTAAAGTACTTGATACCAGCTGTATTATCGATGGTCGTATTGAAACATTGCTAGAAACTGGATTTCTAGAAGGTCAAATCATCGTACCCCAGTTTATTTTGCAAGAACTGCAGCAAGTTGCTGATGCTAGTAAAGACCAGAAACGGGTGAGGGGAAGACGAGGATTAGAAATTCTTAACCGGGTTAAAACAGATTATCCCGAACGGATTGTGATTAATCCTGTCAACTATGCAGATATTGCCACAGTAGATGCAAAACTAATCAAATTTGCTCAAGAAATTAGTGGTACCCTCTTAACCAACGATTACAATCTTTCTAAAGTTGCCAGCCTGCAAAAAATTCCAGTTTTAAATGTTAATGACTTGGTAAATGCGGTTCGTCCCACATATTTACCTGGTGATAACATTGACATCAAAATTCTTAAAGAAGGTAAAGAACCGTCTCAAGGTATCGGTTACTTGGAAGATGGAACAATGGTTGTAGTTGAAGAAGGAAGCAGTTATGTGGGTGGAGAACTTCGAGTAGTAGTTACCAGTGCATTACAAACTTCTGCAGGAAGGATGATTTTTGCTAAACCCCAAGCATCTGCTCTGACATGAAAGTATGGGACGCCAGCTTAGAACTAAACTTTGTAGTTGGTGCAGTCAGTCTGCACCGATTTTATATCGGGTAAAGTACGAAGAAGATGGGGACTGGGTGTTTGTTTGTTCTGAATGCTGGAATTTATTGAGTTCCAACAACCCCTTTTATTTGTATGGTGGTACATGGAAAGCAAAGAAAAAAAGATAAGCTCAATCCCCAATCCCTATATGGCTAACGCCACGCAATAACTACGTTACGCAATACCTAGAGCTGACCTACCTACGGATCCGGTACGCTACGCTAGGCACTAAGTGCTAACACCAATCCCTAGTCGCCAATCCCTACCTCTGATAAATTTCCAATGGTAAGCGATCGGGATCTTGAAAAAAAGTAAATTTTTTGCCTGTAATTTCATCAACACGAATCTTTTCCACTTCAACACCCTGAGATTTTAATTCCCCAACAGCTTGATCAATATCATCAACCTCGAAAGCTAAATGTCTCAAGCCACATGCTTCTGGTCGATCTACTCTTTGGGGAGGATTTGGAAAAGAAAATAATTCTATTTGGCTATTATTGCCTACCTGTAGATCGAGTTTATACGAATTTCTTTCGGAGCGAAAAATTTCGTTAATAATCTGAAAACCTAAAACTTCGGTATAAAATTTCTTGGAACGTTCGTAATTAGAGCAAATAATTGCTACGTGGTGAATCCTTGTGGTTTTCATAAGTACTGCTATTGAGCCTCCCAAGAGCACAGCTTATGATATCGTAAAACTTTTGGGAAATTGGTCTTTCAAAACCGTGAGAAAAGGCGATACGGGACAGTTTATGATCTATGGGGAGTTTAGAAAAATCTTGATCGCTAGAAAATATTTTTTCATTTCAACTCCCACATTATCTCGATCGCCTAGTATTGGTGTAATAAATTTTCGACTAAGCTTGTGTCGCCATTAAGCTTTCTTCCAAGCCTTTTTGAATTTCTGGTGAGATTCTACCCCTTGGAAGAGTCAACAATACGTGCTTATTTGCTTGAAAAGCTTTAGTTAGATAATTACAAGCTTTTTCTGGCTGTGCGTGTTCACCACAGGTAAACATATCTATCGCCACATAACCAATTTCGGGCCATGTATGCACGGAAATATGAGATTCCGCTAAAAGCGCTAAAGCCGTTATCCCATAAGGTTCAAACTGATGTGTTACTTCCTTAAGAAGTGTAGATTTGGCTTCTTTTACTGCTTCTACTAATGCTTGACTAATAAACTCAAAATCATTGAGCAAATGATTTGGACATTCGTAAAGTTCGAGGATGCAGTGGCTACCAACAGGAACCAAAGGCTGATTATTTGGCGCGTTAGATGGATTGTTCAATTTTTAGTTCACCTTTAGATTGCAATAACCTGGCTTGTATGAACCTTCGGCATCAAATGCACTATGGCTATTTCTTTGCTTTCAAGTTCGTTCTTTTACTTGAAATTCTGTGGTTTGCAAGTACACAGAATAACTATTATGACATTATTTTTGCTAATTTATGTATATTTTTTTATTTGCCTTCCAGATAAATGATCGACATATATGGAGATATTTACAAGCTCAGGAACTCCATAAACTTTATAAATGTAGATGATTGGCAAATATTCTTGAAGTTTTAATTAAGTGTTTTGTGATATTTCAGTTGGGCTCTGAAAGCTACTATTATTCACTATCTTGAATTCCTAATAACACTCGACTGATAATTATTTTTTATAAAAATAAATCAATGTGATCGCAATAATTCACTGATGCTCGTAAAAAGAAAATAGAGCAGTCAAAATATAGTTATTCTTTATCAAAGTACCAAAGACAACTATAAAAATTACTTGATTTGAATGTGTAAACTTGTAGTTACATATTTCTTTACCAAAACAAATCATTCAATTAGACGTATTTACTTTTTTACGCAATCATGTAATTGTAATGTTTTTTGTAGTCTGAAATACCTTTATTCTGACCTGTGACTGTAATTATTTAATATTTATTTTTTTTGTATTTTATAATACTTTTTAGTGATTATTTGATTGCCTGAGATAATTAAGCTTCTGTATATAATTTATTCAGATGTATTATGATATTTCTGAAAGATTTCAACTGTATTCAGATGACATTGCATAAAAAGAATATTATTATGTATGAGAAGAACGAACTATCATCAATTACGAAAAAGGTAAGCTAGTAAACATAAATAAAATTCTAATGTAACAAATCTCATAAATTGAATATTAATAGAGCTTTAAAGGTCATGAATTATGCTCATATTTAAATAAATTTCATTTTAAAGTGACCTAATAGCTAAGTATAAAAGCTTAAGATTCAGTTACATGTATTTTAATTATTGATAAGTAGGTTTTTTGTATATATTTACCAATAAAATAGTATGGGTGCAAAAAAGTAACCTGATTTAATTTAATCAATAAGTCCAACTTTATAAGAATTTTGGAGCGGTAATAATTTTGTACAATCAATCTTATTTATTTGTCAGATAAATTGCAATTCAAAAACATAAATAATTTTTATTTACATTATTTATATCCCATTAAAGTATGAGTATAATAATAATTTATCCTATCTATTTTAAAGAAAATTATAAAATTTGTACAACGATAAGCTTCACATAATAAGCTGAGTTTTACCAAAATTCATTAGTTTTATGCCTTATTTTAGATCAAGAAAAAAATAAAATTTTTATGAAAAAATAAAGGTCATAAAAATACCTTCAATTCATGAGATGGTTATTATTTATTTGCTTTTTTGTATAGCTGAAAATATATAAAACATATAAAGCAAATAAATAATAACCATCATTAAGTTAAACCAATAGACAATAGATTCAAGAATACAGTTCTAATATTTGATCTAACTTTATTCAACAACATCTAAATATTCAGTCAAAATACTTGCTTTTCAAAACTCTTGTAGAAAAACCTAATGCTAGAAACTATGCAGTCATATTCAACCGAAATAGAAAAACAGCAAGATACTTTCATTGCTCAACTTCAAGAGGAGTTAGAACAGCAGAAAGTTCTGACGGACGCAATTGGGAAAATTCGAAAACCCCTCGATTTAAACACTACACTTCAAATTACTACTACTCAAATACGACAATTATTAAATGTTGACAGAGTCGCAGTTTTTCAGTTTTATCTTGAGAAAACGTGGGAAGGAGAATTTATCTGTGAAGATGTTGCAGCAGGTTGGAGTTCAGTAACAGCAGAAAAACTCTATGATCGCAATTTCGGAGAACAATTTGCCCTTCACCATTTTGAAACAGAGACCCAAGCAATTAGAGATATTTACGCTGCGGGGTTAAGCGATTCTCATGTAGAAATTCTGAGTAGATTTCAAGTAAGGGCGAATTTAGTTGTTCCTATAGTCAAAGATGAGAAAGCATGGGGACTATTGTGCATTCATCAATGTAATAATACCCGCGAGTGGAAAAATTCTGAGATTAAATTTGCTAAATCAATTTGTAATAATTTAACTCTTGCAATCGAACAAGCAGAGTATCTCCAACAAGTAGAGTTACAGACAGTAAAACTTACTCAAGCTGCTCAACACCAGAAAGTCATATCTAAAATAGTTGAAAAAATCCGTCAGTCACTTGATATAGAAGTCATTTTTTCAACAACTACACAAGAAGTAAGACATATTCTCCAAGTTGATCGCGTTGTTATATTCCGTTTTAACTCTGATTGGAGTGGTAATTTTGTTGCAGAATCATTTGATGAACACTGGATATCTTTAGTTGGGGCATATCCAGTAATAAATGACACTTACCTACAAGAGACAAAGGGAGGGCGTTATGCTAACAATCAGACTTTAACTGTTAATAATATATATGAAGCTGGGCTTAATGAGTGTCATATAGCTTTGCTAGAACAATTTCAAGCTCAAGCATTTACTACTGCTCCAATCTTACAAGGCGATAAACTCTGGGGGATTATTGGTGCATACCAAAATACAGGTCCTAGAGCCTGGCAAGCTGATGAAGTTGATTTACTAGCCCAGGTTGGTTCTCAGTTGGGTGTGGCTTTAAGTCATCATGAATTGCTAGCAAAAGCTGAGTACCAAACAGAGCAACAGAAAGCATTAACTACGGTAATTACTCGTATTCGGGAATCTCTTAAGTTCAACACCATTTTTCGAACTACTGTTGTAGAAGTACGTCAGTTGCTTCAAGTAGATAGGGTCGCAATCTTTCGTTTCAACCCAGACAACGATTGGGAAGGAGAAATCATCCATGAAGATGTAGGCTTGGGTTTTAGCTCAGCAATTACGGAGAAAGTTTACGATCGCTGTTTTAGTGAAAACTTTGCACCACTTTATCGCCAAGGTCGAGTAAATGCGATCGCTGACATTTATCAACATGATTTCAAAGAATGCTACATAAAAATCCTAGAACGATTTCAAGTCCGTGCAAACATTGTTACACCCCTACTTAAAGAAGGTGAGTTATGGGGACTCCTGTGCATTCATCAATGCAGTAGACCCAGAGAGTGGAAAAATAGTGAAATTGAATTTGTCTATCAAATTGCCGAACAATTGGGAGTCGCTTTAAAACAAGATTCTTACTTGAAAAAAGTCAAAGCACAAGCAGTTCAGCTAGCAGAAGCCAAAGAACGCGACAAAGCCATGGAAAGGCAGAAGTTGTTAGCTATGACTGTGGATAAAATCCGTCAGTCACTTGACATTGAAACTATTTTTACAGCTACGACTCAAGCAGTCAGAGAATTACTCAAAGTAGAGAGAGTTGCAATCTACCGCTTTGATTCGAATTGGAGAGGAAAATTTGTTGCAGATTCTTTTCAGGATGGTTGGGAACCCTCATCAAACTCGCAATCATTAATGATGCCAACTTTTTTAGATGTGGACAATGAAAACCTTCCCCGCAACGAAATTTTTGTTCCCATATCCCAAGGTGATAAGTTATGGGGTTTGCTAGTCGCCAATCAAACTTCTCAACCTCGTGTTTGGAAAAATGAAGAAGTCGATTTACTAGCTCAAGTCGGTGTGCAGTTAGGAATTGCGATTCAGCAGGGAGAACTGCTCCAACAAACCAAAGAGCAAGCCACACAACTTACTAGTGCTTTGCAGGAAATTAAACAAACTCAGGATTATTTGATCCAGGGTGAAAAAATGGCAAGTTTATGGGAATTATTTGCTGGTGTCGCCCATGAAATTAATAATCCCATTAATTTTATTCTCAGCAACCTCACTCACATGAGAAAATATGCCCAACATCTACTGCAGATGGTAAATAACTACCGTGAGCATTCTCCAGATAAATTATTAAATATTCAAGGGCAAGTAGAAGAGCTTAATTTAGATTTTATAACTGAAGATCTACCGAAGATGCTTTACTCTATGGAACTTGGAGCAAAACGCATCAATCAGATTGTTCTTTCACTACGAAACTTTTATCGAACAGATGAAGCTGAGTTAAAAACAGTCAACATCCATGAAGGATTAGATAATACTTTACTTATTTTAGGGCATCGTTTGAAAAAAAATGAACGTTATCCAGGAATCAAAGTTATTAAACTCTATGGCAAACTACCTTTAGTTGAATGTTATCCCGCCCAATTAAACTTAGTATTCATGAATATCTTGGCAAATAACATTGATACTTTGGAGCAGAAGTTTATAAGCACAAAACAAAAATACTCAAAATCTAATACAGAAAATCCCGTTCTTCCTTTATCTATCTGCATTATCACCGAATTGGTTGATGACAAAGTTACGATCAAAATTACAGATAATGGTTTGGGGATGCCAGAATTTGTACGCCAACGGATTTTTGAACCCTTTTTCACCACCAAAGAATTAGGTCAAGCAACAGGATTAGGATTATCTATCTCTCGTCAAATAGTGGTTGAAAAACACAAAGGTCAAATTAAATGCTCTTCTCAGTTAGGACAGGGAACAGAATTTCTAATTGAAATCCCCGTTAAACATAATTCCTGAAGTCATTATTGCGGGACTAACTATTCCCAATAACAATAACAGAAAAGTTATTTACCTCAAATTTTTGATTATCGTAGTAACTGTACATCTCTTTCTTCTCCTTCTTAACTGTAATTCTCTAAATTTAATTTTCTAACTTTCAAACATCCAAACCTCAAGTCCTCAAAATTTGGTTTATGGATATAGCACTATGTTTTGTGGTCAGGAAATTTTCTCCTTTAGCCCTTACCTACAAGAAAAAATATGATTTCCTAACTTCTATCCTTATTGGGATATATTTCCAGATCGAATTTACTATTCCTTAGTAAGGTTATCGCTAATAAATATTTTTGAAATGAATGTTGATAATTATTTTACTTTCTTGATTGAAATTGGACCTATAATTTAAGTTCGCTTTCGGCTAAAAAGTTATATATTTTCCTGTGTTAATAAGAAAAATCAAGGGATTAATTTCAGATAAAATAAAGCTAAAGCTATATTTAGCAAGTAAAAAATACCACTATAAAGTGTATTGTCAATGTAGAGTTTTCTGTAATAAGTGCTTAAAAAATAACACATATAAAAGTTGAGTATTATACTTAACAATGATGTTAATGTATATTTAAAATATATTTACTCGTGATAAATAGTAACTTAAGTTATCCTAGTATCTCTTTATGTACCCGAGTCTGCTCGTGTACTTGAAATTACTATTTATATGGCATCAAACATGGTGTATGCTGCAGCTATGCTGTTAATAGAAAACTTGTGTATAAAAACAACTGATTTATTGATTATTTGTTTGACTAAAGTATGTTACTTGACGTCTTGTACCAAAAAATTATCTAGAAGAATAGAAATTGTAATACTTTAGGTCTTAACAAGGAAAATAAAGGATTTTGGAATTTTTATCCCATCAAAGGCTATTCACAATTCGAAACTTTGAATCTCAGCAAGAAGGGAAAATGTTATTTTTTCGTGTGAGTGATGC
>JAAUYH010028216.1_pt1 | contig 12052 bp, 5 predicted proteins | sample 7278061 | NCBI WGS metagenome assembly JAAUYH01 (sample SAMN14350203, study PRJNA611818) | marine sediment metagenome | isolation source: surface marine sediment (0.6m) | place: French Polynesia: Moorea | collected 2018-08
TACAAACACACTAATTCTAGAACTTTGTTCGGGGCAGAGCCTGAATTGTTCAGTCAAATTTTCAACCAGGTTTCAGCAATTTGAGAACTCGATTAAGATGCGATTACCCTGGATGCTCGGCTTTGACTTCATCCAAACCATCAAGTAATAAAGTTAGTTCTTGTCTCTCGATCCAAGGCTTACTCCAAGCTTTTGGCACTTGATAATTATCTCGCAGTTCTTCAATTAACCATTTTTCTAATGGGAGTTGCTTTTCTACCCAAGAAGATAGATTAAAAACTACAGGAATTGGTTTTTTGGAATTTTCCCGCGATTCGGTTACCAGTCTTTCTGCTAATTGCAATAAGGCTATAGTTTTTCCCGATCCTGGCTCTCCTAAAATCAGCAGAGTTTGCCCATCACTAATCTGACTAGTAATATCTGTATTCTTGACAGAATCATAGGACTGCTCGATATCAAAGGGGATTACTTCCAGGTTGTCTAAAGGTCGTAAAATTTGTCCTGAAGGATGATCTTTATCGATATCAGTAGCAGTATTAAAATACAGAGATGGTTTCAGAAAACCTTTAATCCAAAACTCTTGAACTTTTTTTATCAGAGTTCCGCGTTGTTTAAGTTCAAAATCATCAATTTGTTTTTCTCGATGAATAATTCTTTGTCCAAAATTGTCTAAGATATTTCTTAAGTTATCCTTGTATCTTTTTCTTCTACCCTCCTCAATAAACTCCTGCTCTAATTGAGGCGATACATTCGATGCCAATTGACTTTCTAAAGACTTATTGTGTTTTAAAATTATCTCTAATGGCTCTACAGTAGACTCGAACGTCTCATCATCAATGACTTCTAGCTTGCGCGATTTATTATTAATTTCATCGATAGAAGTAACCACTTCTGCATTCTCAAGGTTACTTTTAATAGAGACATATCCCCATTCATAACAGGTTTCTATGGGCTGTTCTTCTGCTATGCCTTTATAAAACCCAATAGAGAAATAATGAGCAACTTGATCTAAAATTTCTCGACTCGTACCAATTACATAAGGAATATATTCAGCAATTACATCAGCTTGAACCTCTGTATAACAGGCATTTAAAAGGATACATTCTATTCCTTCTCCATGACTATTTAAAATATTAGCTAACTCCTCATTAGATAGAGGCTGCTCGATGCCTTCTTTGTTGACAAAGACCAGTCCTTTTTTCCCAGCACCATGACCACAAAAATGAACAATCAGAGGGTGATTTTCCAATATGAGATTATCGATACTTTCTGCATTAACCGCTAGCTCAATTTCAACATCAAATTTTTCATTACGCTTAATCGCATCTTTTAAATCTTTGATTTCATAATCTAAACGTAGATCGCCTTTGGGATTAGCAGCTAGGATTAAAATCTTTTTGCTCATGATTTATTCCTCTAGTTCCATGTTGGCAAAATGTTCCATCAACATACGGTGATAAAAAATATAGCCACCACCCACTTTTTTCATTAATAAGAGTTTTGAAGCATGATCGAGGAAGTGAGCATAGTTCCAGGGGATTTGATTTTTATAGAAAAGAATTTGACGAAGATTAAAGTGTTTAATAACAGTAGCTCCTCCACTTCTAAGCCACAAAATAAACCCTACAGTCATACCGACAAACAAACCAACAAACAAGCTATACAATAATGAATACTCACTATCGGAATTAAATAGAGAAATCAGACCACTAACTATTCCCCAGATAAAAACATTAATTATTGATATTCTCATAGAATTTTTATTTGAATTCCAAACTCCTTGATTGGGAAGTGTTGACTGTTTTAGTAATTCGGTACCAGAAAATCCACCATGAATTGAAAATAATAATCCAAGTATTACTCCAGATATAATGATAACGAGTCCAGCCTCATTAAATCCACTAGTTAAAGCATAGTGAATATCTTCACCCCATAACAACCATACAGTTAATGTTCCGATCAATCCAACAATTAATCCCAAAAACAAACCACAAATCAACCCCAATAAAAATTCTCTAATAATATTAGATAGAGCTGTTTTCCATGACCATTTCATTTGCTCATATAATCTTATTTTCATAGAAAAACTAGAAACTATGCCCCCAATTATTCCAAAAGGCAATCCTATTGTTAGTGAGTCTGATAATACTTGTCCAAAGTTACTATAGAATCTTGATTCACCTGGATTTAAAGTTCCATGTGCAAGTAACAATAAAGTATATGATAATGTGACGATTAATCCACCTAATATAAAATTTATAATTCGATAAATCAATTTATCTCGTTTACTCTCAAGTAAAGATGCTTGTAAATTCTCAATTAGAAAAATGATTTTCGATTCTTTAACCATTATTTTGGCTAACCAACTGAGCCAAAGTAAAACTTTCGCTTGTGGATATTTTTCTTCTATGTCTTCACTATTGAGATTTTTTTTAATATAGGATTCAAATAAATTATATTTGCGGTCTTTTGCTATCCGAAACTGCAATAGACATTGCTCTGCTGAACAGCCATGATAAGTCCAACACATCATATTTAAAATTAAAGGAGTTTGAGCAAATTCAGCTATTTCTTTATCTTGTTCAATAACTGTTTTCAACCCCAATAGAGAATCATCAGCATTTTCTAGAAAGTTTAATAACTGTTGTTTAGACAGAGGTTGGATACAAATCGCACTACTTAGTAACAGTCTTTCAGCAAGAGCTTCATAGTCTTTGACGCGACTACAGACGACAATTTCTGTTTCTAGATGATTAGCGATAAATTTATTAATTGCTCTAACGCAAGCGTTACGATAATTAGCCTTGACCTCATCCAAACCATCAAGAAGCAAAGTTATTTGTTGTTCTTTTATCCAAGCCTTACTCCAAGTCTTAGGTACTTGATATTTATCTTTTAATTCTTCGATTAACCATTCTTCTATTGGCTGTTGCTTTTCTCCCCAAGAAGAGAGGTTGAAAACTAGAGGAATTGGTTTTGTTATATCTTGCTGTGTTTGCTCGATCAGTTTTTCGGCTAACTGCAACAAAGCAATAGTTTTACCAGATCCTGGATCTCCCAATATTAGTAGTGTCTTACCATCACTAATTTGACCTGCTATATCTGTTTGTTTTAGTGTGTCATAGGAGTCATCGATATTGAAGGGAATAACTTCAATATTATCCAACGGACGTAAAATTTGACCAGAAGGTTTTAAAAATCCCTTAATCCAGAATTCCTCTACTTTATTTACCAAAATCTTACGTTGTTTGTATTCAAACTCGGAAATTGGCTTTTCTCTTTCAATAGTGTTTTTTCCAAATCTTTCTAGGACATTGCGGAGGTTGTCATAATAATCCTTTCTCTCTACTTCTTCAAGAATAGTTGTTTGGAATTCTGGATGTATTCTTGATAATGATTCTAAAGTATTAACAGCAGGATTTACTTTGAGTAGAATTATATTAGCAGTAGTATCGTTAGCTGATTCTTCTTCTTCAATAACTTCAAATTTGCGGTGAATTTCAGAATCTTCAAGAGGCACAACCCGAACTTTATTTAAGCCAATCTCCACAGCATTACAACCTAGTTCATAGCATCTTTCTATATCATCTCCATAGCCCAATGCTTCATAAAAACCAACTGCAAATAAATAGGCAGCACGATCTAAAATTTCTCGACTTGTACCAATAACATAGGGTATATATTCACCAATAGCCTCTGCTTGAGTTTCTGTAGTGCAAGCATTAAGCAAGACACATTTTATTTCTTCACCAAAGATTTTAAATAAACCCGACAGGGCATTATTACTAAGCAGTTTTCCTTGATCTAGGACTAAACCTTCTTTCCCAGCACCATGACCACAAAAATGAACGATATAAGGATGATATTCATGAAAATGTTTTTGAATATCTTCTGCTTGTACTGCTGGTTCTATTTCAACAATAAAATCTTTGTTTCGTTTAATTGCTGCTTTTAAATCTCTGATTTCTGTATCTATATTTGGTAAATCATCGTTAGAATTGGAAGATAATATAAGAATTTTCTTGGTCATTTTTATTTTAATATATATTTAATTATTTTTAACAAAATCTTTAACTTGTTAAGTTTTATGTTAATGATTTGATTGATTTTTTTTGACAAAGTCTCTATTTATCTATTTTCATTTTGGCAAAATGCTCCATCAGCATTCGATGTACAAAAATATATCCACCGCCCACTTTTTGTGTAATTAGATATTTAGTAGTGAAATCTAAAAATCGACTATAATTCCAGGGACTATACTTATTAATATACAGAATGCAACGTATTATAAAATGTTGAATACTAAAAAATCCTGATAATAAAAATCCTCCAAATCCAAGAAATAAAAATAAATAAATCATAAGTGGGCTAAAAAAGGAGATCAGAAGATAGTTCGATAAATTTAATTTATATAATAAAGTTAGTATTCCTATAAAAGAAAAAGAAATCATAGTGGCGACTAAGCAACCTATAAGCCCTAAAATAATAGCATTTTTAAAAGACAGCCAAGTTCCTTCATTTGGTTTAAAATTTTTATTTTTATCTGCATATAAAAAATCTATGTTTATGTTTTCTGTAAGTAACTTTAATAATGGATCTAATATTATTGTAGCCAAAAAACTGTAAGCTAAAATACCAAAAACACGATTACCTGTCTTGGAAGAAAGCAATGCTATTACAATATATAAAAAGCTATAAAGTATCAAAACAAGTGTTATCACTATGACTTTAGGTAAAGCTTTTTCGATCAAATCAAATGTATCCAGATTTGTTGATTTTGTTTCTAAAAAAATAAATGAAATAAAAAAGCAACTACTTATAATCCCTCCTACTATAGAATTGGCAGCTGAAGGATAAAGTCCCATTGTATCTTTATATATAGACTTTATCGTAGATGAAACTGTTACTTCATGTATGAAATGTAAACTATTACTAGTAGCAATACAGCCTATTAAAAAACCTACAAATGCTATTACGAAAATATATCTTCTCTTGTGTATTATGTTTGCTTTATAGTCAGTTTGGCTTATGCTTTCTATTAAAAAAACTGATTTCGACTCACAAACCATTTTTTTTGCAATAAAATTCATCCATTTGATATATTTTTTTTTGTTTATCTGAAAATCATCACTTGGTTTAAAAACTTCGTAGATATAATTGTCAAATAATCTTTCATAACGCTTATCTTTTACTTTTAATTCTTTTAATATTTTTTGAGATGAATAATTTTTATAAGTAATAGTCATTACATTGAAAATGAGAGGAGTTTTAGCAAACTCTTCTATTTCAGTATCATTTTTCAATAAAGTTTTTAAGCCATAAAGTTGATCTCCAGTATCTTTGAAATACCAATCAATATGTTCTGATGTTAATGGTTGAATATAAATTGCATTTCTCAATTGTAATTTTTTGGAAAGAGATTCATATTCGTGAAAGCGACTACAAATAACTACTTCTGTTATTCCATGAGAGTTCAAAAATTGATTAATAGCCTTAGTACAATCACTTCTATGCTCTTGTTTAACTTCATCTAAGCCATCAAGTAATAGTAGTAATTGTTCTTGTTCGATCCATTGTTTAGCTAATGATTTAGATAACTGATATTTCTCCTTCAGTTCTATTACTAGCCATTCATTAATTGATTTACGTTTAGTTGCCCAAGATGACAGATTAAAAACTACTGGAATTGGTAAAGATAAATTTTTCTCAGCTTTCTCAATAAATCTTTTAGCTAATTTCAATAAAGCAATTGTTTTTCCTGAGCCTGGTTCTCCTAATATTAAGAGAGTTCGACCATCACCCATTTGTTCAAAAATATCTGTGGCATTTAACCATTCATAAGAGGAATTAGGGTCTACTGGTAGTTCTTGATATTGGCTAAAGGGATTATGGACTAAATTAGCTCTTTCTTCTATTTTTAGTTCTAATAATGCTTTGGTATGTAAAGAATTTTCTAAGACTCCATTAATCCAAGAATCTCTAACTTTATTGAGTAATATTTTTCGGAAAAGATATTCTTTTTTGCTTAGTGTTGCTTGCTCTCTTCTTCCTAAATTAAAGTCTTCCTGATTATCTTGAATATATTTTTCTCTAGCAATATCTTCAGCAAATAGAGTTAAAATTGATTTAATTTCAATTATTGGTTTGAGATGTTCGGGAATGAGTTCGCATTCTTCAAGATCTAGTACTTCAAATTTTCGAGTGTGTCCAGAAAGTTTTGATAACTCTAATTCGATCGCATTTTTGCCCAATCTAAAACATTGCCTGATTTGTTTTCCTTTCCCTAAAGCCTGATAAAATCCCTTGGCAAAAAATATAGCTGCATCATCAGCAATAGCTTGATTCATGCCGATCGCATAATTTATATACTTTGCTATCTCATCAGCTTGAACTTCGCTATAGCAAGCATTAAGCAAAACACATTCAATAGTATCGTCAAACTCTTTAAACAAATTTGATAATGCTTGAGTGCTAACTAATTGTTCTTTACCCGAAGAATCTGCAAAAACCAACCCATTTTCTCCGCTACCATGTCCACAAAAATGAACGATTCTCGGTTCGTGTTCGAGAAAAAGATTTTGTATATTGCTAGGTGAAATAGCATCATTAATAACAACATCAAACTCTTGAAGATTCTCGCTGTCTTCGATTATATTTTTTAAGGCATGAATTTCATAACCTAAGTCTAAGTCGGCTCTTGGATTTGATGCCAAAATTAGAATTTTTTTCTTCATCTTCACTAAAAACTAGAGGATAGTTACATTTATGAGCCAGGAAAAAGAATCTAAATCTATTTTCGCTTTACAGTTATCTGAATTTCTTTTGTTACCCATTCTTCTCCAGGTTCAAAAATTGCCTCGACTCTGCTAACAGGGGGGTTCTTATCGACATCTGTTCCAAACGCTGCAAACAGACTTTCTAATACACTTCTACTTTTAGTATCATCTAATCCTTTACTTTTTGCTCTTACTAAAGGCTGATCTAAGGGTGGTAGTTCTATCCAACGAAAATCGGCTTCACCGTACATGGCAAAGATTTTAATGATTTCCATTTTTTTCTGATACTCTTGCTTGTCGGGCAAACTTAATCTAAGTTTTCGATTAATTTCTTCTCCAGGTGCGAAACGATAGAATTTCTCGGGAGTTTTAGGAGGTTTGAGAGGAATTCGGGAAACTTCCCAAGTAGGTTCGAGATCAATCGCTACAACATTTATCTCCTGGGAAGAGATATTTTTAATATGTAATGTGGCAATATCGCCAGAGAAAAGAGTAACGTTATTAGAGTTATTATCTGCTTCTTCTGTTGGTGAACTATTTTGCGGAATTAATTTAACTTCTAAGGCATTTGCTAAATCTGAGTAAGGATTTTTTAGTCCTTGTACGGCTTCGTATTTAGCTAAATGAACCAATCTTTTAACTATTTTTTTTCCTGCATCAGGATCGCCAATTTTGACTACAGGAAATAGGTTATCTATGGGTAAACCCTTGGCAATTTCATATTCTCCTTCTTGATTAATAGAAACCTGAAAATGTTCTTTGCGTTGATTTCCAGTAGCTTCTTTAATCCAGCCATGCCCTTCCATTGCTTTGCGTATCGCCTCAAGAGCAGGAGCTTGTTTGGCTAATAGTTCTGGAGGCAATTGATTATCATTTGTTCCTTCTTCTTTTGCAAACAGGTTTACTGCTTGAACCAAGTCTACTGGAGGAGCGAGCATTATTGCCTGCGCGCCCTGTTCGATTGTTTTTCCTTCGTCTAGGGAAATTACTTTAGCATGAGATTTTAAAGCCAAAGATTCTTCAATCTCAACTACAGCTATATGCTGAGAATTTGCTAAATCGATCGCTCCTAAAGGATGAATGCCAAATCTCGCCCCTTTACCCAACCCAGTGCTCATCCCAGCACTTAGTTCGACCTGGATAATATCATTTTCTACTTCGGTGACATTGGCAACAGATACAGAATATTGATAAGAAATGCGATCGCTGCCAAAAATCAGGCGATCTCCTGCCCCCAATAACACAGGGGTTTGTTTTTCTCTCAATTCACTGCGAACTTTGGCATTTAATCGCTCGAATAGCATTTGATAGGTAGATCCTTGAGGCAGACTAGTTAGAGTATTGAGCATCCAATAGGTCAAAGCACCACATTTTTCGCCGTCAATTCTATATTCAAAGGCTTCTTCGGTATCTAAACAAGCTCCGATAAACACGTATTCGTTTGCTTGAGGCAACCAGACTCCCTGAGATTTGTTAGCAATTTTCCAATTGGCTATTAACTCCTCATCTGAAGCAACTAAACTTGTTATCTTGCTATCCTTAGTATCAATTTCTTTACTTCCTCGAACAGCATAATCTCCTCTAGTAGCATCCCCAGAATGGCAACTATCAAAAATCACTGTAGTAACGCAACCTTTATCAGTTAAACGCTTCAGTAAAGTGGTGATTTCAACATCACGAAGATGGCGACTATTCTCATCAGCAATATCCATAGGAACTATGCTTTCATCGTGTCGAACACCTCCTTTAAGATCCCCGTAAATTGTTTTTGCTCTGCCTCCATGACCTGAATAATGAATGTAAACCTGATCGCCCGAATTAGCAGTGGCAGTTATTTCTGCGAAGGCATTGACAATATTTTTATAGGTAGGAAGTAAGTTATCTTTTGCTGCTCTGATCGAACCTAACTGATTTGTTTCTTTAACAGGTGCAGTAAGCGCCCAAATCTGTTCTGAAGGAAGTTCTAAGGTTTTTTGGAGATATGCTTTGACTTTAGTAATATCTCTTACGCATCCACCCAAATTTTTATAAATTGGAGGATACGTGGGGATAGATTGATAATTATCGATTCCAATCAATAAAGCATAAAATTTTGATTCTGTATTCTGAGCCATGACTTAAATTTAAACTTTGTACAATAAAGGTGTTAGAATGACTGCTCTAAATATTTGTTTAATAGGAGAAACTTAAATACAGTAGTGCGTAGGAAAAACTAGGCAAAAAGTGCAGAGCGAGTATTATTTCCAATCACTCCATCTACAACCTAAATTTGATTTATGTAATTGCAAACAAATCGTGAACTGCTCCGGGCGCATTCTTGTCAATACTATCAGTTTGAACAGTAATGCGATAGAGTCCTGAATCTAGTTCTAAATTTTCTGGTTTGATCGCGAATCCTCCGCCATTCGACTCAAAATCAATATTTAAAGCTGGTTTGGAATCGGATAAACATTTAATAGTTGCTTTTAAACTGTCAAAACTAGGATCTCCATTAACTTGAGCTTTGATAGTAATTTCATCACCTTTGAAATAGGCATCTTCTAAATCCAAGCTAATTCCTGTAGCAGCCTTAATAGAACGCGCTTTTTCCTCTCCTCGACCGCGAATATCCTCGATATTACCGATAGTTTCAGCTAATGGAAATTTATTGAGCAGAGATAATAAAATATTGTCTTGATTTTGCAGGGCGCCGTGTTTTTCCGCAACAAAATTCACAATTTCTAATACATCTTGGTCGCTAAATTCGATGGGAAAGGCGGAAATTTGGGGAACAGTACCATCACCATCAGCTAAATGATCTAAATTCTTTCCTTGCATGATGCGTGGTAATTCTCGACTGACTTCAATTAGACCATCTTTTAAAGTGGCTGATTGTAAGGTGGGCTGTTGCACCCCCACAAAAGGCACAGTAGCAAACTGTTCGTGATATTTATTATCTTGGCGATTAGAATTGACCGCAGATTCAATTTCCCGATGGAAGGCTAAGGCATCTTGAGCCATATCTCGATTGATATTAGGTAAATTATCAACTTCCGCGATCCGTTTATTCTCATTTCCTACTTGAAGCACTGGGTAGATAGGAAGCAGCTGATAGACTGAAGGTAGCGATCGCATTACTTCACTTAAATCCACAAAGGCTTTTTTCAAGCCATTAGCCAGGGAGTTAACAGCATTTAGAGAACCACGATAGGGAGTACCGAAAGTAAATAGTGCCTTACAATCTTGCCAACCGCCTAATACTTCTAAGTGATAGCGAGAGATTAAGCCTCCCATACTGTGCGCCATGAGGATCACTTTTGCATCCTGATTACCACTGTGTTCACGCCAAGCTTTTAAGCGTTTGTTAATTAATGAATTTAAGATTCTGGCATTGATGCGATTATCTCTGCGCCAGTCGTAGGGAAAATGATAGAAGTTGGCAGGGGGATGTGCGTCGTTGTAGATATCCCCTTTAGTAACCTCGAAAGTTTTCGGGTCTATTCCAGAGTTCTTGACTTCAAAGTTATCGGTAATCAGCTTTGATGTTTCAGAATAACCATCTAATATCTTGACCAAACCTGCCAGAATCTTGGCATCATTCACGATTCGTGCTGCTTGAACACCATCGCCATAGGCGTAATCTTCAGCTTTGCTCCCTTCTATAATTTCTTTTCCTTTTAGGGCATCTTCTTGTTCTAGCTTAAGTTGCTGAATTACACCGCCTCTACTTCCCAAAATTTGCGAAAACGCTGCTTTGGAAGCTCCCCAAATATCTGTGGCATCTTTTTGTAAAACTGTCCCAGTGATTCCTGGCAAAATAATCACCATGTCTTGTAATGGTGTTGGCATACTGCTCCTCCTAAATTCAGATTTGGTATTTGTGGAATAAAAAATTCTTTTAGCTCAAAGCGGCGATCGCACTATTAAATTTTGCTATTTGACTGGTTAATTTGGTACGCATAATTTTGCCAGCGTTTTCTAACAAAAAGATCGAAAGTTTGTTTACGTCTTTGCTATAATTTATCTTCAATAGCGATGCATACCTCGGCAGGAATTACGCCATACATTCTGCCACCATCAATTGATAGTATTTTTTTCATAATAAAACGCTAATATATTACTTTACAAAATTTTTTAATAATAAGGAAATTATAATTTAAATACTCTACTATTTATATTTAAATTTAGAAATTTTATTCTTTTAGGGGGTCTATCATTGTACCTTGCCTCAAATAAGATAAAGTTTGTAGCGCCTTCGAGTAATCTCTATTTGGAGTTAATTTAAATAAAACATAATCACAATTACCATTAGGTTGTTCTGATGAACAAAGAACAGTTTGACCATCTTTTTTTTCTAAAATAAAATGTTGTAAAACTCTTAATTTTCTTAGATTTTCCAATCTACGACTAACTAAATGACAACGGTAAAGTGGAGGACCAAAGTAATTTGAAACCCATCCTATCCAAGGCTCTACTTGTTTATAACTAGAATGACGATACAATGTTTGTGGTATGTCATTTACTTTAGCCTGACACCAAAATCCTCTATTACTATTATGTAAGCTAGGATAATCTATTTTTGCTGCTTCGATAAACTTTTCATTTGCTTCCTCGATCAAACCTTTATCTGCTAACAAATAACCTTCTGTAATTAATTTTCTGTAAAGTAATCTTTGATTTGCAAGTTTGGATACCTTCTTTTCTAAATCAGCGAAATTGATTTTAGAATTATAAGAATCTAATTTAGCTGCCTTCTCTATTATTAATTTTGCTCCCTCTAAATCATCTTTTTCTCTGGCAAACATCAAACCTAAATCAACTAAAAATTTAGAATCAAAGTTATTTTTCCAATTATTGTAATCCAAGCAAATATTTAAACCAGATACTATCTCTGTTGCAATAAGACTGGTATCTTCATTCAAACTATTAAAATAGTCACATCCAATTTTTAATAAATGTTGCCAATTACCTCCATTCCATAAGCGTATTGTAGAATCACTACTACCACTGATGATATATTTATTATCATTGCTAAAGGCTACAGAATTGATAGCATTTTGATGCCCAGAAAAAGTGTGGATTAGAGTTTTCTTTTCTACGTCCCATAAACGTATTGTAGAATCACTACTACCACTGATGATATATTTATTATCATTGCTAAAGGCTACAGAATTGATAGCACTTTGATGACCAGAAAAAGTGTGGATTAGAGTTTTCTTCTCTACGTCCCATAAGCGCACTGTAGAATCACGACTACCGCTGACAACGTATTTATTATCACCCCTAAAGGCTACAGA
>JAAUYH010087149.1_pt1 | contig 12052 bp, 8 predicted proteins | sample 7278061 | NCBI WGS metagenome assembly JAAUYH01 (sample SAMN14350203, study PRJNA611818) | marine sediment metagenome | isolation source: surface marine sediment (0.6m) | place: French Polynesia: Moorea | collected 2018-08
AGACGATTTAAAGCAGCATTCAGACGTCTTCTCCCAAACAGAATTTGGCTATCAATATTAGTTAACCAAACTCCCCTGAGTTCTTGTTGCGTTGAGTTGTTTGCAAGCAAAGTTTGCTTAAATGCAGAACTACTCAGAAGAGAAACAGGTAAGTTGGCGATATTTTGCGCGTAGGTAGGAACTGAGGAAAGCATCAGTGTCGCTACCATACCCAAAGCAATCAACCCTGTAAAAAATGACTTTTTTTTGCCAGCATAACTAATATATCCCGGCAATAATTTAACACACCACTTTTTAAAAATATTCATCATGAGATTGATGGGAAACTTCACAAGCACCATGAAATTATCAAACATCAATGACCGAAAAAATAGTCCATAAGTTGCTTTTTTACCTTGGTTTTTAATTAAATTTTTATTCTGAGTTATTAAGAGGTGTGATTATACACTCATAAAAAATTAAACAAACCGATCACAATTTTCCTGATTTACCTGTTGAAGTTGTTGGATATAAATAAATCCAAACCCTTGATTCAAAAGGTATACAGCGAATGTGGGGTGACACACCTCACCCTCACATCCTAAGCCGTGATTATGATCAATCTAGGTTATCCCAAATCAGTGTCATCAAACTTGCTTAGTATCAAATACCTTTGAGTGATTAAGTAAGTTTGCTGATATTCCTTCAACGGGCGTTCAAATTAAGTTCGCGTTCAAAGCAAATTCAAATAAAATCGGTGTCTGTTAATGATTGGCTCAATCGATTCTCCCAATGGTAAGGTAAATATTACTTCTGTCGCTCAAAGATTGGTGAGGACTATAGTGTTTTCCAAGGGACAGTTTTCACTTCTGTTAGCACGCTGTAATTCAACTGCAAAGCAGAAACAAATATTGAGTCTAATGCGAGAATTTTCACCAGTGGAAATTGCGGAATTATCTTTACCAAATAATGCTGAAACACTTTATAACAGCATTGCTTCTGGTTTAGATGCAAAATTGCCTCAAGGACTAATGGTAACAGGTTTAGAGTCGGTTCGAGACGTTAATCAATTAATGATTTCTGCGAACTTTATGCGCGATGAATTTCCCAAACATTATAATTTCCCCATTGTTTTATGGGTAAATGACGAAATATTACGAAAGCTGATCCGCTTAGCACCGGATTTTAAAAATTGGTCTACTACAATAAGGTTTGATTCGCTGCAAGAAAGTTTAATGGAACCTCAAGTCTTAAGTGCTTAATGAAGTTATTCGCTATAAGTTTTTGATAAAGAAATAAAACCTAGGGTGTGTTAGGCGCGCAAGGGAATATCTTTTTTGGTCATATTTATCGCCGCGCCGTAAACCACCGTCGTATAAGATTAATATGCGGTAATTTTTTACAATAATTTTCTATAAAAAACCCATAGATTATTTTCTCCCCTTACCTCCGAGGGGATTTTATTTTTTATACTGTTTTTTTATAAAACTACTGAATAATGATTTCTATACAGTCAATTTAAAGTTTACTTCACAAATCTCAGGAACAAACTTTAAATATTACAACGTCTAATATTGTGTCTATATATATCGACATAAATTCTATATCTAGGGATTACCTAATAAATAAAATCTAATTTCCTGAGAAGATATTTAATTTTGATTTTTAAGTTTGAAAGTTTTAATTTGCCTGAAAGTTTCTAATTTGAATATTTTTAGTCTCAGTGTCGGTTTATTAACTATTTAACTACAATTTATCGCCCAAAGTATTTACTATCAACGATTGTACTTTATTGATTTATCTTCGAAACACCATGAATATTTTTTCTTTTACTAATATTAACACCAATCAAAGAAGAATTTTAGCTACTTTGATTTTAGCTGGATTTATCTCCATTGGTAATGGATTACAAATGTCCGATAATTCCATTGCAACAGCAACAGATATTCCTTTACAAACTAATAATAGAGTTGTTAAGGGAAGTCTCAAAAGAAATGGTTTACCACGTAAAGTTACAAGGGCTGTATTAAGGGACTTATCTCGTCGAGAAAACATCGCGATTCGCAAATTAGAAATCATCGATTACCAACAAAAAACTTGGAGTGATGGTTGTTTGGAATTGGGTGGTGCAGCAGAAATATGCACTCAGGCTTTGGTTCGTGGTTGGGAAGTGATAGCTAGTGATGGAGACCGTACTTGGACTTATCGTACTAACCAAAATGGACGTTTAATCCGCTTAGCAAAAGATAAACGCACAAATAATAGATTATCCAGAACCCTGAAAAATCGCGTCCTCAAAACAGCATCCCAATACTTGAGACAACCGATTTCTCGTTTGAGAATTACTAATGTAGAACGGGAAACTTGGAATGATAGCTGTTTGGAACTAGGGGGTATTGCAGAAAGTTGTTTGCGCACTTCGGTTCCAGGGTGGCGTTTTGTTGTACGCACTTCAAAACAAACTTTGGTTTATCACACCAATAAAGATGGTTCGGAAATTCGCTTAAACGAACAAGCTAGCGATCGCGCTGATGCAAGATTACCCAAAAAGGTTAGATATGCAATCTTAAAAGATGCGGCAGCATGGTCTAAAATATCACCATCAAGATTAAAGATTGTCAAAGCCGAGCGTAAAATTTGGGATAATCCCTGTTTTCTTAACTTCGAGCGCTACTGTAACTTTGCATTTATTAGAACACCTGGTTGGATTGTTACAGTTAAAGGTGGGACGCAAACATGGGTTTACCACGCCAATGATAAGGGTTCGGTGGTAGTCTTAGATCGGACACCAAGTTTATCAAATGCTGCAGCAAGGGTTATTAAAAGAGATGCAGCAAGACGATCTTCTCTTAAAGGAAGAAGGTATAGTTCTAATTTCCGAATAATTGAAGTAGAAAAACTGAGAAATTGGAACGGGAGACGGTTTAGAAAACCCGGTTGGAAAGCGATCGTATCCAATGGAAAGCAAAGTTGGGCTTATCGGGTGAATGAAAATGGTTCGGAATTTAAGTTTTTACCCATAGCTAGTTTACCCCCATCAATTGTTGATGCGGTTATTACAGATGCGAAAGCACGCGCTAGAAGTCGAGTAGCAATTTCTGAGAATAATATTGTTGCAGCAAAACAGGTAAGATGGCGTAATGGTTGTTTGGGTCTGCGTAGTCAACGGCGTTATTGTACGATGGTATTAGTTGATGGTTGGCGCATTACTGTCAAAGCTGGACCGGAATCATTTGTTTATCACACCAATAATAGATCCAGAGTAAAATTCAATGCTGCAGCTAGTCGCGTTCTGGGTGGTATTAGTAGTTCCGAAGTTTCACCTATAAACAAGTAAAAAGTAAAAAGTAAAAAGTAAAAAGTAAGAAGTAAGAAGTAAGAAGTAAGAAGTAAAAAGCTACTAAATTATAGGTTTTAGCGCAATACAGTTCAGTTAAGATTTTTTTGAAAACAAATCGCACTGTAGAGACGTACCAGAGGCTAACGCCGACGCCGCAGGCTCTGGTACGTCTCTACAAGATTCATTTGTTCACGAATCTAATACGATTGCTATATATTGGAATGATTTATTAAAAATTCCTAACTCCAATATTATGGGAAATACTACAGCTTGTTTACTTATTTCTTGTCCTGACAAACAAGGGTTAGTCGCCAAAATTGCTAATTTTATTTACTCCAATGGTGGTAACATCATTCATGCGGATCAGCATACAGATTTTGGAACAAATTTTGACAATAGCTTATTTCTGACTCGAATCGAATGGCAATTAGATGGTTTTAATTTACCCCGAGATTTAATCGAACCGGCTTTTAATGCGATCGCACAACCTTTAGAAGCTAAATGGGAATTACATTTTTCTGATAGCATTCCCCGAATTGCGATTTGGGTGAGTAAACAAGACCATTGTTTGTTAGATTTACTTTGGCGACATCGCGCTAAGGAATTTGTTGCAGAGATTCCTCTAATAATTAGCAATCACCTGAATTTAAAAGAAATTGCAGAACAATTTAATATTGATTTTCATCACATCCCAATTACCAAAGAAACAAAACTGGAACAAGAACAAAAACAACTCGACATCTTATCCAAGTACAACATCGATTTAGTTGTTTTAGCAAAATATATGCAGATTTTGAGTAATGATTTTGTTGCTCAATTTCCTCAAATTATCAATATTCATCACTCCTTTTTACCTGCTTTTATCGGTGCGAACCCTTATCACAAAGCTTATGAGCGGGGAGTGAAAATTATCGGTGCTACATCCCATTATGTTACTGCAGATTTGGATGCTGGTCCCATTATTGAGCAGGATGTGGTTAGAATCAGTCACCGCGATACCGTTGGAGATTTAATTAGAAAAGGGAAAGATTTGGAAAGGATGGTTTTAGCCAGAGCAGTAAGGTTGCATTTGAAAAATCGCGTTTTAGTTTACGGTAATAGAACTGTGGTTTTTGAGTAATTTCAATGTCTGAAAAACAAATAGAATTATCCGGACTAGACGGACTAAACTTCCACCTTCTTGATGGAAATTCTCATGGAACAAACTTGTTTAATTCCTTCACTAATAAATGTACTGTCGTTGATGGATTATTCTCCTCTGGATTTTGAGGATTATATTGTTTGAGAAGCTTTTCTGCATTTTTTATCGCAGTAGCTTGCTTCTCAAATATCTGTTCATAAATTATTTCACTATTTTTTTCATATTTTTTTCCAGGTAATGAATTTGCAAGCAATGAATTTAATTTCTTAAGGTATTGATTTCGAGGTATCGCAGTATTGAGAAATTCAAAGTGCAAAATGTACCACAATTCAAAAGCTTCGTTAGAATAAGCGACTCCAAATCCTTCAGCTTCGGCGTTTTGAATTGCGTTATTAAAATCGTTTTTAGTCCAAGAGTCGCGATCGAATACACACCAAACTTGGTCATAACGTTCTTTTTGATTGAATTTCTTCGCATTTTCAACAAGCTTACTTGGATCTAATCCCAGTCCTTTGATATCTATGACATTTTTAGGAACGGGAAAACTCTTAAAGTAATTGGGTTCTGTTTTTGTTCCCTCACACACAATCAAAAAACTCTTTCTCAATTCCCTGGTACCGACTTTTCTCAGTGAGTAACTACGAGATTTTGGTTTTCTTTTAGACATGAGTCTCGGTCAGGGAATCTAAATTACCAACATATGGAACTGCACCATATTTACCTTTGATATAATCACTTTCAAATGAAGCATCATTACGTACTTTATATTCCGCCAGGGAATACAAGTCGGTTGCACCATATCTATTTTTTTCAGTAAACCAGATTTGATCTCTACGAAAAATTTTATTACTCAACAAATTAGTATCATGGGTCATGAATATTAACTGAGCTTGTTTTGGATTACTCTCATTGGAATTAAATAATTGAATAATTGCAATACTAATTAAAGGATGAAGTCTTGCATCAAGCTCATCAACAACAAGAATTTTACCGTTTTTTAGTACATCTACTAGAGGACCTGCTAAAGCAAATACTTTTTGTGTTCCTTTAGATTCTTCTTGATTTAAGTTAAAAAGCTCAGTAGATATGTAATTATCTTCACTATCAAATTTTTTATGTATTGTGTTAACTGCAGTTGCTTTACCTTTTACACCTTTGAGAAGCAATTCCTTCAATTCGTCCGGGAATTTCATAGGAAAAGAATCAACAGTAATTTCTGTTTGTCCTACTTCTATTTCACCAATACCTAAATCTAGCTTTTTAATAAGTTCAATAATTTCATGTTTATTTTGATTTTCCATTAAGCATTTAACAGTGTACTCGAAGTACAGTTTGTCATTCAAGCCAGAAATAATTTGTAATTTACTTGTTAGCCATTCTAAGATTTTCTCGGCAATTTTAACGTTAAATTGTGCGGAAACAGATAAGAAAAGAGCATTATCACGTGTTCTCTGCTGAATTCCATCAGCTTTATAAGTTTTAGATATGCTGAAGCGATTATTTTCCCGCTCAAAAAGCTTGGTTTCCCTCACCTTGGGTACATAAAACAGCCATTCTGAGACAACCCTATCTCGATTTGCTTCAAATCCATATCTGTATTGTTGACCATCTAGGACAAACACAATTTCAAAAAACGATGGTTCAGATTCAGTTTCTGTACTCAGTCGAAAATGCTCTACGTTGATTTTTTCTGTACTTTGAGTTTCCTTTGAGGAGTTGATCGCGAACCATTTCATGAAACCCAAAGCTTTAGCAAGATTACTCTTTCCACTCGCATTAGCTCCATAGATTGCAGCACTTTTGAGTAGTTTCAAATCTTCGTCTACATCAAACAGATTTGTGCGATCGAGCTTTTTATCTTTAGCACTTAATGTAGTTGCTACCATGCTAAAGGTAACTTTTTCTTTGAAAGATCTGTAGTTGCCGACACTGAACTCAATAAGCATGCTGGATATATATCTTAAAAGACATATTTGTGAAAAAATCACGAATATACACTTTTAAGTATATCAAATTCGGGACTTATGCAATGATAAGTAGATGAACATTAGCGTCTAGCGGAGCTTCACGGAAATAAGTCCCAAAGCTCAAAAGAACCCACAGCATCGGCTAATTTAACCATCTCTTCAGCCAATTATTTCCGCTTAAACGTAAAAGTCATTGCTCCTCTACCTCCAGCTTTTACCCCACCAATTCCAAACAAACTGATTTGTCCTTCCCCATTAATTTCTACGGACAACTCGACTTCGTCAAGCTGCATTTTGGATTCAGTGTAACGGATATGGCGCTAGGCGCAAGTCATACACGCAAGTCAAAAGTATTCAACTTTGATTCAGATTTCTTTCCCTAGGGCTAATTTTCAAACGACTCATGACACTATTAGTTGATAGATCCCCCTAAATCCCCCTTGGGAAGGGGGACTTTGAACCGTTTTTAAATGAACTAGGGGATTTCAATAATGATTTTGGAAAACATACTTTTCAAATATCCTCTAATATCCCCCTAAATCCCCCTTGGAAAGTAGGACTTTGAATGGGCTTTCCCCAAATCCAAACAGCAAAAATTCTTAACAAAATTATGTTATGTTCAGGGGCGATATTGGCGGTATATTTCGATCGATATTGTGGTAAATTAAAAATACGCTATATTTAAGATGAACGCGGTACCTGTAACCAAAAATTATATGTATCGTAGATAACTTTAAAGAAGGGCATCTGTAGGTTAAACTGCAACTGATGCTATTTTTTCAAAGTAGTTCATTTTTTGTAATGGGTAATGTCTTTATTTCTGGGGACTTACAAACATTACATGATGCAGCAGCAAACAAAAAACAGTTATGGTTTTTATGATTCATAACTTATAAGGTTTCTTGTGTATTATATCTTGACATGTTTTGGCGATTTTTTTTTAAAGATTTTTTAAAACATGTAATACAACAAGGGAAAACCCCGCTGCTGTAAAAACAACGGGGTCATTGAACTATGAACATGATTAATGTATCACATTAAAGTTATTTTGTGATATGTAATTTTTATATCGTGAATAAAGAAAATTAATTACACGGAAAAGCTAAGTTTCAAGAAGACTTGAAGTTTATTTCCAATACTAATAACCACCTGCTATTCATTGATTGATACTAGGTGGTTTTTATTATTTTCTATTGTTTACATGCTTTGTACAGCTTCGTTTCTTAATTGTCTAATGCTTCTAAACAAACATTTGACTTGACGGTTTTTAAGCTGTTATTGAAACTTTGAAAAATCTAATATTCCCGCTTCTGACAAAAGCTGACGTTCTTCGATTCTATTCAGTCGATTCAACTGTAATAATTGAATCGTTACCCGGGCTTTTGCTGTCAAAGCTATAAACTCAGCATCTTTAATTTGGAAATGCTCGCACCACAGATCTTGGCGAGGATGATCAGGAATGATTATCAAATAAATATTGTTCCCAACTATTAATGCGTCCTTTTTGAGTATAGAAAGACGGGTCTTGAAATTCAACAGGCCAAACTGCATCATCTTCATCAACCCAAGTTGACGGATTATTGGGGTCGGTTTTTTGAAAAGGTATGGTGGGATTACCTAATTTATCATTAAATCCCTGAACAGGATAAAGATTTCCATCCCAACGGGGGTCGAAGTTACCGTTCGTATCTCTGTAGTTGGGTTGACGTTTGGGGTCGTAACTAAAAATATTACCGGTATGATTGAAAATAATATCTAAGATGACGTAAATACCATTAGCATGGGCAATTTTCACTAACTCTCGTAAATCTTCACGGGTTCCAAAGCGAGGTTCAACATCAATAAAATTTTGGATTCCATACCCGTGGTATGTTTCTTGAAATTTTACCTGTTTAAAAATAGGGCTGATCCATATCGCTGTTACTCCCAAACGTTTTAGATAACCAATTTTACTGGTTAAACCTTTAAGATTTCCTCCCACATATTTAAAACCAGCTTCGCGCCAATGTTTTTCATCCTCAGGAGTTTTTATCGCATTTCCCCGATCTTGCTCCTTAAACATTGGAGTAGTTCGAGTAGCATTTTTTGCAACTATATTATATTTTTTAATAACGCTAAAGCGCTACAAACAAATTTTTTCATAAGCAATTAGATGAATTTGGCGCGATCGCTATTAGACATCTCCAGAAATGAGATATCACCCCTGACTACATAAGGCTTTTATATTCTTTTTCGGAGATGTCTATTTGTCTCCTTCCCGAAAGTAAGGAACACCTAAAGCTGATGGTGCTGCAGATTTCCCCGCCAAACCTATAAGTGCAAATAGGGCGGTAACATAAGGTAACATAATTAAAAATTGGTATGGTATATTTAACCCCAAAGCCTGCACGCGTAGCTGTAACGCTTCTGTTGCACCAAAAAGCAAACAAGCAAAAAAACTACCTACAGGATGCCATCGACCGAATATCAAAGCTGCGATCGCAATAAATCCCCTACCTGCGGTCATCTCTTCAGTAAAATATTTAACGTGTTCTACGGCAAGATATGCGCCTCCCAAACTGGCTAAAAACCCACTAGCTAACACCGCCAAATAACGCACCTTTTCCACTGATATTCCCGCAGCATCGGCAGCTTTTGGAGATTCTCCTACCGCTCTCAAAGTTAAACCAGGATTAGTTTGAAATAAAAAATAAGTACTGAAAATAACTAGAAAAAATAATAAATAGACTAATATATCTTGTCGAAAAAGTAAGGATCCAAGGACGGGTATGTTAACAAGAACCGGAATACTAATTTGTGATAGTCCCGATAATTCTTGAGAAATAATATTACTAAATAACCTTGCTAAAAAAGATGTTAAACCTATAGCAACAAGGTTAATAGCCAAACCAGAAACAACTTGATCTACTCGCAAACTCACAGATAGGAAAGCATGAAGCAAACCTACCAAACTTCCAACTACCACCGCAGCCAAAATTCCCAACCAAACATTAGTGGTGTAAGCAGTCACTATCGAACTAGTGAAAGCACCAACTAACAACATTCCTTCCAAAGCAATATTAAGTACTCCCGAACGTTCGCAAAATAATCCACCCAAAGCAGCGAACGCTAACGGAACAGAAAGACGCAAACTGGAAAGAAGGTACTCTGTTAAAAAGTCGTTGGTCATCTATCACTGGTAATGGGTAATGAGTAATGGGTAATTGGTAATTGTTCACTTACTATTTCTGACTTCTAATTCCTGAATTCTGACTTCTGTAGAGACGCGACATGTTAACCTAGCGGTTACGCTGCGCTAACGCGTCTCTACGACTCCTGACTTCTGATTTCTTCTGACTCCTTACTCATTACTCATTACTTTTTCTCGGGGTCGGTTTTAAATCCAAAGGAGGTAATGGTTGACCTGGAGTATTTTCTTCCTGCTTCCACTCTGACAGTTCTCGATTAACAGCGTTAGCAAAATTTTTGGATACTAACAGTACTTCGATTTGTTCACTTGAATTAGAATTTAATTTCTTTCGAGCATAAAGAGATTGATCCTGAAAATCAGAACTACCCAAAATCAGTTTGCGGACTTCCTTATTTTTGAGTTTTATCTCGATAGTTGCTTGGGGTTTATTCAAACCATATTGAGATAATTTTTCTTTTGATGTTGATATTTTAGTACCACTTTTCTCATTCACTAATAAATCTGTGAGATAAGAAACAGATGCATTACTAGCAACTTCTTGGGAAGGTGATTTTAGTAGCCATTTATTTTTTTGAGATCCATCTGGGTTTCTTTCCAAACTAACTTTGGAATCATTTGTACTAATATTTAAAGCTTGGATATCGTCAGCAACAAACGAAAAAATTTGCTTTTCTTGTGCTTGTGCGGCTTCTCGCTGCTTTGTACCTTGAATTTCAAAAAAGTAAACAAAACCGCCCAAACCCAGCGCTAGTAAGACCAAAATTAAAGTTGTGCGCGGTAATTTCATGATTCTTCTCCCTCCTTATTTATTACCGATCGCGAAAAAAAATGAACCTATCCTTTATTCCCTATTCCCTGCTCCCCGTTCCTTGTTCCCTGCTCCCTGTTAACTGTCACTACCTCCTCCTCAACCACCAAAGAAAACCTGCAGTTACAAAAGCAAGCAAAGGTAAAACAATCACTGATGTAGATGAAACAATAAAACTTTGAGTTGATGTTAAATTTAGACGACGATTCTTTTGTTCCTTAGGACGAATAGAAAGAGCTTGTTCGTCATCTACTTGTGAAAGCCAAGTTACTGAATTGAGGAATATATCACCATTTAATTGTTGTCCAAACAAACCATTAGTAGCAAAATCTGAATCACCTATAACCACCAATCTTGATTCTTTGGGTTTTTCTTCTTGAGATTTTTCTTCTTGAGATTTGTCTTCAGTTTTTACTTCATTTGGTGAAGGACTTGGTGTAGTATTCGATTTTGCTTGGGGAGAATTCTTTTCAGTAGTGTTTGGATTTTCTTTAGGAGTAGGTTTTGCTTCAGATGAATTTGTAGCTGTTGAATTTGTATCTGTCGAACTTGTATCTGTCGAACTTGTATCTGTCGAACTTGTAAGCGTTTTCTTTAAAGCAGCACCTAAAATTAATGGTCCTTTGCGATCGCGACCTTCATTAAATTTTAAATCTTCACTTTGGAGATCGCTTTCAGCCCAAGAATTTGGATAAGGTTTAGTTTTAAGTAATTCTGTAACTTCAATTCCATCAACTTGAGTAATCTCAATTGGACGGGCTAAAGGATATAAAGAAAATCCATTACCAAAATCTTTAGTAATAGGATGTTGACCGTACTCAGAAATATAAATTGCAGATGGACCACCATATTCAGGAGCAATGGAAATATCAACGGCTAAACGGTCATCTAACTTAACACCCCATTCAGATAGCAAGGTATTTAATTTGGGATCGGTATCGGGATCTATCATTAATAATAGATTACCGCCATTATCAATATATTCTTGCAGTGCTTTAACTTCGCTCTCAAATAATTCTTGCTTGGGACCAGCAATGACTACAACATTAGTATTTTCAGGTACTGTTTTAGATTCAACTAAATTTAATGCTTCGGGCACAAAAATTGTATCTCTAACAGCTTGGAAAGCTTGAGACATTGAATTTTGACCCTGGACAATTTGAGCTTCTCCGTGTCCTTGTAAAAAGTAAATTCTTAGTTGAGTGCTACTAGTAATTTGTTGTAGACGATTAGTTAATTTAACTTCGGAAAGAGGTTGATTATTACCAACTACTTGTACCAATTGACGTTTATCTCCATACACAAGATAAACTTCTCCTTCCTCTTTGACACCAAAACTTTTCGCCTGTCCTGGTTTAGCTAATGGGTTAATATATTCAAAATCAAAATTAGAACTTTGTCGTCGATAATTTTCCAGCAATTCTTGGTCTTGAGGGTTTTGATTATTCGTAAATATAAAAACTTTGATTGGTGCTTTTAAGTTTTTTACCAATTGTTGAGTTTGGGGTGCAAGGGAAAATAACCGACTTTCAGTTATATCTGTCCGATATTGATAGCGAATCCCCAAAAAGTTAACTAACCCCAAAATAGTTAATACAGCTAAAGTGGCAATTATGGCGTTAGTTCC
>JAAUYH010021044.1_pt1 | contig 12051 bp, 6 predicted proteins | sample 7278061 | NCBI WGS metagenome assembly JAAUYH01 (sample SAMN14350203, study PRJNA611818) | marine sediment metagenome | isolation source: surface marine sediment (0.6m) | place: French Polynesia: Moorea | collected 2018-08
GCCGAAATCATTTCGGGATGAAGCCAAGATAGAGATGGAAACACGAACGATTGCTTTGTTCGCAAGTCCAAAGGTTCCGAACGCAGAAGATCTACGAAGTTCGATTGACGAAAGAGACTGCACTCAAGCTTTGTTTCCTCTTCAGCAACCATGCAGCGTTCGTGGACTGTGGTTACAGATAGTTCGTCTGTGATGGCCCGGATGGCCGATAGCTCTGTGAGCCGAAATATTGCCGCCTTGAACGAGAAATGGAAGGTATGACTTTTTCATGTGCTCAACAATGCTATGAAAAGTTCTATTCAAGTTTGTGCTGGACAGAAATTAGTCTATTTCGAATCAATGATGACTTAATGAACTTGCAAAAAATTGTAGAGGACAGCGAGAGAGTAGAGTGGAGCAATTACTTGCCGGATGGATACAAGCTTAAACAAACTGTGGAGACTCAGTTTGGCACACAGTACATTGTAGTTGAGCGCTTCTTGAAGTCTTGCGAAAAGATATGGGCGCTTATTATCAACCATGGCCACATTTCGGCTCTCGCACAGTACAATAGGCTTCTCAAAATCACAGAAGGTGGCATCATTTTCTGCATTGGAGGCTATTATTTACGCCTTCGAGGAGTCTTACTCTACCAGAGTACGCTTTCAAGCTTCAAAAAAACCGACAACTCGTATGGCATTCGCGAGTGTCCAACACTGCGTTTCTGAATACGACACGATCTCCGTAGTAGGACAAATACAATGTCGTACAAGAGGAACTCCTGTCCGGCCGACAGAGTTAACGAAATCGTTGGCGGCAGTTCTATCGAATATCGTAAAGGACAAGATAGAAGTACATGACCTATGGCTTGTTGGATGCTACTTGCATCCGCAATCCATTTCTGGCATGGACCGCCGTCGTGAATACCGATGCGAGCAGAATCTATGGCGAATGTTCTTTCTACTCAACCAGATTCGGAGAATGATGTATCAACAAAGCAGAATAATTGTTCACTCGACTCGTTCGACCAAGTACTGACGTCAAATGTGCATGGTCTGGATCCAGAAAGCACAAGTGGAAAAAGCGTTCGTTTTCCTTAGTGCAGCATGCAGATTCTAGCATCACTCAACACTAGCAAGATGAAGAAATTGTTCGTTACACCAAAACGAATCTGACGGGAATTGTATCAAATGAGCAAGATGTCATCAACGACCCTTTTTCTGCCGTCAATTTCTGGCACAATAGAAAAAAGTCTTTTCCACAAATATTCTTGGTTGCGTTGAGAATGTACGCAACTTCCGTAGGATCCTGTTTGAGTGAGAGAGTATTTTCTGTAGTGAAAAGTGTTCTGACAAAGGATAGAAACCGTCTTACCCGCCTCAAATCTTGAGGACATAATCGTTACACGCTCTTTTTGTTCATAGTAGAAATGACTAATTTTAGTAAATTTCAAACATGTAAGTTACACTTAAATATATTCATTATGTCTACTTTCAATACTACGGTCGTTAATAGGCAATTTACTATATATCAGTACTGTCAACCAGGTATAAATCGTCAGTCAAGCACTTAGCAGTACGGTAGTTGAATACAAGCAATCAAACACTGAGCAGCATAGTCCTTCTTATTAGAAGCCGATTATTAGACGGAATCGCGGTTGATTATAAGCAACCAATCATAAGACCGCATCGTGGTTGAATACAAGCCATCATTGAACGGGCAGCATCGTAGTTGACTACAAGCAACCAATTATTTGGTGATATTTTGGTTGCTCATTAACAACCGACTATTAATATTGTAGTTGACAGTAAGCAACCAATCAGGGATACATTCAGAATTCCGATGGTCGTTCTTTATCAACCACAAAATGTATGTTGGGGTTTATTGTCAACAGACATGTCGAAACCGGGTCCTCTACGAAAAGGGAGCAGCTCTGATGGAGACTACGAGCCAAGCATAGCGGAGTACGAGAGCGAAGAATTTCATGATGAAAAGTGGACGATACGGAGCTACAGAAGCTCACGTATCACCAAGTTCGTATTCAACAAGCAGCGCGCAGTACGACTGCAATATCACCTGATTACGTCAAGAAACTACAAGAATGGGCAGGCACTATTCATTCGAATCCTATGTTTGCATGGACTGCCTAATCAAAAAACTATTCGCGGTTCCTACAAAAATGGCGGGCTCTGCGCAGTTCATGGAGAAAGCTATTTACGGCCATGTTCTTATGCAAAATGTAGTACCTGTTTAGTACATCTATGTACTGTGACTAGAGAAGTTGAGACAGAATGCAGTGTTTCGAATATTGGGACAGCACTCGCAAGCTCAAAAGGCGAAAGCATCGCAGTCCAGGATTCAAAAAACAGGAAAAGGAAGGTGCAGAAGAAGAAGATGAGAAAGAGAACAACGAGTAGTTCATGAGCAAACGTGGCTAAGTATATAATATAGTACATCTCAGTAAAGTGGGAATGGGCGCGATAGACATATCGGGGAAGCTTACTTTTCACCTCATACCTGGCACTCCGTGCCAGCCGCCGCCAGATTGCGGCCCTCCCTAACGCCGCAGTCGGACGGAAAGTGCGGCTTTTGCCGTATTTGGGTTCGGCCATGGACGGCTGTTTTGTCCTGTCTACTCATTGCTGGGCGGATTGCGGCAGTTCATGTCGAAAAACATTTAAAAAATTACGAAAATTATGTCGCGCGACCATTTTTACTTCCGCAACGAGCGAAACACAGCTGTACCAATGCATCGCTGGTGTAGATTCGTTTCGTTACAAAACGCACCAGGGTCATTACTTGCATCGCACATAAATAACGGTTTGGCAGAGGGAAAAGCATCATAATTAGTTCTCACATGCTGTATTTTTTGGCACAAACTTAAGGTATGTGTGTAGTTTGGCTACTAATTCAGCTGCAGAACCTTCAATCAATTGCTTTGACAGCAATATGTAGCCTGCTGCTTATAAATTAAATAGACAAAATGATTTTATACTTCAGTCTCTCGCTCTGAAAATAAAGTCAAAATCTGCCCAGTTTGGTGTAGGAATCAACTAAATCTCCCCTTATCCCTACAGGACGCTCCACATTTTGGACGATCTGATTTCGTGGTTTCCTTCCCGGTTGGCAACACTAATTTCACCTACTGACCTCATCGATTGATCCAACAAATCAATAAGGCATTGGCGCATGCCTTAGTATGACGCTACGACTTTACTGAACACAGTCTCTTATTAGATAAAGACAGTATTTTCTACTTTTGCGCTGTTTTGGGATAAGTAGTTTAAATTTTTCTCCTTCATCCGACATTTAATGGACTCATGCTGCGAGGTCTCTGTCAGGTCACCATCCTGAATTACAATAGTCCCTCTTCACATTCAAGATAGCTGAATCAGCAGGACGTTGGGAGACGAAGGAGATCGCAGGAGCACGTTCAATTCTCACAGCTGATCCAAACATTGAACCTATCCCTGCTCCACACAGGCGATAAATCCTACTTATCTATTCGCATGGCATCCCATATTGTAAGAAAACAGGGAATTCTCCTCGAAGGACCAATTCCTTGTTTTTTAAAATTTAATCCTGCCTCCTCTCCGGAATAACAACAATGTGTACGATTTTAGAGCCCACCAATTCATATCATCTCATCCATTAAGTTTTTCTGAAATAGAAATAGTTTTGAATTGAAATATGCCTGAATGCTCATGTTCTTCTTGAGTTATGGGCACATTTTTCCGACGTTCCAACTTAATTCCGCATATTCGTTGAATTCATACTAAATCTTAAGAAAGCTAAAGAATTTTCGCACTAGGTCCATTTCAATATGCTTATAACATGTCAAGTGAAAGTTCTGCGCCTCATTGTATTCTTGGATCAGACTATTTTAGGTTCCATTTAAGCCAGCTCTGTGGACTTTGCCAAGTAGGACGAAAAATTTAGATGTGCTTATTTGTCAAACATGTAAGCAAGAAATCTCAAAAAATAACTCTGAATGTTGCTTTCGAAATAGGTTTTGCACTTCATCAGCGTTCCACAGCGAAATCCTAAAATTAACTAATGAAATATAAATTGGTCAATGAGTTCAAATTCATCTCGAATATTATAACTTCTGATCTCCTTAGGTGATGTATACAGATTAAATAGAAAAAAATTTTCACTTTGTGAAGTACTATAAGAAGAGGTTTCAGAATGCTTCACAACAAAGACGAGTTTGTAAATTCAGTATAATCCAATGCCTATTTACTTTTCGAAAATCAAGTACTTTTCAATGAGTTATTACTTTCCGCTGAAGTGCTGTTGGCAATTTATTGCATTTCAAAGTTGCTAACTAATTATAGTTCAAAAATATTGAACTATAAGGGGAATTCCAAGAACTGACTGGACTGAATTAGCACAACATGGGGGCACAGCGAAGATTTGGCAGTAGGGAGCTACAATTCGTGGCGTCTTTATCAACTGACAGAGTAATTGTACTCCTTTAATGCAAAGAGCCCACCCAGTTGCTGAAATCCCTCAATTTAGCATTTTTGTTTCAATTGCAGAACCAATTGATTCAGCTCCCTCTTCATAAAAAACGGTTCATTTCAAATTGTTTGGAGTTTCCTCACCATTTATTTCGATGTCAAATAATTCAACAAATCATTGAAGCAGTCGGGAATAGTGTCAAACCGCCTGTAAAATTTTACGGTAAACAATAAATATTCTACTGATTTTGTTACTCATTTGAGGTCAATTGGACGCGTAGGCACTAGGTTAAATTGAATTTCCCGCCTGCACCGTTCGCAATCAATTTGTAGCTCGACATCCTATTAACCGTTGACTGCCGTTCGAACTCGGAGATAATTTCAAACCTTTGTTCAGGACTGAAATTAGAAAATTTTTCAAAACTGTCAGCGAGAAGAAATGATATTTGAGATTTCTCAGATTTATTATATAATCCCGCATATCTATAACTACTTTAGTACGTACCCTGTTTCGGTTCCCAAAATCCTGTTCTATAGATCCGTAAGTAATGCAATAAATGGTTGGTTCGGATGGAACTTATTGACCTAGACCATGCAAGGTTTTCCTGCATTTCAATAAGATGTGCCCGTACAGGAGGCCGTATTATTTGAGTCAGGTATCGTGTAGAAAATTGGACTCGATGTGGAAGATTGAACGCATTAGCAGTAGCACATCGCAACTTTGAGGTTTAACTTGCGGTGCAAGTTGTAGATTATGGTAGATGCAGCCGAACAGAAAAGAAACCCCGAAGAAAGCTGCATGCTAGGAATGAGCGACTAATGAGATACAGAAGTCTACAGTACATTCTGTTGGATGTTCTAGAAGTAGGGTGCAGTTGACTACGAGGGTGTGTAAAGCTAGTTGTTTCAAGGCAAGGTTAACAGGAGGAGGAGCAAATTTAATTCGATTCGGTTCTGCCTATCACCATAGTAAAAGCACGAATCTTTCATCTTTAGCAGCTGGAAGTTTGGGAGAGGAAGCGTGGAAGAATGAGAAATTCCCTTTGAGGCATTAGAGCCACAAGTGGAACTACCAAAACGCCTCAAAACCTATGTACAGCTTTTGATGCTACATTCTTGTGAGAGAACTGTTCAACGCCAGGAAGGTGGCGGCAATCGTGATGCGGGCAACAAGCCACCCATCAAGATTACAAATGTTTGGAAACAAGAACATCATTGCTTCATAATAATTTTGAACTCTAGTCCGTCTATTATTGCTTTACAAATGACCATTCCTGTTCTAAACTGTGTACAAGAACTAACACTTCGCTGGCAGAGAAACTCATCATATTTTGACCAGACATTGAGTAGAGAAATTCTCAACAATTTACGATAGGGTAAGTCGGCAGCCACTTGGGTTTTAATATGAATGAGGTTGCTCACAGCATTAGATCAAGGGCCACGTCATACTTTGCCAAAACGTTCTAGTCATGGAAAACTGTTGCGCAAACGATTCCGAATGCAAGAGTGGCCGTTTAAAGAGTGTGGACGATGCGATCGGTCGGCCGCATGCAATAAGCTGATGTCAAACAAATCGATTGTCCGGTTCATATTGCCTACATTTTTCTGCAGCTCACGCTGCTTGTGTGATACAGTGTCGAGAAATTCTGGCTCGGAGTTGTGTTGGCACGAATTCAACTTTTTGCGAGATTGATCAGATCATCATGAACGAGTTTGCCTCTACTGTCCACTAATTGGAGGAAATGTCGCGTTTTAGGAATCTCGTGTATTTCTATGTTCCACTTCACTGTGGCGTCCCCTGTCATGAAATTGGAATTTTCGATTGGAACCCTCTTCGAAGCCAACCAATGAAAACATCACAAATAGCACTGAGATTTTCATAGTTTTCTGGTTTTGCATTCAGAGAGTAGTCGAAAATTCGCAAACAGCTCAATTTCTTGCCCAATAAATTAAATGTCGCAGATTTAGAGAATTACGACGACGCATTTGTGCCAGGTCCACTCATTATTTGGTTTTTCGGTAGAAGCATATTATCTCACACTTTCTAACAACGTTGAGGTCAAACTCTGAAGAATGTCTCGCTCCTTCGTCCCCTGCACTAAGTTTGGCCTTCATCCGACGCCAACTAAAGATGAAGAGCCCACAAAGACCTTCAGCCAAGATTCACTCTCTTTCCTCGCTTGTCCCCCTTCGCCAGACTTGTTCGAAATTGCTGACCCCATCTTTTTCGCTTCCTTCTTTGATTCATCCTGCGCCGACGTATTACCGGAGTTTGAAGATGGCAACAACAACTCCCTCCCTGTGAGCATCGCTGAGAAAGAAGACATCGTGTCGGAATTAGAAGAATTTAACCATCATACCGACTCTATACCACCTGAACCACCTCCAAAGAGACGCCGAACTGCTTCTTCCGTCCTGTCCAGCAGTTCTTGTGTGCATGCACGCCCTGAAAATGACGATCACTACCTGTTCAACGTGGTACGCAAGAAACGCACGAGGATGCGCTCGGGAGTGTGTGTGTGGTGTGCAGCATGTGCGCTAATGAAACAGAAAGAATGTCCTAAGCTGCGAACGCGTGCTTCCGGAAACGATGCAGATTGGGAGAGATGGATACGTGAACTGGCATCAGCGCAAGCTGGAATATTGGATAATTTAGTCGGGAAACTTCTGCCCAAGAATGAGTTGGCACAAATGATTCCACCGCCGGAATTCAAGCTGTTCTACAAAGAGATTGCTGGGGCCCTCATTGAAATGGCGCTCAGAGAACTGCGAGGTGAAGGGGTCGACGAGCGGGGAATCATGGCGCAAGTAAGATCAAGCAAGTACCACAAGACCGATCGTGTAGCAAGGATTATAGAGAAAGCGTACGCCTGCAAGTAAAAATCCTGGCCGCTTTGTTGTATCAGGATTTCGGGATCGTGCGAGTGATCTTCGAACGCTTGCTTTCAATGATGAACTATGCTCTGCACTGCTACTGTATTGCTACCGAACTAATGGAGATCGGCAGTGGATCGCGGTGCGGACAGATATTGTCCTACGAGGTAGGAAAGTTACAGTCGTCTACATAGTTAGGTAACTTCCTAGCTCTTGCATGGCAATCATGCAAAACAGGGCTGTTAGAGGGACGTTTGGCATGAGATGTAAAATTTGGAATGGGACATCAGAAATCGATTTCGTCGCATGTACCGAAATCCGAACAAAAGACTTAGGCATCCAATTTCGACTACTGTGGAGGTTCCTTTCTCGAGAAACCTCGTGACACGAATGAATACTAATGGCATTGCAAGCAGAAGCAGATGGGATTGTCCTGGTAGTTTTGGTTCTGAGGGCCAGATCGAGGAGATGTTAGTCCTCGTTGAACAGAATAGTAAAGGGAAAGATGTGATGAACAATGGTTTGCCTAAAATCTTATCTCCAAATCTCGGTAAAGAAGTGCCGCGTCTACGAACCATCTTGCTTGCTTAGTGCCAGTATTGTTCGAGAGGCCCATATGGGCGCAGAGTTCTCCGGCCGTATTTCCGGAATGTTATCGGTAGATTTCAGTGCTTCTTGATAGGAACCACATTCTTCTTCTCACCTTCCGTTGTCGCCAACAAATTGGAAACATTGACGCCTCGAATTGTTGACACATATCTTACGGAAATTATAAGGTGAAGATTCATTGGACGAGTAACATAAATTTGACTGTTGAGTATTCCAGATAGCCATGCAAATACTTCACCGTAGAATGTCGAGTCTTGACAATGAGTACAGCACTGTGGCGGACACATTCGTTAATCGAAAGCAGTAAGAAATTTGTACGTAGTAAAGAAAGAGTTCGGAACCCTAACCCTGCATGAGCCTGAGAAGTGTCCAGTATGATCCGAAGGTCTGTCCTCGGGCACTCTTATTTTTCATGATGTATGACAAGTCAAGTTCTATGGCAGTTTCGTGTAATAAAAAATAACTAAAAAGTGCCTGCTCACCATCACTTCACTAGGCTGCGCAAATGAGATGAGACCGATCGTCAATACTAAAGGTTGGGCCGTGACAGATGTGCTCGATGTGAAGAGTGAGATTGCCACATGTTTCGAAAGCTGCAAAATGACTGGCGGGAATAAATGTGATTCACATTCTGAATGTTTCACACATTTGCGGAACGCAAGGGAGGTACGGTATTGAACAAAATTCTCAGATTTACCGGCAGTTTGTTTCAATCAATCACTAAAACATCGCTGTCAGAGCTGCACAGACATCGTGAGGACTCTCAGAAAGTTCTGAATTATGTTTTGCCTTATGTATTCGGTGCAAGTTGTCCAGAACTACATTTACTATACTTGCGACATCAAACTCAATAGCATCTCATATTTGAAGGTACCAAGTGTGCACAAAAAGCGAAAATCATGCAAACAGAGGCAGTTTTGGCTTAGTTTGAGTGCCTACCGTTGAAATGAGAGACTATGTCAATGATTGCAGACATCACCTTTCGATCATCTCAGCACGGGGATGAAGAGTTGAATATGATGCCTTGCCTTCCTCTGTTTCTACGATGCAATTCCAGGAGTCGAAGGCAGCCTACCGAACCGTTATAGTACTGCACAGTACTGCACATCGCTACTAGTTAAGCCACACAAAGCATATCTCAATGTAAAAGTTATCGTGTGGCCTTTACTTTCGTGAAATCAACAGTATCGAGAAAATTAATCTCACAACAGGCTCAATGTATGACTTACATTCTGAAACTGATTACTTGTCGACATAAAAAGGAATAATGTACTGTAAACTTGTATGACAATCTCCAGTTGGTGTTAGCCGCTATTACAGTATGCAAATCCAGTACAACATATGATAGCACACCAATTTCGGGTAGAATCTCTGAATTTGTAGTCATTCACTCTGTTTTTTTGCTCGACTATCTCGATGCGACTGCAGCGTACTGAACACGTATTCCCAACTTTCAAATTCTAGTTCCATCGGGATTCCATGATGGAATTTCCAATGCCATCCTTGTTCCATCGTGGAATTAGCTGTTCCATCCGAATACTGCGGTGGAATATGTGGAATCATTTATTGGAATAACTACCGAATCAGCCAATTAGCAATAGCCGGATATCTGCTGTATTGTCTGCGTCATCATGCATTTGAGGGTAGAAAATAATTCAGGGCCACATATGTGCCAAGCTCAGCAGTACTGGACCTCCTGATATATATATGTTTCTTTGTGCTGTCTGGCTTGTGCGTTCCTCCCATGGCAGATCAGAATTTCCAGTTGCTTTAATGTTCGAACAAGTAGAGTTCCCGTACCGTAAATGTACTGTATTTCTATTCTGCCTAACAACTAATTTGTATTTGGCGTGGTATACTTCATTTTAACATTGACTGTTGTTCCGTGTTAGCACATCGCATTTAGACCTGGGACCGAATAGTTGTACTCGCAGTCGTTGACAGTTAGGCGGGCGAAAGTTGGAAATGTGGATAAGATGTCGTCTGCATGAGTTTTTGTAACTAGTATACTGCGGATTTTTGATTTCATAGATACAGTCGCACTTCGAATTTGCAAAGGTATATTTGTTCCTCTGGGAGTGGAGGTCGTAGGTTCCGCATAAATCGAAACAACGAAAGTGGAATTCAGACAAAAAGTATCGTGCATTCTAGGCAGGAATAGATGAACGAGATTCTCGTCCACCTCAGCATGTACTCAAACATGGCATCAAAGTTGATGAACGATATCCGAGCATGTCAAAAACAGGAGGCAGAGAGCAACCAGTCGTCACTTCAGGACCTCGCTGTTGAGCCAAAACAAATTTCAATAGCAAAGACTCCTCCTACCTATAATTTCGAAAATTTTGAAAAAACGGACGGCTCCTGAGAAATCGCGATAAATCTCATTGATTGGATGTGGAAAATGTACACCCAAAACATTTATTGTTTCAGATGAGATGATTAAGACTAAAGTAGTGAATTCTGCAAATTCCATGACATCCAACGTTGTAATGTAATAGAATACCAGAACTTCTGCAACGACAATTCATCTCTGTTAGCCCTCTTTTAATACAGTTCTAGAAAACCAAATTTGAGGGAAATCTATACCAACGATGGACTTGTCTACTTTATGCATGGACGTAATACCTGCAAAATCAGTTGTCCAGTTTTACGCACTTTTAGGGTGATATCCAGACCTGACCCGCAATTAATTTTAACTGCAATTTATTGCAATTTGCAATGCCAATTGCTCATTGTAGGAGGTTTAAATATTGTTATAGGTATTGCAGCATGTTTAAAATTCCAATAAAATTGCCCAACTTTTGAATCCGAGTAGAATCAACAAGATTTATCAGAATTGCTACTCAGTCCCCGTTTTCTAAGTTCTTACAACCTGATGATATTACTATTATGCACCCAAATTGCCATTCGTGAAGCTACAAGAGCTCTGCGGTCATGTGATCGGTCTGCATTCAAAGTGGTAGTATAAATTACTTTTATGTAGGCCTGCAACGGATGAATTGCAGTAGAATTGCTCGAAGGCAGCAATATTGCAATGTTCATTGGAAGGTGAAGCTAAATGTACCAAAAATTGCACATTGCATCAGAAATAGCAATACTCAGCAATGTTATTGGGGTCACCTCTGGTGATATCTCTCGAAATCATTCAAATTTGGGGATTCTATGCAACCAAGAGAACGAAAATGTCGTGATCAAGGATGTATTGTGTGGAGAAGTATCAACAGGAAGTTAGCAAACCTGATTTTAAAAATTGCATTTTTACTCATTTTTCGACAATGAAGTAAGAAGACTATTCTTTAAAGAATATCTATCTTGAAAAATAGATGGATGAAGTGTGTTTTCGCAGTTTCTGAATTTTTCCGGATTTTCCATTCATTTATCTCCTACTTCTCAAGAATATTGCTTTCGTCGGGGATAGTTTATAACATCTCTTAACCGTCCGGTTTAAGATTACATCGGTGCACTCTAGAGTAAGTTCATTCGAGATGTGTCCAACAAATCGGTATGGTGCCTTACTCGTGTTTTGGTAGCTGAATTTTGAGGAGACTGCGCCAAATGTATCTTCGTTTGCGAATTAATAGACGGCATACATGTTGAGACCTAGGTTCAACGCGCAGAGGACTGGGTTTTTTAGATACTTTAAACTAAGTCTAATGCGCTTGACAGACAGCATCCATAAAATGAGCAATTTCTGAGCGTTAGAAATACTGCGCTAATGATTAAGAGATACCGAAGTCTTTGTGGGCTGATGTAAAACCAGGGCATATTCTAACATTAATTATCAAACCAAATTTGTAGATCTCGGAATATATAAGGAAGAAATGTCTATGGAACAGGGATGATGAAAGAAAGAGATACACAACACCTACAACTATTTTATATCTTACATGTTGGCAAAAGTAGACGTACCCAGACCTAGGAATAGTCGCACTACAAACCTTATTCCAGTCTACACATTTTGTGATTCCAAACAAGAATCTAAAGTAGATAAGAGATAAACTGAGAATTCTCTACGTGAAGATGCTGCCTTTCAGTTTCACAGTACTACAATACCAACTATCTGATGAAAAGGTTGACTGGTTTTAAAAACCACAGTTATTCGATTAAATCAAAGTTGAATTGAAAA
>JAAUYH010256742.1_pt1 | contig 12049 bp, 7 predicted proteins | sample 7278061 | NCBI WGS metagenome assembly JAAUYH01 (sample SAMN14350203, study PRJNA611818) | marine sediment metagenome | isolation source: surface marine sediment (0.6m) | place: French Polynesia: Moorea | collected 2018-08
CTGCCGACAAGGCGGACCCGATCACGATCGTCGATGCGCCATTAACCGGCGTCAGTCTCGGTTGGGGATTCAGCAAGTCGAACAATGAGCCGATCCCAACGATTTGTGTCGAGTTTGTCGAGGGCCGTGAGCCGGCACAGACGAAGTACATGACAATGAGCGAAGTTTCCGACAGCTACGAGCTGATGCAGAGTCTGGGCATGTCCGCGGAAGCGTCCGTAAAAACGATGGGCTACAAGGCTAAAGGGAAGGCTGCGTATGCAAAGTCCGTGAATATCACGGGTTTCTCGTCAAACTTCGTGTTGAACGCCGTCGTGGAGAACGGCGTCGTATTTGCTGCGCCGAAGCCTGCAAGGTCAGCGGTTGAATCGGGGGCGTCAGGGCCGCGCGGGGGTATGTCAGGCCAGATCCGCCTGACACCAGAGGCGGCGCGCCTGGCGAACACGCCGGCCAGGTTCGTCGAGCGTTGCGGGGACAGTTTCGTTTCAGCGATCTACGGCGGCGCGAAGATCACGGCCGTGCTGTCCATCCAGCAGTCCAGCCACTCCGAACAGGAGAAACTGTCTGCTTCGATGAGTGGGTCCGGCTGGGGTGCGCGATTCGAAGGAAAAGTGAACGCGCAGAGTACCTCGGACAGCGCGTCCAACCGAATGGACCTGTCGATGTTCCAGACCGGCGGTTCCGGAGACTCGATCCCGGTCAGCAAGGAACAGCTGTTAGCGAAGATGGACGTTCTCGCGACGGAGGCCATGGTCGCGCCCAAAGACTTTCACATCGCGTTGACGCCATATGAGGTTCTGTTCAATTGGCCGGACAAGGAAATTCCCCACCCGGCGTCCGAGTTCGACGAGCTGGCAAGCTTCTGGGGCGCCTACAATACCTTGTACGACGAAATACAGGCCGTCCTGGATGCCCCGGACACATTCAGCCTGATTGGCGTAGACGACAACAATTGCGTGTCGTTGTCCATAACCGACGAGGATGCAAAGCGCGCAAAACTGATGGAGCTGGCTGACGCACAGGATGAGATTCTCGCAGGGCTGAAGACCATGCAGGATACCGCCCAGACATGCGTCCTGACGCCGTCGGCATGCAGCTTCAACGCTGCCGACTATCGACACCCCTACGCATACCGTATCCAGTTGCCACCGCCGACGGGTGCGGTCGCGGACCTGGAGGAGTTCGTTGCGTATACCTTGTCCGATTCCGTTGCTCGCCGCTGCGTGATCTCGCCGGACAACAGTGGTTGCATCAGCAACGCGGAGATCCGCAACTGGAGTGAAAAGATCGGGCTGACACCGTTGCTCGAGTCCGATCCGCGCTACGCGAAAATCGAGGCGGCCATCAAAGACGACGCCGAAGCGCGCCCGGTAGAAGAACTATCTGCGCCGCTGACAGAGGGAGGGGAGGCCCCGGGTGCGGCCGCCTGTGCCGGTTCTTCACAGGCGATTGGGTTCAGCCGCGAGGCGGGCAGCAACGTGCTCTGGTTCAATTCGGGGCACGCGCTCTTCGAAAGCGTGGAGACTCCGACGGAGCTTTGATCTGCGCAGCGGGACACTCTCTTTCGCTAACCCGGCCTGCCGGTATTGCGGTCAATACAGTGGCGCTTTTCGGTAGCCGGGTGGATAATGATTAAGGAATTCGGGAATCCCGGCGCCCGGCGGGTGACGGGGTTCGAAACACACCGCCGGATCGGCGGATTCGCCGGCTGGCACTGGGGGTACTATGAAATTACACACGCTGATTTTGGTCGGTTTCGGTCTGGTCATCGCCGGCTGCGCAGAAAAAGCGCCGCCCGAAGAAGAGCAGGCGCCGGCTATGGACGAGGCTGCCGAGGCAGTCGAGGAGGTTACGGACGCGGTCGAATCAGCGGCTGAAACCGTCCTCGATGAGGCCGCGGTCGATCCAATGGCGATTACGCCCGAAAAAGTCAGGGAGTGGGTGGACGCCGGCTTTATCGACCACATGCACATGCATGCTGAGCAGCTCGATGACCTGAATTTCGCCCTGGCTGACGGCAACCTGGAAGAAGCCAAGGTACCGGCGAACTGGCTGGCAGCGCACAAGACTGTTCGGGGCTTACCGAAGGAACTCGATCCCTATCTCGCCGGCATGCGCGAAGCAGCGACAGCCGTCAGCGCGGCCGAGGATGTCGAGGCCGCTAAACTGGCGGCGCAGGAGATCGGTGTTCACTGCGTGGCCTGTCACACGGCGGCCGGCGTCGACATCGGCGGCGAGGGATGATCCGCCGCGCGGTTTAAACAACCAGCAGGACAAAAAAAGCCGGGACGATCTAACGACCGTCCCGGCTTTGTTTTGCGTCAAACCGATGCGCTGATTAGCGCTCTGTTACGCGAAGCACCACGCGGCGGTTCTGCGCCTTGCCGGACGCTGTCGAGTTATCCGCGATCGGATCCGACTCGCCGTAGCCGCGCGACGTCATGCGATCGGCGTCGACGCCTCGGCTCTGCAGGAATGCCCGCACAGTCTCTGCACGACGCGCCGACAGGTCTTCGTTGTAAGCGGCAGCGCCGTCGCTGTCTGTGTGACCCGCAACTTCCACCTTGATGCTGGGGTTGCGCTTCAGCGTCTCGGCCGCGTCATTGAGCACCGACAACGCACTCGGCAGCAGGTTGGCAGAGTTGGTCTCGAAGTTGACGCCCGGCAGCCGGATCTCTTCCCTGATCTCGCAACCCGCGACGTCAACCTGTGCACCGGCACGTGTGTTCGGGCACTTGTCGAGACGATCGACAACACCGTCGCCGTCACCGTCGAGTTCACAGCCGTTGGCATCGACCGCCGCGCCGCGAACGGTGTTCGGGCAATTGTCCCGGTGGTCGGGAACGCCGTCACCGTCGGCATCGCGCGGGCAGCCGTTGACATCGACCTGCACACCGGCGGGTGTGTTCATGCACCCGTCCTTGCTATCGGGCACGCCGTCACCGTCGGAGTCGGGGTCGACGGGCTCACGGGCCGGCGCAGGCATTGGCTTGGGCGCATCGCCGAAAGGCATGTGCAGCCCCAGGCTAACGAAATGGTCGCCGAAGCTCGAGTCGTCGGCGCGGTAGCGGTATTCGCCGCGAAGCGATACATCCGAATCGCCGAAGATGTCGGCAAGGAAGCCGCCCCCGAGCCCTAGCGCCATACCATTGTCGTCGCCGCCGTCCTTGATATCGATATCGAGCAGGCTTGCACCGACGAAGAGATATGGAGTCAGTACTCCCTCGCGGTTAAAGACCCGCTGCAGATCGGCGCCGATCTCCGTCTGCCGTTGCTCGAGAAAGCCGTCCGGGTTGTTGAAGCCGAGTACGCCTTCGATGTTCCAGTTTTCGTTCAGCACGTAACCCAGGCTTACTTTGCCGCCGGAGATGCCGTCGTCTACGAGACGGTCCTTGTCGTCGTCGTAAAGGCTGAGCATGGCGGACAGGTAGTGCTGACCTTCCTTTGCGTCGGCATGCGAGAGAGCCGGAAACGCCAGTGCAAAAACACACGCGCAGCCGACCAGGATTCGGATATTCATGAAATTCTCCCTAGTGGAAAATATAATAAATTTGAATGACTTACGTCACTCCAAGCGCTATCGGGCGCGACGTTAGCACAGTTCTTGTTGGGCGGAAATCGTTAGCTTGCGAGCGCCCGTCGTCGCGGCGGCGCCACGGTAGCAGGCGAAGCTGAATGAAGGCTGAACGGTTGTTCAGGCTTGCTCATTGCGCAGAGGTACCGACCGCGCAGTACACGTCGGCCATTCCGACTTTCAGGCGGTCTTGCCGTGCTGCTTCGACAGGTCCTTGAGCAGATTGCGTAGCACGCCGGTCAGCAGAACGAAGTCGGCATCGAGTCTCTCGGTCGCGGACTCCAGTTCCGCCTCGTCTTCATCACCAATAAATTTGAGTTTCGTGATGTTGCCGTCCATGTCGAGCACGAGGCTTGCGACATTGTCGTACTCGATCGCGAGGTGTGTCAGGCGCATGCCGTCGGCGATGTTTCGCCTGAAGGTCGGGTCGGACAGGTCGACATTCATGCAGCGCACGATGGCTTTCGGGTCGGTCAGGTCCTGCAGCCGACACTCGCGGCCGGCGACGAACTGGGACGGACAGTCACCGAACAGGACCTTGCCGAGGAACTGTTCAAGCGGGTTGGCGAACTGCAGTGGTTTGATCGACAGGCCGTCAACGGCTGCTGTCAGTCTTCGCAGGAAGCGTTCGGCATTGGCCTCCTGGCCGCTATCGATGCCGATGAGATGTTCCTTCGGATCGACGAAGCCGTTGATGCGATCGCTCTTCAAGAGCGCCTTTGGCAGCAATTCGTCCCGGGCATCGTTCTTGAAGCGGCGCTTCTGACGTGAGCTGGGTTCTTCGCCCGCCTTCTTCCGGTATTCGGCGACCCGCATCTCAAGCTCCTCGTTCACTGCTGCATGCGGCAACACGCGCGACTGGCTCCTGAGGCGCAGCAGGTCGGCACCCGCCACGCGCCTGGCCAGCGATTCGCTGACGTCCGCAGCGACCGCCTCCCAGCCGTTGCTCCGCTCGGTCAGTGGTCCGCACGGCCGGAACGCCGCCTTCTGCAGGGCTTCGGATAACTTGTCTTCGGACTCAGGCCACGGGCCTTCGAAGGTGTACCAGCGAACGTTTCGAAACATGGAGAGCGAATATGTGAATCAGGGGCGACGCAGTATCTGACGTCCTTCTACGTATGTCACCGTTGATTTTCGTCGTTCGACCTTCTAGGGCGCCGGCCCGATGCGCGCCAGTTCCTTGAATTCATTCGCGATATTGCTTAATACTGCCGAGATGGGCAGCTCACTGACAGTCCGCAGAATGCTGAGACGACGGCCGCGTCGACTGACGACGTTCGTCTCGCTGCTGTGGCTGAACCTCGCGATGCTGCCGTGCACGATGGCTGCCGGTGTCGCGGATCAGGGGCCCGCTCCCGACTGTCCGTCCAAAGCCAAAACGGCACATCACGAGCACCTGTCGGGACTCGGCGGTGCTGCAGATCTGCAGCATCATGCCCCCGCCGCGGCGCACGCGATCCACGGTGCAGACTCAGACGGGCACCCGTGCACGTCAGACGATGACTGCTGTGCGCTGGACGACGTCATCACCAGCGACGGCGCCAAGAAGCTCGACAGGGACGCCGGTACGCTGCCGCCGGTCGCTTGGGAATCTGCCTGCTTCGATCCGCTGATCGGATCGAAGAGCGAACGCCTCGCTACCGGGCCGCCTGGATCACTCGCCGTCACCGTACGGCTCCACGCACTGCACTGCGTCTATCGGGATTAGAGAGCTCCGAAAACTAAACCGCACTTTCGGTTTCCTGTTTCGGAGTTCTCATGATGTATGCATCCATCGGGTCCAGACCCGACCTCAAATTATGCGACGGTGCTCGCGCCAGTCGCCTGACATTCACGCTACTCGCGCTGTTAGCTATTGCCGTCCCGGATCACGGCCGCGCGCAGCAAGGCCCAGTGCTCACGCTCGGCGAGGCGCAGGACATCGCGTTGGTCTCCGAGCCCGGCCAGCGCGCACTGCGCGATCGCGCTCGCGCCCGGGAGGCCTCGGCTGTTGCCGTCGGCGAGCTGCCCGCCCCAACGCTGCGAGCCGGCGTCAATAATTTCCCCATCGAAAGCGGCGGCTTTTCAACCGAAGGCATGACCAATGCCGGCATCACGTTTCGCCAGTCGATGCCGCGGGGCAAGACACGGGAGCTGAGCACCGCACTGCACAAGCGGCAGGCGCTGTCGCTCGACCAGGGCGCCGATGCCCGAAGCCGTGATGTCGGTCAGTGGGTCAGCGAAGCCTGGCTGGATGTGTTCTATTGGAGCCGGGTCGAAGAGCTGCTGACTACCTCAAGGCCGTTCTTCGAGGACCTTGTCGACACGACGCGATCCCTGTACTCCGTCGGCCGTAAGAGCCAGCAGGACGTCCTGCGTTCCGAGCTCGAACTGAGCCGGCTGGACGACCGGCTTATCGACGTCAGCCGTGCAGAGGCACAGGCTAGAGCTGGGCTAGCCCGGTGGATCGATGACGCCGCTTACCGCTCGTTACCATCATCCCTGCCTGCGATCGAGAGCTTGCCATCGCTGAAGGAGCTCGAAGAAAACCTCGCCGCTCACCCGGCTCTGAAGGCCGCTGATGCCAGCGTCGCGGCAGCGGATATTGCCACGCAGCTTGCCGAGCAGAAGTCAAAGCCGTCCTGGGCCGTGGATGTTGGCTACAGCTATCGGGACGGTTCGTTGCCATCTGGCAATCCGCGTTCGGATTTCGTGACGCTCGGGGTAACCGTTGACCTGCCTTTCTTCCGCAAACGCTCCGTGGACAGTGATCTGCTGGCAGCCGTGAGCAACCGGAGCGCCGAGCAGGCGGAACGCGAGCACCTGCGTAGACAGCTTCGTTCGACGCTCGCCTCAGAGCACGCCCGCTTCACTGACCTGAGCCGTCGCCTCGAACTCTACGGCAACCGAATTCTCGAACAGTCGGGCGCCAGTGCCGAGGCTGCGATGCTGGCGTACCAGAGCGACACCGCCGATTTTTCAAACGTTATGCGCGCGTATATCGACGAACTCGACACACGAGTGGAGTTCGTTCGACTCGAAGTCGAGCGAGCCAGGAGCCGCGCATCAATAACGAACCTGGGAGGAGAATAAACATGAACAAGTCAACGAGCATCATCCTCGCCGTCTTAGTCGCTGGTGCGGTCGGCGTCTTCCTGGGCCGTCTTTCCATCGACGATCATCAGGCGTCAGTCGAATCTTCGGTAGCGGAGCGTCAGGAGATCCTGTACTGGGTCGCTCCGATGGACCCGAATTTTCGGCGCGACGAACCCGGCAAGTCCCCGATGGGCATGGACCTGGTGCCGGTCTACGCGGGAGAGGTCGATTCGGAGTCTGGTGTCGTCACGATTGACCCCGTCGTCGTCAACAATCTCGGCGTAAGAACCGCCACAGCCGCGCGGAGTTCGCTGCCGCGAAGGATAGATACTGTTGGCTACGTAAACTACGACGAGGAAACGGTGCAGCACGTGCACACGCGAGTGGAGGGCTGGATCGAGAATCTCGCGATCACATCCAGTGGCGACTCGGTCGAGGCAGGCCAGCTGTTGTTCGAGCTGTATTCGCCGGCGTTGGTCAACGCACAGCAGGAGTACCTGTCCGCGCTAAGAAGTAACAATGCCGCGCTCAAAACCGCGTCGGAGGAACGCCTCGTCGCGCTGGGCATGGCCCCCGCCGCCGTTAGGACTCTTGCGAGAGAGCGTGTCGTGCAGCAAAGGGTCAGCGTCACGGCCGATCGAAGCGGCATCGTCAATCACCTGGGTGTAAGAGAGGGCATGTTCGTCAAGCCTGAAACCGAGGTTCTGTCGATCGCAAACCTCGACACGGTCTGGGTCTACGCCGAGGTTTTTGAACGGCAGGCGGCGTGGGTCGCGCCGGGCCAGGCGGCACGCGTGACACTCGACTATCGGCCCGGCACCGAGATCGTCGGTGAGGTCGACTACGTCTATCCCGAGCTTGATCGTCAGAGTCGCACGCTACGCGTGCGCCTGCGCTTCGAAAACCCGGGAGCCGGCCTGCTGCCGAACATGTTCGCGCGTGTCCGCATTGACGGTCGCCCGACAGGTCCGGTCGTGCACGTTCCCCGCGAGGCTGTCGTTCGGGGTGGTGACGAGAACCGGGTCGTCATTGACATCGGCAGCGGCCGATTCAAATCCCGAGCCGTTCGCGTTGGCATCGAGTCCGGGGACAGGATTGCGATTCGTGCCGGTCTCGAAGCCGGCGAGCAGGTTGTGACGTCGGCACAGTTCCTGATCGACTCGGAGTCGAACAGGGCAATGGCGTTCGACCGCATGTCGGCAAGTGACGATCACGGCAGCCACCAGCACATGCACGATCAAGAGTTGGACGCGCCGAAATGATCGCCGCGATCATCCGATGGTCGATACGCAACCGCGTGCTGGTGTTGTTGCTGGCGATCTTCGTCGCGGTCGGCGGGCTCTACTCTGTTCGTGAGACGCCCGTCGACGCACTGCCCGACCTGTCCGATGTACAGGTCATCATCAAGACGAAGTTTCCGGGCCAGGCACCGCAGGTCGTCGAGCAGCAGGTCACGTATCCCCTGACGACGGCAATGCTGTCTGTGCCCAAGGCTGTGACCGTCAGGGGCTACTCGTTCTTCGGAGACTCCTTCGTTTACGTGATCTTCGAGGACGGCACAGACATTTACTGGGCTCGTTCCCGCGTGCTCGAGTACCTGAGCCAGGTATCGAGCCAGCTCCCGGCCGGGGCGGCACCGGAACTCGGGCCCGACGCGACGGGCGTCGGCTGGGTCTATGAGTATGCGCTGGTCGATCGCACCGGCCAGCGCGACCTCGCCGAGCTGACGAGCCTGCAGAACTGGTTCCTTAAATATGAATTACAGACCGTGCCGGGCGTCGCCGAAGTTGCGACTGTCGGCGGCATGGTCCAGCAGTACCAGGTCGTTGTCGACCCGGAGCGCTTGCGCGCCTTCGGCATACCGCTATCTAAAGTGACTGCCGCGATACGCGCCGCAAACCAGGAGGCGGGCGGTTCGGTCATCGAGATGGGTGAAGCCGAATACATGGTGCGTGCAACGGGCTACATCTCTGGCCTCGACGACCTGTCGTCGGTCCCGGTCGGCGTCAATGACCAGGGAACGCCCATCCTGTTGTCGGATGTCGCGCTGTTGCGACTGGGCCCGCAGATGCGCCGGGGCATAGCGGATCTCGACGGTGAAGGCGAGGTCGTCGGCGGCATCGTTGTCATGCGATGGGGAGAGAACGCACTGGAGACCATCGACGGCGTCAAGCAGCGATTGGCAGAACTGCAGCGAAGTCTGCCGGAAGGCGTTGAGATCGTTCCGACTTACGATCGATCGGGCCTGATCGACCGGGCGATCGCGACGCTGACCGATACGCTGATCAAGGAGCTCATCGTTGTAGCGCTCGTGTGTGCTGTGTTCCTCTTGCACCTGCGCTCCGCAGCGGTCGTCGTAATCACGCTGCCGCTCGGCATCCTCGCGGCATTCATCGTCATGCGGCTGCAGGGCATCAACGCAAACATTATGTCCCTGGGCGGCATCGCGATCGCCATCGGCGCTATGGTCGATGCGGCGATCGTCATGATTGAGAATGTGCACAAGCGCAACGAGTCGACGCCGCTCGATGACAGAAATCGCTGGCAGGTCGTCTCGGAGGCGGCCGAGGAGGTCGGCCCGCCAATCTTCTTCTCGCTGCTGATCATCGCCCTGAGTTTCCTGCCCGTATTCGCACTCGAGGCCCAGGAGGGGCGGCTGTTCGCACCGCTGGCGTTCACGAAAACTTACGCGATGGCGGCTGCGGCAGGCATCGCCGTGACGCTGGTTCCGGTCCTGATGGGTTACTTCATCCGGGGCAGGGCGTTGCCCGAGAGTCGCAACCCGGTGAGCCGTGTCCTGATCGCCGCTTACGGTCCCGTAATTCGGCGGGTCATACGCCATCCGCGCGCGACGCTTGCGATGGCGGTCGTGATCACCGTGATCGGACTGTGGCCGCTCACTCGAATCGGTTCGGAGTTCATGCCGTCGCTGGACGAGGGTGACCTGATGTATATGCCGACGACCTACCCAGGGCTTTCCGTCGACAAGGCCCGCGAGATCCTGCAGCACACCGACAAGATGATCGCCAGCATCCCCGAAGTCTCTCGAGTGTTCGGCAAGATAGGGCGCGCGCAGACGGCGACCGACCCTGCGCCGCTGACGATGATCGAGACGGTCATCCAGTTCAAACCGCGCAGTGAATGGCGCGAGGGCGTGACGCCCGAGAGTCTTCGGACCGAACTCGACAGGACCGTGCAGTACACGGGCCTGACCAATGCCTGGGTAATGCCGATCAAAATCCGTATCGATATGCTCGCAACCGGAATCAAGACGCCGGTCGGTATCAAGATTTCCGGCGCCGATCTCGACGTCATCGAGCAGATCGGGCAGCGGATCGAACAGGCGCTCGAGGGCGTCGACGGCACCGCGTCGGCTTATTCCGAGCGCGTTGCCGGTGGGCGCTACGTCATCGTCGACATCGATCGCGTCAGCGCCTCCAGGTTCGGGCTGAACATCGAAGACATCCAGACCATTGTGCGCACCGCCGTCGGGGGCATGAATGTCACGGAGTCCATCGAAGGTCTCGAGCGCTACCCGGTCAACGTTCGCTACCCGCAACGGGTGCGTGACTCCGTCCAGCGGCTCCGATTGCTGCCGCTCGTCACGCCGGCTGGCGCGCACATCGCGCTGGCCGATGTGGCCGACGTCCGCGTCGAGGGCGGTCCGCCGGTCATCAAGAGTGAGAACGCGCGGCCGAACGGCTGGGTGTACGTGGACATCGCAGACCGGGACATCGGCACCTACGTTGCTGAGGCGCAGCGAGTCGTCGCGCGCGACGTCGAGTTGCCCGCCGGCTACTCGATCAGCTGGTCGGGCCAGTATGAGTACATGGTCCGGGCCAAGGAACGCCTGACGGTGATCGGGCCGCTGACGCTGTCGATCATAGTGCTGCTGCTCTACTTCAGCTTCCGGCGTCTGCTGGAGGTCGCAATTATCCTGGGCACGCTGCCACTCGCACTGATCGGCGGGGTCTGGCTGCTGTACTTGCTCGACTACCAGCTGTCCGTTGCGGTCGGCGTCGGTTTCATAGCGCTTGCGGGTGTCGCCGTGGAGATCGGCGTTGTCATGCTCATCTACCTGAACCAGGCGATCCAGCGACGACGCGAACAGGCGGCGGCGCAGGGCGTGAGCTTGCGAAGGGCCGACGTCGAGGCGGCCGTCACTGAGGGCGCGCTGCTACGCGTGCGACCGATCATGATGACGGTTACGGCGACGATCGCCGGACTGCTGCCCATCATGCTCGGCACCGGGACCGGCTCCGAGGTCATGCGCAGGATTGCCGCGCCAATGGTGGGCGGTATGGTCAGCGCAACAATACTGACGCTGATGGTGGTCCCGGCGCTGTTCCTGCTGTGGCGCACGTCGCGGCTCAGAACGCAACCTGACTGATAGCCGCGCTAGCCCGGCAGGTCGAAACGCTCGCGCAGGAACTCCGCGATACCGTCTTCGTCGTGATGCCCGATGATGGCCGTAGCGGCCTTCTTGACCTCTGGTTCGGCGTTTTCGGGCGCGTAGCTCTCGTCGGCTGCCTCGAACATGCTGATGTCGTTGGTCCCGTCGCCGAAACATACGACTCGAGACGCGCCGAGCTGCCGCTTCAGACTCAAGACCGCACCGCCCTTGTTCGCGTCGGTGTGATGTATGTCGATCCAGCGCCAGTCGCCACCTTCAAGCGCCGGTGCGGCGTAGGCGAGCAGGTGTGGCTCGGGTCCGATCACGGTCTCCACGTGCCGGATGGATGCAGACGCGCCAATCGCGCTGATGCTGACGATGTCCGCGTCCGCCGGCAGCTCCGACAACGGCGCGACGTGCAGGCCGTCGCTTTTCGCGTAATAGTCGGCGAGGCCTTTCTCGATGGCATGCTGGATCGGCGGGTGATAGATGCCGTGGCGGTCGCCCGGCTCGATCGTCGACACGAACGGCGAGACCTTCTGCTTCAACATCTCGGTCATGACGTGCTCGATCTCGTCGAGCGTCAGGCAATTCTGCCAACTGGCTTCGTCGGTCCGCGGGTCCCAGATCATGACGCCGTTCTTCAACACGTGCGGAAGGTGGAAGGCGTGCGCGCTCAGGATGTTCCTCGACGCGTGCAGCGAGCGGCCCGTCGCGACGGTATACGCGACGCCACGCTCGGCGAGCGCCGCCAGCGTATCGCCCGTGCCCTCTGAGATCCTGCCGCGCTCATTCAAAAGCGTTCCATCGAGATCGAATACGATCAGTTCCATGATGTCCTCTCGGTAATCCTTAACATCCGTGCTGAACCGACCGGCGGTATAATCGAATCCCTTCGACTGAATCCGGATGCGTGCGATGCGCAACTTTACACTGCTGCTCGTTTTGTTTCTCCTGTGGGGTTGCTCGGTTAACCCCGTCACCGGCGAGCGCCAACTGATCCTGGC
>JAAUYH010122397.1_pt1 | contig 12047 bp, 9 predicted proteins | sample 7278061 | NCBI WGS metagenome assembly JAAUYH01 (sample SAMN14350203, study PRJNA611818) | marine sediment metagenome | isolation source: surface marine sediment (0.6m) | place: French Polynesia: Moorea | collected 2018-08
CGCCATTCAACATAGTCAAAGCCAAGTCATCAAGGGGCTAGAGCCGGATCTACCAAAACTGGCTAAAGTGATGGGCTTCTAGCCTGATGCCTCCGTTTGATCGCTTGTCTCATATTTTGGGGTTTATTTTGGGTTTATAGCCTGTAGATTTGTGTCTAAGGCTAAAGTCCTGATCAGATTTCTATTAGGCAAGCTCAGCCACAAGGGTAATCAATCAAATCAATAAAGACAATGGATTGATAGGGCGAGGCGGCTCTATAACAGTGACTCAACCTGACGAATCTGAAAGGGTTTCTAAGGAAGACGGCGCTTCCTTAGAGAGAATATCGATTGCATCGCCCAAAGCAGTCGTCAGATTTTTCCGCGTTTTAGCGTGATCCAGCTGTTCCGCTTTCAGGGCTTGAGAAAGCCGTTCGCACCTGACCAGAGTTTCCGTCAACTTTGCCTGTAAATCGGCTGGATTATGGAGTTGGGCTACTTGTTGGCGAATGGCTTCGGGATCTGCCCCACCCTTTAGATCAGCGACATTCGACCCATTTGGAAAAGATTGGCCATTGAAACGGTCAATTTCGGTTTGGAGCTGATTGATTTTCTGCTTAAGCTGTTGAGCCTCAACCCGACGTTGTTGAGCTTCAGTCTCATAGAGCTTGCGCCAGTTTGTGGCGCTGGAATAAGCGGCGTCACGCTCTTGACAGGTTTCTGTCAATTGTCGTTGGAGGGTCTTAATTTCAGCTAGCCATTGGGTTACATCAAAGGCCATGGCAGTTCTTTACCTTAAAGACGAATGCACAGGGGAAGGGGAATAGACATCAACAGCGCTACAGGGCTAAAACAAAATCTCAGTTAATAATTTGGGAGCTGGCAATACAATCAAGACTAAAAGGGATAAGGCGATTAGTCCCCAAAGATCTCTCTGGTCATTCAGTTCGCTGACATCGTTTAAGGTAGGTTCGTCTACCGTAGGAATAAAAAACAATAAAATTGCCCATAACATAAACTCTCGATGGACAAACGCTAAGACTAGAACCAGAAGACGAGCAATCTGGCCAATGATTGCTCCATTTCTCTGTCCAAACATTGCATGCACAATATGACCGCCATCCAATTGACCCACCGGCATTAAATTGAGGGCGGTCACTACTAAACCCAAACACCCCGCCACCGCTAAGGGATGCAGTTTAACGGCTCCGCCTGCAGTTAGAGCGCTCCCCAAAGCCAGTTTGGTCATCAGCGCCAGCAAAATCGACGCGCTGGGGTCCAACGCCCCAAAATTGAGCAGACTCGCATTCTCCGGCATATCCACCACTTCAGAATGACTGAGGCCCCATAAAAGAATGGGCAGGGTCATGAGTAGGCCGGCCAACGGCCCTGCAATGCCGACATCGAACAAGGCTCTGCGATTGGGAACCGGCGATCGCAATTGGATAAAGGCGCCAAAGGTGCCCAGGAAAAAGGGAAAGGGGATAAAGTATGGCAGTGTAGTGCGGATGCGGTAATATCGGGCTGTTATATAATGGCCAAGTTCGTGGGTTCCTAAAATAGCCAAGAGAGATAGGGCGTATGGAAGGCCCATCAGAAACAAGCCAGGGGTTTCCTGCATTTGATCGCTGCTGATGCCGGCAATTTCCACCCCAGCTCTCATGGTCGTTAGCAAGGTAGTGAAAAGAAGCGCTAGGGCTAATCCAGGTCGGGTTAGGGCGTCATTCCTAAGGGCTTTCTCTTTCGTTTTATTCTCTTTTGCTTGAGGGTTAGGCACAAGGGCGAAGAAGGGTTTACCGTTGAATCCTTCCTGAAAAATAATTAAGAAGCGATCGCCAAATTGAGCTTCAATATTTTCTTTAATGGTTCTATAGGCAACCCCTGAAGAGGTGCGAAGTTGACCTCGGCAAATCATCGCCTGAGGCCGGTACTCAATATTCTGTAGATAAAATACCGACCATGGGAAACATTGTTGCAGATTAGATTCTTCCTCCTTATCGATGGGGCGTAACGTCGATTTGGACTCTGGGTTCAACTGCACAGCCACCGGCGGCGCTCCCTTTTCAGGCAAGGTTGTTTTGGCCAAGGGCAACCGACCCCACTGAATGAGAAACCAGTACATCAGTAGGCAGCTAAGGAACAAGCTAAGCAACAACCTGGGAGGAAGCTGTTGAGCTTGCCCTTGAGTAAAGCTCCAAGCCGTCAAAATGAAAGCTGGAGTCATCATCACCAGCCACAATAGCCATATGGGCGTACGCGTTATGCTGGCTACACTACGCTGCACCACATAATATGTAAAGATTCCAAGCAGGAGTAACCAAAAAAAATGCATGGGCTGGTTTCGAGAAATCTCTGGAAATTAAAGCACTAAAAAGATGATCATACCTTTAGAGTTCGAATCCATGGGAGTCCAACTGAGCTTTCATCCATTCATTGATTGACCAAGTTAGGGCGCCTAAGTTTTCGAAACCTTAACCTGTCGTCTGTTTTTAAATGACTCCTCCCTTCATTCTTTTCATTTTCTTAATGAAGTTGGGTCAATCTTCGTTTAGAAAAGAATAATCCCGTTACCCTTCACCTGAAGCCCCCCTTTTCAAGCCATTATGGATTCCACTGAGCAGTCTAAAACGCCCCCTAAAGCCCCTCGTCGGGTATTTGATACTATTTTCGCCTTCCCGCCCAATCGGCATACTTTAGGCGCTACTGCTTATCTCATTCTAGAAAATGACTCACCCGATCAGGCAAGTAACATCTTGATAGACTGCCCTGCTTGGGAAGAATCCACCCACCAATTTCTTCAGGATCACGGAGGCGTCCGTTGGTTGTTTCTGACCCATCGCGGCGGGATCGGCCAAGTCGCAAAGATTCAAGACGCCTTGGGCTGCGAAGTGGTGATTCAGGAGCAGGAAGCCTATCTAATCCCTGAGATATCCGTCACTTCTTTCCAATATGAGTTCGTCTTCAGCCCGACCAGTCGGGCGTTTTGGACCCCCGGTCATTCTCCTGGATGCGCCTGTCTCCACCACAGTGAGTATGGCGGCGTTCTCTTTACCGGCAGACATCTTTTACCTACTCGGGAGGGCCAACCGGCTCCGCTGAGAGTTTCTAAAACGTTTCATTGGCCGCGTCAACTGAGGAGTGTGAAACGTCTATTGGATGACTTTAATTCAGAGACATTGAGTTATCTGTGTCCAGGCGCTAATTCCGGTTTTTTACGCGGTAAACGGGCGATCGCTAATGCCTATGAGCAATTGCAACAGCTGGATTTAGACGCCTATGAACACGCCAAACCTTTACTTTAGAGCAATTTGGCAGATATCCACTCTTCAATTTCAGCCGGGAATAGCAACCAGGTGCGTTGATAAGAATGGGTCAGGGTCTGGACTAAAGGGGACAGTTGACTAATTTCTTGCAGGCCAGTCGGCGTCATCAGCTTGATGCCGCGCTGATAGAGCGTATACCCTCGACTCCAGATATGGCGTAAGCTGCAATAAAATTGAGGATCCAACCCCATAAACTGGAGTTGATGACTGACTTTATCCAGCAGTTGAGTTTGTTGAGTTTCGTTATATTCTGTTACATCTACAATTTTGAGTAAGTCCCGATTCACAAATCGGCGGCAGAGATCCGCCAGCACCGGATCAGGGTGGGTTTGCCAGCGGTGGAGATGATACATAAACACGACATCATCCCCCTCCAGGTAATGGGTTAAGGATAAGGCGTCAAAATTCTGAGTCAGCCAGGCGACTACGGTTTTATCCGCATCTAGAAGGCCCTGCTTGAGCAGCTCTTTGGCCCGAATAAATGCTTGGGTTAAGCCCCAACTCGCCGTCAGATTTTTGGGATGGTTATAGACTTGGGCGTGCATGAAGTAACGCACTGTCAGGTAATGCTCGATCGCCGCCAATCCCTTATGGGCCACCACCAACTGCTGGCTGACTGGATCATAGTCCATCGCCTCTAAAATCCGATCCAGATCTATTTGACCGTAGGAGGCGCCTGTAAAGTAGCTATCCCGAACCAAATAATCAAGGCGATCGCAATCCAGTTGACTCGTCACTAACTGCCATACTAATGGCGTCGGGTGTTGGCGCAGATAGACCTGCTCAATACAGGTTCTGAGGTCAGGCGAAAATCGATCCAGAGGCTGACGAATCGCCGCAGATTCCTGAATGATCCGTCGAGTCCACTGCTCATGGCGACTGCCAAAAATCTCCTCTGCGGTATGGCTAAAGGGGCCATGTCCAATGTCATGGAGCAATGCAGCGCAAAGCACCGTAGCCCGATGAGACTTCAATTGAGGATAGGCGGCGGCTAAGTAATCAAAGGCTCGTCGAGCCAACGCCATAACCCCCAAAGAATGAGTGAATCGAGAACTTTCAGCCCCATGGAAGGTCAGACTTGCCGGTCCTAATTGGCGAATTCGACGAAGCCGCTGCAGAGGAGGCGTGTCAATCAATTGAATAAGTAGCGCCTCAGTAGGGTCAGAGGCGTCTAGCCGAATCCCCCCATATAAGGGATCGTGATAGGTGCGGCTAGTTCTAGGATGCACCAGCCACCATCACAGAGTTCTTGAGTAAATCAATAGCGGCCTGATACTGAATATCCGCTGACGTACCCAACTGGTCGCGCTGGAGGGAATCCAAAGGCACAATTTGATCGGGAACAATGCCTAATCGATTGATATCGTTATGGTCGGGCGTCTCATATTTCGCCACCGTCACCGCTAAACCCGATCCATCCGACAAATCAAATAGGGATTGGATTAACCCCTTGCCAAAGGTCGCCTCGCCCACCAATTTAGCCCGCCCATTATCCTTCAGGGCGCCCGCCAAAATTTCGCTGGCGCTGGCGGTTCCCTTATTGACCAAAACGATCAGCGGATCACGGGTGAGGGCTTTGCCCGTCGCTTCAATACTGTCGAAAACGCCCTGTCGGTTGACGGTATAGACAATGGTGCTGCCTTTATCTAACCAATAGCGGGCAATCTCAACGCCGGCTTGTAGCAAGCCGCCTGGATTATTGCGCAAATCAAGCACATAGGCTTCCGCCCGCTGCTTTTCTAGCCGTTCAATCGCCGCTGCTAACTCCGTCGCTGCGTTCGCGTTGAATTGGTTAAGGCGAATATACCCCACCTTGGGAGCATTGGGATAAGTGCGCAGGTCAGCGTAGACCGGATTCAAGGTAATGCGATCGCGCACCAAGTTAATATCTGACGGCCGATCGAGATCGTGGGAGATAGTCAGAGTCACTTGAGTGCCAATCGGTCCGCGCATACGACTCGCCGCTTCATCCAGAGTCATTGCTGAAGTAGAGAGACCGTCAATCTTCAGAATCCGATCCTGTGAACGAATCCCAGCCCGGTCCGCAGGAGAGCTTTCAATCGGGGAAATTACCCGTAAAGATCCATCCTTTGAATCCTGGGAGATCTGCAGACCTACCCCTAAAAGTTCGCCAGAGGTGCTTGTCTGCAAACTGCGATACTGCTCTGGCCGGAGGAACCGAGTATAGGGGTCGTCTAAACTGGTTAACATCGCCTGAATCGCACCGTAAGCCGTCTCTCGATCAGGAAAAGATTCCTTTAGGACTCTTTGACGAACAAACCACCAGTTTTGGTGATTAAACGTATCGTCTAAATAGGTGCGATTAATGATGCGCCAGACCTCAGTAACCAACTGTTGGTCTTCTGTCAGAGCATAGGTTTTGGGAACGCCGCCCCAACCCAGCCAAAGAACCATCGACAAAACCAGCCACAAAACAAATTGAAAGGTCCGCTTCTTCATAGTGCAAATCTTAACGCCCTGAATCCCACTGAGGCCGTCAGGCTAAAAAATTATCAGTCCTGTAAAGTTCTTAGAAAGACGCCGCCCTAAATCTCTATTCCATCTGTTTTAATCCTATAGGGTCTAATCATAGTTGTTAGTTGACTCTCCAGCGGCCAAAACGCCAAAACGCAACCAAAACGCATTGATTTAGCTTTCCCGGCATCGCCGCTTTCAGGGTCAACACCTGGCTAAAACCTTACCTGGACAATCCATAAGTCTGAAATTTTCGCCTATTATCAGCTTTTTTTTAAAAATTTTTCGAAACCTCAAGAAATAATTCTCAGCCGATCTAACAATTCCTTAGCCGATCCATCTAGACAAGTCCACATAAGCGTTTAGCTAGCGTAGCATCCCCCTGTTAGGGGCGTTCTGGATACTGTTAAGTCCCAAAAAACGAAAAATTTACCTTAGCTTTGGCCGCTTCAGGCCCCATCCATACTTTATGCTATGTTACATTTTCTATTGACGGATAATACCTAATCACTCATTGACCTGCCTGCTTCATGTTTACTAAGCAAGTAACCGATTCGAAGGCTTACCAGTGGTTCGACGAACGTCTGGAAGTTCAAGCAATTGCCGACGATATTTCCAGCAAATACGTTCCTCCCCACGTCAACATCTTCTACTGCCTCGGCGGTATCACTCTAGTTTGCTTCGTTATCCAGTTCGCTACTGGATTTGCAATGACCTTTTATTACAAGCCAACCGTTGCTGAAGCATTCTCCTCTGTTCAATATTTGATGACAGAAGTTAACTTTGGTTGGCTCATTCGCTCCATCCATCGCTGGTCCGCCAGTATGATGGTGCTGATGATGATTCTTCATGTTTTCCGGGTTTATCTCACCGGCGGGTTCAAGAAGCCCCGGGAGTTAACCTGGATCACCGGCGTCGTATTAGCTGTTATCACTGTTTCATTCGGTGTGACTGGCTACTCACTACCTTGGGACCAAGTCGGGTACTGGGCCGTTAAGATTGTTTCCGGCGTGCCCGAAGCTATTCCCCTGGTTGGACCTGCTATTGTTGAGTTGATGAGAGGAAGCGCAAGCGTCGGCCAAGCCACCTTGACTCGCTTTTATAGCCTGCATACATTTGTGCTGCCTTGGTTCATCGCAGTGTTTATGTTGCTACACTTCTTGATGATTCGGAAGCAAGGTATTTCCGGTCCGTTATAATTTTCTTGAGCTTTGGGCACAATTGACGGCGTCTATCGAAAGAACCATATTTAAAGCACTTCAAATGGTTTTTTTCAGGGGATTTGTCCAAAGTCCGGCTATTTGACCGTTTTGGCTAAGTTAACTCTTTTAGTTAGGAGTTTACCTGGGGTCGATAGTTGAATGTCATCACAATAACCTCTTGGTAGTGGACACTTAAGGAGAAGCGTTAGAAGGTTATGTCAACATTAAAGAAGCCGGATCTTAGCGATCCGATGTTAAGGGAAAAGTTAAAGCAAGGCATGGGGCATAACTATTACGGTGAGCCCGCTTGGCCTAATGACCTGCTCTATATTTTCCCAGTTGTTATTTTAGGCACCATTGCCTGCTGTGTTGGGTTGGCAGTGCTAGACCCCGCCATTATCGGGGAGCCTGCGAATCCCTTCGCCACCCCTCTGGAGATTTTGCCTGAGTGGTATTTTTACCCGGTGTTCCAAGTTCTTCGGATTGTCCCCAATAAGCTGTTGGGAATCGGGATTATGGCCTCAATTCCCCTTGGATTAATGTTGGTTCCCTTTATTGAGAGCGTCAACAAGTTCCAGAATCCTTTCCGGCGTCCCCTTGCGACCACCGTTTTTCTGTTTGGCACCGCAGTAACCCTTTGGCTGGGTATTGGCGCAACTTTTCCCATTGACAAGTCCCTGACACTGGGTCTTTTCTAAAGAACCTTTGGGAATTTTAGTTTGTTAACCGCCTACATGGGGCTCTGCTGAGTGTATATCTACTCTCATGGCTCCTAAGTGGGCGGTTGACTTATTTGATTCAGGGTTGGCTTTTCCGGTGCATCTTTGGATACCAGGGCATCTTTAAGTACAGGAAGAAATGCCTTTTGATATTTCAATATGAACAGTGGGAAAACTCAACTCAGCCCACATTCTGGGAATTTTAAAATCAATTGCATGTGCCCACCTGAGGAAAATTGCAGCATACTTTCCGGATGTGTCTACCGATGAGTAGCGCTCAACATGAACTGAGTTATGGCATGCTAAGGCGAGATCATCTGGCGGTGGATAGCAGGTTGGAGGCACTATCTCTGGTTCAGCAGTGGTTTAGAGAATTCTGTGAGACGTCTGATTCTGACCTGGCTTGGGTGATTGAGCATTTTGATCGCTTGAATTTGGCCCTGGCTGAGGGGTTCACCAATGCCGTTCGGCATGCCCACGAGAATCTGCCTCCTGAGACTCCCATCGATTTAGACCTTTCTATATGGCAAGATCGAATTGAAATACGCATTTGGGATCGGGGGCAGCCATTTGACCCAGATGTTCTCAAAGAACCCACCCCCGGTGAACTTAAAGAAGGTGGGTATGGATGGTTTTTGCTCCGACGACTGGCTGACAATGTAGTCTACCAACGCTCCCAGGATGGACGAAATTGTCTCTGGATCGTTAAGTACTCCAGTTAGTTAAACAGATTAGGCTTCTAAATTACGACTTCCAAATAAAATAGTGAGGGGAATTGCGGTATTGGCAAGAACTGGCTCCCGAGATTTCCAAACCGTTTAAGTCACTCACTAGTCCCCATCTCTGCCTCGCCTTTCGCCGAATAAATCGCTCTGGACAGGTAGATCCTATCCTTGTGACTGCGGATCTATTCCAAAGTATGGATGCGTGAATATCTGCAGCCCTAAGGCCAAATTTCTACAAAGATTTAATTAACGTCTCTATTCCTAAGTAGTCTCAAAACAATCAGTTGATAGGATTTGACTGGCAAGGGAGCTCAAGGAGCTGACTTACTGTAATCTATCCCTCTTGTTCATAGGCCTCGCAGTGTCAAATCACCATTCGATTAATCAATCATCCGCTCAGCACCTCTTTATATTTTTAGAAGTGTTTGAGTGCGAAGGGGGGATTCAGTCCTATGTGAAAGATATTCTCAAGGCTTATCTGTCACTCCCCCCAAAAAATATTGCTGATATTTTAATCCTGCGGGATGGACCCAACTGTCTTAATCCATTTAGGGATAGCCGCTTACGATTCCACTACTTGAAAATGCAATGGCCGACGTTGGGTCGGATTCGTTTGACTCTGTCCCTAATCGCCTGTTTGCTGCGAAATCGTCCTAGCCGAGTTTTTTGCGGCCATATTCGACTAGCGCCTTTAGTTGGAACGCTCTGTCAATGGATGAATATTCCCTACACGGTGCTGACTTACGGCAAAGAAGTGTGGTTTCCACTGACGCCAAGCCATAAACTCGCCCTGCAATCTGCTGACAAGATTTGGACGATCAGTCGCTATAGTCGAGATCGCGCTTGTCACGCCAATGACTTAGATCCCCAAAAGATTGAATTTTTACCCTGTGTGGTGGATGGCGAGAAATTCACCCTGGGGTTAAAATCCGCCGACCTGGTGGAACAATACCAATTGGCGGACTCCAAAGTCTTGATGACAGTGGCTCGATTGTGGTCCGGAGACATTTACAAAGGGGTCGATGTGACCATCCGAGCGCTGCCTGAAATTGCCCAAATCTTTCCCAATATTAAATATTTGGTAATTGGCCGCGGGGATGATCAACCCAGACTGGCTCAGATGGCTAAGGATCTAGGGGTCGCCGATCGAGTTGTTTTCGCTGGATTTGTGCCCACCGCATCGCTTGCGGATCATTATCGTCTAGCCGACGCCTATGTGATGCCTTCTCAAGAAGGATTTGGAATTGTTTACCTGGAGGCAATGGCCAGCGGCGTCCCAGTCATTTCGGGGGATGATGATGGATCGGCGGATCCTCTACAAGATGGCCGCTTAGGATGGCGAGTACCCCATCGTGATCCGGAGGCGGTCGCCAAAGCCTGCATCGAATTACTCAAAGGAGATGAACTTCGCTGTCAAGGAGAATGGCTGCGGCAAGAAACCCTGGCTCACTTTAGCGCCGCCGCTCTCAATCGTCAGCTAGCTAAACTGCTTGACAATTAACGATTTCCTATCGCGTCATTTCTGTAAAAATAGAATTCATCTTCGATTCTGAAGCCCATTGGTTGGATTCTCACCCCCGTGGGGATAACGCCTAATCCCCGTGATTATTGATACATGTCCAAGTGTTAAATTCGCCAACAGTATCAATACGGGCCAGAGATCGCGTGGGCTGCGAGTTAGCCTGCTGGCGATCTCTGGTTCTCTTGCTAGGCAGACGCACGCTGAATCTCTACTTCTCCAGCAGTTTCTCCTAGTAACCCATGTTAGGGCTACTATCCACTGGATATATTTGGCTTCCTAGCAGGTCATCCACTTGGCTAGATGGGGGTTATCTACAGCCAATTGCCTAATAGCACGTAGGGGGCCCAGTATAACGGATGTCGGTATTGAGGGTTGTTTAAGAGCGACAATTGGGCTTGACGTAAGGCCTCGGCTCGCGTAGTGTCGGGATTCGTGAGCTGAGCGTAAAATTGCCCCATCAGTTCAGTCGTCGCCTCATCATTGACAGACCATAACGTTGCCAGGGTGCTTCGCGCTCCGGCTCTAACAGCAACGCCAGCAAGTCCTAGGGCGGCTCGTCTATCCCCCGCTAAGGTTTCACAGGCGCTCAGCACCAGTAGTTCAATCGCCGATTCTCGACGAGGAAATCCAGATTGAAGAATGTGATCTAACTCAATCACATTAATTGGATTATCCCAAGCCAAAATAAAAGTCTGGGCGGCGTTCGAACTAAATTGTCCATGGGTAGCGATGTGAACAATCGGAAATGGAGAGGATTCAATTTTTTCTTGCAACGACTGGGTTGTAAATGTTTGGTCAAGCAGAACAGTGCTGTTAGGAAGCTCGGACTCAATTTCTTCAAGTTCCAGGGGAACATGGCTGAGGGGAGCAAACCCTTGGCGACCTTGACTCAACCCGGCGACTAAGCTCTTTAAATCCTCTTTAGGCAAAGGTTTGGGGTCTAACAGCTGCAATCCCGGGGTCAAAGCAATGCGATAGTCCTCTAGCAGAAACCGTTCTCCATTATGCAGGGCCGCCATGGGAATATTCTGCAACGGTCCATCCAGAACAAACACCAACGTATCTACCCCACTGGTTTGCAAATCATTGGCCAGGGGACGAATTAACCAGTCGTATAGTTGTTGGGACAACGGCAAAAAACTGCGTCGGCTGCGGATGACGAGTTTTTGACGTAACTGCTCAATTGACTGTTGCAGCTGATCTTCGGGAAGTGCTGTTGTGTAGTGTTTCAGCGGTTGCTGGGGAAGGCGTAAAATGATTTCCAGTCTATCCTCCAACATAATGGGATAGACCACGGCTGATTGTTGATCGATCTGATCAATTTGCACCGATTCAGCATTCAAGCAGGCTTCTCGAAAAAAGTTGTCTAATTCTGCCACTTGAAGGGATTCAATCACATCTCTAGCTTGGGCTAGATGATCCTGACTGACATCATTCCTCTGATCGGGCTCTAGGAGTAAACTGACCAGTTGTCGATAGATCGGCTCAACATCCTCGCGGAAGGAAAACTGAACCTCTGGATTGATCGCCACCAGGTCTCCTCGTAACGACTTTACTGTCGCTACCGCCTGGCTGTAAGCCGCGATCGCTTTAGGCGCATCGCCTTGGGTTTTAAGCAGTCGGCCTAACTGCCATTGCCAGCGATAAGCAATGTCGGCGGCATTAATCGCTTGGGCTTGCTGCAAAGCTTTCTGGGTTAAGTCTTGGGCAATTGACCATTGTTGGGTATGTTCATACACCGCCGCTAAATTCCCCAGAGCATACGCTTCCGCCCTTTGATCACGGAGATCTTTAGCTTGTTGGACCGCCGTGGCCAGTAATTCTGCGATGCTCCGCCAATGGGGGGCCTGATTATTGGATTTCGGGCCATTGTCCCCTAACTGTTTCAGCGAGAGTAAGCTTCGAGCAAAATTGATCCGGTTGTAGACGGTCGTCCGATTAACTGGCGAGGCGTCCAGTTGAGCGTGGATACGGGGCGACAATGACTGGGCGGCGGTCTGCTCTCCCATTTCCACTAACAAACTCAACTGGGCCAACTGTATTTGTAGGTGAGTTTGGGGAGAAGTGGAGATCGCGGCGGCTTGCTGATAAAAGGACAACGC
>JAAUYH010183453.1_pt1 | contig 12047 bp, 9 predicted proteins | sample 7278061 | NCBI WGS metagenome assembly JAAUYH01 (sample SAMN14350203, study PRJNA611818) | marine sediment metagenome | isolation source: surface marine sediment (0.6m) | place: French Polynesia: Moorea | collected 2018-08
AGCCATTGACACACGGGTATGTTCAAATACATCATTTTCCAAACAACCACCGCTAATGGTTCCCACCATTTTATCTGCTGTTGTCCATGTTCAAGGTTCTACCTATCGCCAACCCGGTGCCCGAATGTTGATGACAACAGCAGATAAAATGGTGGGAACCATTAGCGGTGGTTGTTTGGAAAATGATGTATTTGAACATACCCGTGTGTCAATGGCAGATGGCAAGCCTATTGTTGTAACTTATGACACAAGTGCTGACGAGGATATTATCTGGGGATTTGGGCTTGGTTGTAATGGTGTGGTAAAAGTGCTAATTGAGAAACTAGATGCCAATGATCCATTTAACCCTTTAGCTTTAATCCATCAATGCTTTCACAACCAAGAGCCAGGTATTATTGCCACTGTTGTTGCTGTCAAAGGTGAAGTTAATACTCAGATTGGGGAGCGTTTAATAATTAGAACTGACAATAGTATAAATACTAATATTCAAGAATCTTATTTAACTGAAGTTTTACTTAAAGATGTTCAAGCAGTTCGGCAAAATCACCATTCAAGTTTCCATAAATACCAACTAGCATTAGGTAACGTTGATGTTTTTATTGAACTGATTCAGCCACCTCCACACCTACTCATTTTTGGTGCGGGTCGTGATGTAATACCAGTGGTAAAATTTGCCAAAGATTTAGGTTGGCAAGTCACTGTAATGGATTGTCGAGCAGCTGAATTCACTCCAGAACGTTTTGCTATGGCTGATGAGGTGATTCTCACCAGGCGGGAAATTTTACACAAACAAATACGTGTTAATAGTTACACAATTGCTGTAGTGATGACTCATAATTACCTTGATGATTTAGAAATTTTGAAACTACTCATACCTACTTCTATCAGCTATCTTGGTTGTTTGGGATCGAAGCAGCGCATTGCCAAGTTACTGCAAGATTTACGTGCAGAGTCAGTAGAATATACCCCTACACAGATGCAAAAGCTACATGCTCCTGTCGGTCTTGATATAGGTGCAGACACACCGGAAGCGATCGCTTTATCCATAATTGCTGAGATACAAGCCGTTTTAGCCCAGCGTAGTAGCGGTTTTTTAAAGAATCGGATGCAGCCAATTTATCAACCAAATCCAGTCAAGGAAATTCCCATTGAGGTGAAAGAAAATTAGTCACCAATAATTATAGCGCGTAGCGCCATAACTCTTTCACAATCCAAAATCTAAAATCTAAAATGGTATAAGACGCGATCGCCTAAATCAAAATATCGGTGATTATAACAATCGCTACCACCTTCACGCCCAGATAATAGTAATAGCCCATTGAAAAAAATTCTTTTTATTAAGTAAATATGCTTGCTAGGCTCCATGACCTATTAAAATAATAAGTGTAAAGATAATTGTGTGTAAATTAGTTAGCTTGAAAGCTACCTTTTAGTAAATCCATTGGGATTAAAAGGAAATCAAATTAAATAGTCTTGGAACTGCAATTCGCAACACTACAGAAAAGAGTTTTTGGACTCCATTTATGCACGGTTCAGGCAAGGAGGAAGCTATGACTGTTTGTATAGCCGCGATATGTGAAAATAGAAGGCTTGCTATTGTTGCCTCAGATAGGATGCTGACTATTAGTTATCCGCCTGTAAAATTTGATCATACTGAATCAAAAATATTTCCCGTAAACTCTCATTGCTTGGCATTGTTTGCAGGTGAAGGATTAAAGGCTCCTGAATTGATTTCTAAAATAAGAGCATCACTTGTTGGAAACCCGAGCACTCAAATGGTTGTTGATGTAACTAAAGAGTTGTATCAAGCTTCTAGGATAGAGGAGGCAGAAGAATTATTCTTGATACCAAGAACTATAGATAGAAACGATCTTTACAGAAGAGGAATCAACATACCAGCAGATTTATTTAATTTAATAGACAGACAGTTGTCTGAACATGATTATGGACTCGAATTATTAATTTCAGGATGTGATGATTCTGGGGCACATGTTTACTCTGTTCGCAATCCAGGTGTAGCTGATTGTTTTGACTTACTTGGATTCACAGCTATTGGAGTTGGCTATTTGTACGCAATGCAAGTCTTTATTGCTCATTCGTATAAAGTCTCTTTCAATACTGTTGAAGCCCTAAACATTGTATTTGCTGCCAAGAAGGCTGCCGAAGTTGCACCAGGAGTTGGTCAAGGAACAGATTTAGCCTTGATTTCTGAAAATGGATTTGAGTTTTTAGATTCTGTAACATTAGATGAACTATGTAAGATTTATGATGAAACAAAGCCTTCACCTTTTGAGGAAATCAAGAAGAAAAGTGATCGATTAATACAGCTTTTACAGAAGAGAAGCCAAATACCAGAAAGTGTTGGAGAGGGTGAAAATTTCTAGCTAACAAGTCTGTTGCACCGGAATAAATTTAAGCTATCTTTGGAGATGCTAAGGTTATCTATATCCGTTAATTGGGAACATTACCAAGAAAAAAATAGGTGCGATCGCAAAGTGTCAAGCCACCGACTTATCGTTTTCGTTATCTTTTTCACCCCCGGATAACAGTAATAGCCCGTTTATTTTCCGTATTCACAATCTGCATTGATAAACGTTCTTCGATTGGTAATGCATTTTTACGTCTATCAAACACAAACAACCAACCTTCATTCAATCCCAAACGGGCTAAATAGGATTCTAACTGCTCAATTCCTTCAGTTTGGGGGTCGCGCTTTTTTTCCCGCCATACCTTTAATTCGATTCCCAAGGTGACATTTTTATACCTCAAACATAAATCCATTCTGTCACTACCAATGGCATATTCCCGTTCCAAGGTTCCACCACCATTGACAACACGATGTAAGAAAGCCATTAATACAATGTGGGGTGCAATTTCATGGTAGCTAGTGCTTCTTAATAAAGGTTCCCCATGCTGTCGCCAAAACCGAATAAAAGCTTCTAGTAATGCATCTTGATTTAATTCACCTTCCGGGGTTAACCAACTGGGACTAATATGGGGTAAGCTGTCCTGGGTTCCTTGCACTAAAACACGGGGAACTACTTCCCGGTAAATTGGGTTAGCAATCACCAGTCCCCCTGCAGGATCCCGTCGCAATAATCCCAAATCTATTAAATATTGGCGGTCATCTGGTGGGGTATCACCTAATGCTTGTCCAGATAATATTGGTTCAATAATATTTTTGACTCGTTGTTCTCTCAGTTTTTCTGCAAGGGAATCGAGGTGAGTATCTTGGCGAGTAATTAATATTTCCTTGGCTTGTAAAATATGTTCCTTGGTAATAGGAATATTTCTATCTTTAACCATTTTTTCCACAACTTCCTTAGCCAATGCATTGACTAACCAAGGTTGTCCCTGGGTTAAATCGAAGGCTGTTGCTGTTGCTTCTGGGGTAAAAATTTGTCCTGTTTCCTCTGTATGTTGTTGGTATAATTCTCGTACCTCTGCCTTGTTAAAATTTCTCAGGGTGATAGAAGTAACTTTAATATTAAAAGGACTAGCTGTGTTTAATCTATCGCCCTTCGGGTTCAACAGTTTGCTTATGCCGGGGAAACCGTCCACCGCAACTGTTTCACTTCCACCCGATGCAACCTTGTAGTCCCGCACATCACGCAAACCAATTAATCCTACGGATGAGGGAAAATTTTCTGGACGATTGGGAAAACCATCCCGTAACTGTCGCAAAACTGAAATCAGGCTATCATTTTGCAAGGAATCAATTTCATCAATAAATATTACTAAGGGTCGAGTCGAAGCCTGTGCCCAAGCCTCTAAACTAGCTTTAATCCTCTGTCCTGGCTCCTCATATACCCAAGCGGTTGGCTGTAAATCTTTGGGTAAGCGGATGGCTATTGTATTTCGCCAAGTTCCTAAAATTGCTAATTCTGCTGCACCTGGGTCATTGTTAAAAGCACTACCTACTTCTACTGATACCATCACAGCTGCATAACGTCCACTTGCGGTAAGCTGTTTGGCTAATGCAAGCATTGCTGTGGTTTTTCCCGTTTGTCGCGGTGCGTGGACGACAAAATAGCTTTCTTGTTCGATGAGGGTTTCCAGGTCGGGTAAGCGACTTGTGGGTGGCAGCATGTAGTGCTTGTCTGGTTTGCAGGGACCAGCAGTATTGAACCAGCGAGCCATTTTATCTGTGCAATTAGCGGACACTTTGAGTTTAGACGATTTTGGGGAAGGGGATTTCTTTAATTGAGGGGACTGCGGACAGCTTTACCACCACGGTTAAGGACGTGGGTATAAATCATTGTGGTTTTTACGTCCTTGTGTCCGAGTACACATGTTTTAGCAACTTTTTAGGGCGTTGTTCCATAAACAAGAATATCGATAAAAATTCTGTCTAATGTCCTAATTCGGATGTTATGCAGAAAACTTCTGGATATCAGCGATAAATATACTGAAAAGCTTGTACTTACGTATAAAATTGGTTAGATATGCGGAATAATTCCGTCTATTATCCGAAAAAGGATGATAGCCAGAAGGCTTATCCATCGGCTATAAAATTACTGGAGTCGATCATAGGGTAGTTAGTAAATGAGTCCAATTGAGCAAAAGTTTCAAGAATTGAAGGATTCAGGATGGTGGCCAGGAGAGCCACTACACGAGGAGCGTCGTACTCCTTGTGGTAGGGGCTTGTATAGAACTTATAAGCAGGAATGGGAACCAGATCCGTATGTGTCCATTCATTGGACAAGTACTACTGGTGCACACGAAACGCATGGTGGTATTCGCGCTAAATGGGCAGAACTTGGTTTTGAAAATCACTATCTTGGATTTCCAATAAGTGACGAGCAAGATTACACCGAAAAGAATAGTAGAGGTGAAGATGAGATTAAAGGTGTGATCAGCTTTTTTGAAGGTGGTGCAATAATTTGGTACCGCGACACAAATACACGTGTCGTCTTAAAGAGAATAAATAATGAAATTCTGGCCGTAGATGAACGAGAGAAAACCCCTCTTGACATTGCTGAAAGGATTGCCAAGGTGAGTGGAAAACTTCTAAAAGCCTTTTTGATAGACACATAAAGCCTTGAAGCTTATTTCACTTCTGAGAAATTTGAGCCAGGAAAGTTGAAGAGTCCGGAACGATTTGCTCGGGTATGCGTAGCCTAACACTTCGCTGCAGAGGATGCAGGTTCTAGCGCCCCGGCTTCGCTCACTTGCCCTGGCCGCACCGCTAAGCTCAAGAACGTTGCCAAGAAAAAAATACGTGCGATACGCAAAGTGTCAAGTCTTCGGCTTATCGTTTACCCAGTATTTCCCTGAAATATAGTACCATTTTTGCGATCGCCTAATGTGTGCTAATTATAACGCGATCGCTCGATTTCATGTCACTTTCATTTCAATGCTGGATGGCTATGAGAAAATATAAAGAAGTCGCTCATTTTTCTCTGTTTTATGACTACAGCAGAACTATTCCTAACTCTCAGAAATTTGCCTCGGCGAGAAAAATTGAAAGTTATGCAATTTCTGATTGCAGAGTTAGGGAAAGAAGAAGAGCCAACCCTACAAGCTGGAGCAATGTACTCCCTTTTGTCACCGCTCAATTCCCACCAAGCAGCACATCAACTCAGTCAACTCCTAGAATCGGATTGAATGCGGCATCGTTACCAAGAAAAAAATACGTGCGATCGCAAAGTGTCAAGCTTATCGCTTACCCAATACTTCCCTAAAATATAGTGCAATTTTGGCGATCGCTCAAAGCTAAAAAAGTAGGCACAATCTGTATGGCTTGATGCCAGTACAAGTTAATTCAAAGGCTGAACAAATGCCCTTAAACCATTACTGTTGAGAATTTGCTGCATATTTCTAGCATTGTAGGGACTGCTAAATACCCCCGCTTGCATATATGCTTGACCTTGCCATATTGTGGGAAAAGCATCAGGAGCTAGAAACCGAACCAGTTCTTGATCCCTTTGAGTTTGGATTTGTGCCATGACTCGGTAACGGGAACCAAACTGAGAATTATTCGTATTTGCTGCCGCCAAATTATTAGTATAATTACTATTTCTGGGGTTAATTATATTACCGTTATCCATTCCCGGAATATTTGCTCCTGGAACTGGCAATAATACAGTATTACCAGGGGTTTTATCTAATTCTGGTGAATTATGTTGTCTAACTTGTGTAGTTGGTGTTGCAACTGAGGGATTAGGAAGTTTAGGTGCGGCAAATTCAATGGTATTGGGAGCAATACGTACATAATTCAATTGCCTATCATTGGATAAATTGGTAGGCGCGGAATTAGGTTTTTGTCTGGATGTCAAATTTCTGGGTGTGGGAAATGGAGAATTACTGGTAGCAATTTTCTGGCTGGTTCTGGCTCGTTGACCTACTGACTGTGTCTTTTTGGGTATGCTTGGTAACTGACGAGTAAATTTACTGGGACTATTGTTATTGTTGGCAAGCCTATTTCTACGTGGTAATGATAAAAGTCGTCTGGTAGAAGTTGGATTATTTGATAATGGGGACATAGTTGGTAAGCTAGTCCTACTACCAGAAAAGTTAACTTGACCAGCAATGCGATCGCTACCCTGATCTGATGGTTTGCCTCCTACATTGTTACCATAGGCTGAAATCATTTGCTTAGCAGCACTGGCATTAATGTGATAGCGTCCATTGTTAGCAAATTTATTACCTCCTGGTTCCGTTGCATTACCTAAATCTGGCATTGCCTGGTAAATAGCAACTAACCCATCTTCCTTATTGCCCTGAATTAAATTATGCCGCAAAACTGGGCGAGAATTAGCTTGGACAATAATTCCACTTCTGTTGTACTGGATGGAATTACCAACTATTAAGGGTTGGGCATTTTCAGCCACACTAATGCCAAAACCCGTTTGTTCTAACACATTTTCCCGAATTTCAGGTTTAGCACTACCGGAAATAGTAATGCCATTAGCACCATTACGGTAAAATTTATTTTTCTGAATCATAGGTGCGGCTGTACCTGTGACTGCAATCCCATCTTGAGTACTACCGATAAAACTATTTTCAGCTACTTGGGGATTACCTGATTCAATCCACAAGCCATAACCCCGAGGATTGGAATTGGTGATGGTAACTCCTGTTAAAGCTGACTGATTTGCCCCAATAATGGTGGCATTCTTACTACCAAAGAAGCGACTGAGATAGTCACCACCTCCTTGAATTGTGATCCCCCTTCCCTGACTGCGAGGATCCCCTTGAATGGAAATCCCTGGTTTGAGAATCAAGGGAAATTGTTCTCCTGTTTCTGTAGTATAAATACCCTTACTTAAAACAATAGTTGTATTACCCTGGGCAATTTCTAAGGCTCGGGTAATGGTTCTCAATGGTGATTCTTGCTTGCCATTACCTGTGGTGTCATCCCCCATATTTGGGTTGACAAACAATGCCTGAACCTGAGAAATTGATTGGACACCCGCAGAAGTTGATTTTGGTATGGATAATGTTTGAGCTATAGCTGCTTTTTGGTTGATGCCAAATGCAGTAGTGGCGGCTGCAACCACCATACTCAAAGTCAAAACTATGGCTGGGTAAGGTAAAAAGGAAAATAAAGCTAATTCGAGGTTAGAAGATGATTTACATCCTTTATTCCGTGAATGTGCTGACTTATTATCTGTTCTGAGGGACTTGTAAAGCTTTTGGAACATAATCAAGTTAATAATACTCCTGAAATAATTAACAAAATTTTTTTATACTCTCATGACGACCTAGATGTCGATAATCTTAATCTCAGTATTGACCAATCCGCTATTTTTAATCCAAAGTAGTTACATAGGGGACTAGACACCCACCGCCAGCAACAAAACTTAATCTGTGTGGAAAAATCCATATTTCTTCAATATTGCCCTAGCTTTAACTAGATGCATTATTTGTTTAAACTTCATCCTTCTTTGTCTCCCCTTAATTCTGAATCGGAAAAATCAAGAACCAAAAAGTGTTGTGAATATGAAACAGGCTGGCTGTGATGATGAAGGCAATAATGGGGGTGTTGTGATGGTTAATCCATACAGCCAAAAAACAGAGATACAACAAGTTGTTTACCGAATTTTAGACACCAATTTGGATCGTACCCGTGAGGGATTACGAATCATAGAAGAGTGGTGTCGCTTTGGTTTAAACAGTACCCAGTTAGTTACTGAATGTAAAAGCCTCCGACAAGAGGTAGCTCATTGGCATACTGGGGAAATGAAAGCCGCTAGGGATACCCCAGGGGATCCTGGTACGGAATTGAGTCATGCCCAAGAAGAGCAACGTAGTAATATTAAATCCCTATTAGAAGCAAACTTTTGTCGAGTCCAAGAAGCGATGCGGGTATTAGAAGAATACAGCAAGCTTTACGATGCCAACATGGGCAAAGCCTTCAAACAAATGCGCTATCGGGTTTATACCCTAGAAAGTAATTTAATGGGTTACGAACGGCAGCAAATGTTGTTGCGATCGCATTTATACCTTGTTACCTCCCCTGGTGACAATTTATTAGAAACTGTGGAAGCTGCTCTCAAAGGTGGATTAACCCTCTTGCAGTACCGTGATAAAACTGCTGAGGATAGTCTCCGTCTAGCACAAGCTACAAAATTGCGACAGTTGTGTCATGCATATGGTGCTCTCTTCATCATCAATGATCGAGTTGATTTAGCTCTCGCAGTGGATGCCGATGGCGTACATTTAGGGCAACAGGATATGCCAATTGCTATGGCACGACAATTACTCGGTTCTCAACGCTTGATAGGTCGTTCTACCACAAATATGTCAGAAATGCAAGAGGCGATCGCCCAAGGAGCTGATTATATTGGTGTGGGGCCAGTGTATGAAACCCCGACAAAGGCTGGTAAAGCGGCGGCGGGTTTAGAGTATGTGAGCTATGCAGCCAAAAATTCGACTATTCCCTGGTTTGCCATTGGTGGCATAGATGCAAATAATGTCAACAATGTGGTCGATGCTGGGGCGGAGCGAGTAGCAGTAGTGCGAGCAATTATGCAAGCCGAACAACCAACTTTAGTCACTCAATATTTTCTGTCTCAATTGAACCGGATTCAGCCGGTTGGTACTCAAGCCTATGTCTAGCTCCATTACCCTCCAGGTGAACGGTGAAGCCCGTAGTTTACCTGCGCCAATGGTTTTTCCTGATGCTCTGCAACAATTGGGCTTTAATCCCCGTATGGTGGCAGTGGAATATAACGGTGAAATCTTACATCGTCAATTTTGGGCGCAAACTACTGTCCAGGAAGGGGATTGCTTGGAGGTGGTGACGATTGTGGGGGGAGGGTGATTCTCACGTAGGGTTTTTATAATTGGGTGTTGGTAAGACAAGGAAGACAACCCCCCTATAATCCCCCAAGGGGGATAAGACAAGGGAGGAAAGATATTGTCTTTGTCAAGACAAGATAGCTTGTCCTAATCGCTTCATAATTTGCAACACTTCCCCTAATTCATGACGACGAGGAAATAATGAAAAACTCCGGGAAATGTCATACTGTGGTATGTCGTCAAAAACTAACTTTAAAAATACAAATTCATCCCCATTGGTAGCCATCCCAAAAGCAGGTTTATCTTTTTGAGGCGTAGCAAACATGTAAGATAGTAACTGCGGTAAAGCTGCGGGAACAGGTATACTTGTTCGCTTTGATTCAACTACAAAAATCCACAGTTGTTCTTGTAAAACCAATGTATCAATAAAACCGCGAATTGTTTCTTCTGGCTCTTCAATTTCTAGTGCAATACCATAAGGTGAACGAATGCGGAAGGGTGAATCCAGAAAGCCTGCAATTTCTAAAAGTGGTGATAATACTAATAAGTTAATTGTACCTTCCAACATTAATCCATCAAGACGATGGTAGTCATATCGCTGCTTAATGCGTTCAATTCCCGCTCGTTCTTGTGAGTTAAGTGGGGTTAATTCTTCTTGTAATTCATGAAAAAATTGATTGTTATCAGTTTGGTGTAAGTTAAAGCATTTTTGTAAATCACTGAGACTTTTTATTCTATCGGTAATGGCTGTGCTATTAGTTACCATTGACTTGATCTCCTATGAATATTTTATCTCGTCAATGACAATAAAGATTGGAAGTTTGTTTTTTTGAAACTAGAATACCCTATGGCACATAAGAGTTACAATATTAGGCTGGAATGTCTGTCAATCCAAAATCCAAAATTGTTTGACTCCTCCCCCTAACTTTAGACATGGGATCAATCCAAAATCCAAAATCCAAAATCCAAAATTGTTATGACCCCCGATAGTCAAGCGATAGTGAAGGTGAAGCGCCTAGTACCTGAGGCAAAATTACCAAAATACGAACATCCTGGAGATTCCGGTGCAGATTTGGTGGCTGTTGTTGATTGCACTCTACAACCAATGCAATGGTTGGCTGTCCCAACGGGAATTTCCGCAGAGGTTCCTATGGGTTTTGAACTTCAGGTACGTCCCCGTAGTGGTTTGGCGCTGAAGCATGGTGTGACGGTGCTGAATACTCCGGGAACGGTTGATGCTGGCTATCGAGGGGAAATTAAGGTAATTTTGCTGAACCTGGGTGCTGAACCTTTCCCCATCACTTCGGGAATGAAAATTGCTCAATTAGTTGTGGCTCCTGTAGTACGGGGATTATTTCAGGAAGTTGATGAGTTAAGTACATCCCAACGTGGTAGTGGGGGTTTTGGCTCTACAGGTGTTGCTTTTGTTGAGGTAGACGGCTAATATCATGTCTGGTTAAATACTTATCATTAGGACTGCAAGGGAGCAAGGAGCAGGGAGCAGGGAGCAGGGGGAGAAAGAGTTTGGGTGATTTTTGCATGGATGGCAATATCATAAGTAATCAGGCGGACATGATATAAAACAATGAAGGATTTTTTCGTCGATCCGTTTACAGAATCAGAGCGGTTATTACTACAGCCATTTACTACCAATTGCGATCGCTCGGTTTTTTGTTTGTATAATTTACCGGAGGTAGTCAAGGGTGCGTTATTTTCTCGCTATAGCCGCAGTGATAAAAGTTTACGTCGCATTCTCCTAGATGAATTTATCAATGCTCCGGAAGCGGGTTTTGTTAATTCTGGGGATGAATCTAGTCAACAATTAGTCGCTCTGCAAAAAGCTACAGGATTTTACGATCGCGTACTGATTGGTTACGGTGATGACTCAGTAGCTGAATTGGGAGGGGCACATATTGCCTGTGAAGGGATTAGTAATATAGCTGCTAAGGCTCTAGAAGATAGTCGTTTGGGAATTTCCCCTTTGGAAAAGTCTACTAGATATGTACCTTTCAATCGGCAAATAAATGGGCGTTACCGCTATTTTCGGGAACCATCGATTATGGTTTCTAGTTATGGGGAACGGTATGAAAAAACACTAGATTATCTGTTTGATACTTATACTCAATTAATCGATCCCTTACTTGTATGGGTACGTTCCTGTAGTCCACGGGATAATGATACTTCCGAACGGGCTTATAATAGTGCAACTAGGGCAAAGGCTTTGGATTTGTTGCGGGGTTTACTACCTATGGCAACCTTAACTAATGTCGGCTTATTTGGTAATGGTAGGGCTTTTGAGTATTTACTAGTTAAGCTTGCAGCCTCACATCATGGAGAATTGCGATCGCTTTCTGGAGCTATGCAACAGGAACTAGATCAAGTCATCCCATCTTTTGTCAAACGGGCTAAAACCGCAAGAGGTGCTCAGTATGCTAATTATATTTCAACTAACCGCGATCGCACCCAGCTCCTAACGCAAAAATGTCTGGGAGCCACAAAACCCACATCTTCCCCCACTGTACAGTTGGTGGAGTATGACCCCCAGGCAGAAATCAAGGTGGTGGCGGCAATTCTTTACCCCCACTCCGATTTAACATTTGAGCAAATTCAAGCATACGCGGCTGAATTAAGTAGCTCAGAGCGTGTGGAAATTATTAATACCTATGCAGGGGAGCGAGAGTCAAGATTTCATCGCCCCGGACGGGCTTTTGAAGAGGTATATTATACATTCGATATTTTGGCAGATATTGGCGCATATCGAGACTTACAAAGACACAGAGTACTTACCCAAGAACGCCAAA
>JAAUYH010150325.1_pt1 | contig 12046 bp, 9 predicted proteins | sample 7278061 | NCBI WGS metagenome assembly JAAUYH01 (sample SAMN14350203, study PRJNA611818) | marine sediment metagenome | isolation source: surface marine sediment (0.6m) | place: French Polynesia: Moorea | collected 2018-08
GTTAAGGTACAGTGGTCATGATACTTAAGGAGTAGTAATAAGTTACAATTATAAGGAAATAGAACATTACATAAGGTACGGAGGTCATGACACTTAAGGAGTAATAATAAGTTACAATTATAATGAAATAAGACATTACAAAAGAGTTATGGTACTAGTGGAAGAACACTAGTTCACAAATATAATGATAACAATAATATAATGAAATACAACACAACAGTAATAAATAATTAAGGAATAATGAAACAATCTTTTTTTTTTTTTCCTGTAATATTCTTTACTGCACCAGGTAAAGATTTCTGGAACTGTCAATTTGGAGCAGGGCAGGGAACAAAGCATAAGTGACAAGGGTATAGTTTTTGTCTAATGCCTTCTTGAAAGAAATTTCCATTCTCGTATGGCCTCGCTTCGCCCGTGGAAATGTGGTATCTGTATATCTTTCCAAGGGAAACCTGAACACTGTATAGTTTTCTCCGAACTCTTGATAACTTATAGTACATTGAGAAGGGTTATCTCCTAGTAACCCCATGAATGCATCACTGTATGAACCTAAGTTCCAGTGTTCTTTAACAAAGCTGGTTTCATATGGTTTGTATGGTGCTGATTGACCATCTACAAACAATCCAAACCGAGTCACACCACAGTTTTCCAGTATGTAAGGGTACAATGCATAATCTCCTGCATATGCTTTAGAATCAATTATGCAGCAGAAAACATCACATGGTACATAAGATGACCATAGGTCATCACAACTGAAGGACAGTGAGTCACCTGGGATGTTGTAAGTTTTCACCACTGATTGAAGGTAAGGGTAGAGTGCACGACGATTATCGTTGAGGACTTTGTCCTGAGAGAGAAGGACACTGCTGTTGGGTCTGATGAAGCATACATCATATGATATATCTGTAATTTGATACTTGAAGTCAGGTGGGGGTGGTGGTGGAGCTGCCTCAGTATTAATATTTGACACAAGGACAAACTCATTCTTATTTGGTTGAAGTCTTAAACCCAGGTTTACATTATTCAAGATCAATCGTGGTTGTCGACAAATGTCGTGATTTATAACACCTGAGAAAGTAAATCGTCTGGAACCATTAATCATTGATCTCCTGACAGTTTGAGCAGAATTCCCAGAACTGTAACCACTGGCAACATCCCCCAAAAATTCAAATGAATCTCTCACAAAACCTTGGGCCATTAATTCTCCTTGTGTCAAGTGATTTCTACAGAGGGTATCCAGAAGAGCCTTGTAATGATAATTGTTCCCAACATGTGGTGACAGGACTTGGTTCTGCAAGCTCAGTTCTATAGAACTGAACAAGGAGTGGAGAAAGTTGTTGATAATTCCTACTTTAGATGATCTTGGACTTGTGGCAACTCCATCTTCATTCAGAATCTCATCCTCAATTTTGTCTCCATTTCCTTGTGTTACCATACATTCTACCACAAGTCTACTTTTAGAAAGGTCAATATAACGAGGGCTGATGTTGTTTATAAGAAACAACACAGGACCATTATTGGCACCCAATGATGATGTAGGTTTATAGCGGATCCATTCCACTGAGTCCAGTGAATTATCAACTCGAGGAGCTTCAAAGACAGCGATGGAATCAGAATGTCCACTTCGAGAGTTGTATAGCTCGTAGGAAGTCATGTTTATTGTTTAATAATTTACCAAGGATGAAATCTCTTGACTCCTTTTGGTTCTTTGCAATATTTTACAGTACTTTGTCTTCCTTTCTTCTTGGTTCCACCGGACTGTTCGACAGCTAGTACCTTCCTTCTTTTTGGTTTGATATCGTTATGAGACACGTGCCGCTGGGTACTGCGGTTACACTGCTCAGCTTGTACAACCTCAATAATTTGGTCCGAAGGGGTTGATATTGTTATAGGAACCGTCTGTTCCTCTTTATCCTTGTCAGTTTGTGGAAGACAACCTTCTGTACTTGTAGGATTCACAAGGTTGCTTTTATCAACGTTTTTGTCAGAATGATGTGATTCGAAGTCGTTAACTCTGTAAAATCCAGGAACTACAGGATTGATATCGTTATCTGACATCAAAGTAAAATGTTTAATCCAAAGGTCTGTTTCATCTGTCGTATTTTGGTATCGAATAGCCATTGACAAAGTGATATAGCAAGAAATATTGCTATTGTGAGAAGGATAAAAAAATTCTTATATATATAGTTTTTGTCTACCTAAGAAGCGGAAATTCCATTGTCTTAAAATAATTTGAAACATTCCACACATTCCATTGTGTAAACTGAATATTAAACACTCATTAAAATGGAAGAAAAGTCAATATTGAAATCAGCTACAACTTTTGCATCCACATCTACATCAGATAGCAAGTCATTTGTAATAGTGTAATATATCTTCATTACAGCTTCAGTGTCATGAGATGTACTAGTCATGTGATTGTTCATAATGTCATTTAAAGAAGTAATAGTTTCTTTGTTATGTATTATTAAATTGAAATGACCATCAAAAGGTCCGGTCTCTGTTCCTATGTTTAAGTCCTTGTCATATTTTTCACAATATCCTTTGAAATAGTCATAACACATATCTCTTAAAGGTTGTAACTGTGAAAGATCAGAACATATGGCATAGATAAAAGCCTTATACCATGCAGGGTTGATACATTCATGATCATCAAATGAGTACATATCCAAGGTATCCTTACATGCTACACAACAGTCAGATAACATTCCATTAACCTTGTGTTCAATGGCAAGCATCAAACAAGCTTGAGTAACAAAGTTTTTCTTCATATCTCTTTGTGACATAGTCATTTTGTCCTCAATGTAGTATATACCTTTTTGAAGTGAATAGAAATTTCACTGTGCACCAGTAATGAAACTAGTCAGTTATGTTCTACATAGTGTACACGAACGTCATAGGGACGTTGTGAATGTAAAGAGTACGTCGAATGGTGGAAAAAACAACCAGAGACGTAAGGTGTAAGTAATTGGAAACAAACTTGTGAGTAATTAATCTGAACCTGAAGAAACCTTATCCTCTATACTGTCTGGAGGGAGGTCATGAATATCACTTTTTTCTATCCAAGAGTTGAACCTATTGCTCCATCCTTCCCATTTGACCAAAAGTCTATTACCTTGACGTTTTAACACCTTTGACACTCTAAAAGTTGTGTTATGAGGAATATAAACCCGAAGTAAATCTTTTTCATAAAATTTTCCTGTCACTAATTCGTTGAGTGTATCTTTGACAGTGTACATATTGAAACCTTGAACTACAGATCTATCAGCCACAAAGAAATATTCATTTGTCCATTTCTGAGAGTAACGTCGCATGAAAACGTAACGTTGGACACTTAACCTGACCACATCCCCAACTTTTAATTTATATGTAGGTGAATCATAGGCATGATGTATCTTTTTCTTTGTGACTTTTTCATCTTTAATACTATATATTTTTTTCATATCACTATCAGTGATATGAGGATATCTAGCAAAGTCTTTTTCATAAAGTTCGCGCCATATAGACGTGGTATCAGCATCAGTTACTGATGCAGGTGACAAACCTATAACGCTATGAACAGTATGATTATAACTGTCTACAACTAGAGACAAAGCCTTGTACCATGTTTTAGTATTTTTAAATACCATATACTTTGCTAACTTATGTTTTACTGTTGAAATTCCTCGCTCAGCCACACAAGACTTATGAGGGGGATCAGAAAAAAAGTGGTTGATATGATATTTAGTCATTAAATTTTTGAAAACAACTGATGTGAAGTCAACACCTCTATCCGTTCTCAGGTTTTCACAGGGTTTTATCAAATGGTTTAATATACTTTCAAAAACCTTACATGTACTGTTACCTGTAATTTTTCTTATTGCTCTACACCAAACAAATTTAGAAAAGACATCAATTACTAATAAAAATCCTATGTACCCATGATTATACTTAGATATACTTTTATCGAAAATAGCTACATCTGCCTCGTACAAGTAACCTATTCTAGGCACAACTATTCTCATATGTTTCCTTTTCCGCGGTAAATCTTTCATGACAGATATGTGTTCATTACTCAATAACGCTTTTTTTACTTTTTTCAAGGAATACCTCTTTTGAAGTGAAGGAGACAAATGTTTATAAAACAAAGACATTTCCATGAAAGACCCAGGGAAACTGGGATCAGTATATTTTTCTGTAATAGTGTCCATATTGTCTAATGACATTATTACTCTTTCCACTGAAATCTTCCTTTCTTACCTTTGTCTTCTTTTGTGTTCATTTTTCTCTTACTAGAAGATATTTCTGGAACACCTGGTGGCATAACTATAATAGTTGAAGGTTGACTTAAACTGTTATCAGTCATGGTACTTTCATCCTGTTGTTGCTTCTTTTTTTCACTGTCTACAGTAAGGGAATGAAGGAACTTGTTATCTGTCATAGTACTTTCATCCTTTGTGTCAGGTAATGTCTTCCTCTGCTCTTGTAATGTCTTATATTCCTCCACAGGTATGAGAACACACTTGTCTACATATTTCATTATGACAATGTAAGTATTATTTCTTCCTTGACCAAATGAATTAGTCTTAAAACTACTTGAAGATGTTGTCTAATAGCATTCAAACGACGAGTAGGAGATACTGTATTCTTAGAAAGTAGATGTATTAAAACACTATTCCTCTTCAATGTTCTCTTCAACTTAGGTTTGTCCTTTGTAGATAATGATGAAATGTTTCGAAAAATCTCAGCTATAGCTGAAAGTTGTGTCTTATTGGCAGTTCCAAGTAAACACTTTGCTTGAGAGTATGTAGTATGTTCATGTAATAGTAACAATAAATAACTTTTGGCTTGCAATATGACAGGTGCCATGTAAGTTTATGTAGTTACATGAGATGGTGATACACGTATTCCATCTATGACATCACCAGAAATGATATGTTTCTTACTCCCCTTAATAGATGGGTTTGGTAGGAGAATACCTAGAGCAGTAGCCAAAAGTGAACTCCAAAGTTGTGTAGTATTGTCAATGCTGAGATTCACTATGCAAGTTATAATTACCAAGTACAGAATAGTGACTTGAGACAAGTACACTATTTCTTGCTTTGGTACTTCCTTTCCCCAAATAAACCACCGATCTGAATCCTGTATACCTGAATCCATTAAGAAATAAGTATTACTTTTCAAGTCGGTAGCAATACTGCAATAAGTAGTAGGAACCGATTTGATATTATTACTTGAGGGTAGTATACTTATATATGTCTACACTGAAGTTATCTCACATTCCACTCATTACTAGAATAAGTATCTTATGATAGTAACAACATTAGTGGTACATTCAGATAAGGTCAATATAGTCATCACATTTTGTACATACGTCCATGAAACGTTAAAAGTCAATTTCACATTCCCTTCATTACAAGCATAAATATGTTATGACTGTTTCCTGCATAAGTGGTTCATTCAAGTAACGTCAATATAGTCAGCTCTTCCATACTATCATATAACATGTAAGGTGGTATAAGAAACGTTTATATCTTATTGTCTTACACTACCAGAAAAACCACATCACATATTAATTGCTACATCTATGTAATTACTCCTTAATGACATACACTTTAGTCACATCTCCTGGAAATATACTAGTCCTTAACATGTACTTTGGGTTTGAATGTGGACTCAAATCAATAAGAATATAACCATACCTTTGTGATCTTTGTACATCATCATAAGCTTCCATTATTGCTTTAGAACCTCCTTTCCCCATGATTTGTGTTGCAAGTTTCTGTACTTGTAACCTGTCTCTTCTGTTGATGAATAATGTAATGTACTTTGTATTTAATGAAAGAGTTCTACTATACTTTCCCTGATGAAATATATTATGTATAGTGAACACAAAGTGAATTCGCCTATGATGTGACATTGAAATGAGTCCTTCCAAAAACAACTCACTTGAAACCAATTGTGATTGAAGATCATCCAGTAAAATCAATGTAAATCCTTTTCTGTCCTTTGTCAATTCTGTTAATTGTTCTCTACTTATTAATCCGTGAATATATCTCACATTAGGACAATATTCTCTCACTGTTGTATACAAATCTTGCCACTCATTATAACATATAATAAAGTTTTCAATGTTTTGTCCTGGAAACATATCCTTATGAAATTTGAATATGTTCATGCAGAAGACTGATTTACCACATGAACTACCTCCATTCACAGATAATGATATTCCCATATCTTCTTCAAAAGGAAACATTGTGAATATATCAAATACGATCCAAGCAGATCTACAATCAACTTCTATCAGTTGCTCAGTGTTTCCTAACACACTGACATCTGGTGAATGAAATGTGAAGCTTCCTTTTGTGCTTAAGATAACGTGAACAAAACGTTTGTATACTGTACTCTCATGTGAATCATTCATTCTCATTGATTACATTACCTCCATTCCTTATTATGTATCATCACAATTATTTCAACTATTTCAGTTGTAAACATATGAGTCTGCTTCATTGGAATGTAATCATTCATATGAGTGATACATTGCATGATTCAACACTTCCATTCACTCCATATCTACTAATATATTGTCAAATTTGTTACTATCCCTGTCCACAAAATGAATATTTCCCAATGATTTCTGGATCGGTTGTAAAACAATATTTAAAGGTCTTGTGCTAGACCCGTTCTGGTCCACCTCCCTCTTGCAGTAATAATAGCTAAAAGCTAATTTATTTTGCATGTATGTATACAAAGAATTGTCCCATAACCTAATACCTTTATTAACACTACCCATCCGTTCTTGTGTCCTAATTACATGTCTGTAAATATATACTGGTTTCCTCACATTCCTCTTAGAAACTCCTTTACTAACCAGTTTGAAATACCATTTTACTTCCCTTTTCTGAGGTTTAGTGTGGTACCATTTTACTTTTCTATACAGGCTTTGACATTTCAGTTTCATAGCTTTATTTACCATGACCCTACTTTTTAACACAGACAACGGTGTTTGACAAGGTTCTATCTTCTTGTCTGTTATTAACAAATAAGACTTTGATGATAGTCCAATACCCTCTTTCACACCTCTCATCTCCTCCTTATATATGCCTGGTTCTTTGGAATCATATTTATTATGCTTTTCACAACATTCCCTAGCAATATAGCGATTACCAACACCTGGTACTATTTGTATTTTATCATCACAAGACCCGTACACAAGTCTCTTAAACTCATTCAATCTGTTAGGCTTCACAATATCTATCAACTTTTCACCTGAAATGCAAATATATGCCGAATCTGTGTCACACTGAAGCATACAAAATGAACCAGGTTGCAAAAATTCACACAAAAAGTCATAATAAAATATATTATGTATTAATTTAGCATATTGTAAAACCATATAACCACAGGCAATAGGAGTGTCCATTTTTATCGCCTTCTTATAATTCTCCACTTCATATACCTGATCTGATTCACTTAATGTATTCAGAGAACAGAATCTGGTATTATTAACACAATTCTTGGCTGCCTTAATTCCTTGGACAAATTTCACGTTCCTATGTTTACATTTTTGTAACAGTAAAGAACCAAAAGAAGCATTGGCCAAAAGCTTAAAACTCATAGCATTGATTTTTGTTGCCTCACATAAATCTGCTTTCCTCCTTGCCTCTTTCACCTCATTTATAAAGCTTGCAAAACAAGGACTTCTACAAAATTCTATTACTTGGTACACACGAGTAACCACCATACCATGATCAATATACCATTTTATCAATTTACTTGCCAATAAAATTTTCTGTGCCTTCATACCACCCACTAACAATGTACGTGGTTTTTTAGACAAATTGTACTTGTTAACATGTTCCTGCATATGAGAACCAATTGCTTCAAATGGTACTTTTGTAGTACAATATATAGGACTCATTTCTTTAAAGTAATCATAAGGAGATATATCTCTCTCCTTCCCATGAGGCCATTGGTCTGGTACTTCAATATCCACCAGGGCTACACCGAATAATGAGTCTTCTTCAATAGCTTCTAATATCATTTGTGTAGAAACAGGACCTTTATGCTTTTGGAAAAATTCAGGTCTCCTCTTCTGAACAAATGACTTTAACTTCTCATTTAAAGAACATTGTTTCTTAAACTCACATTCATATATACTTCTCACTGTGTAATATTTAGAAATATATTTCAATTTCTTCATATGTCTATTCCACCTAAGTTCTCTTTCACTATCTGTCAATGACAATGACAAATGACATTTATGTCCATGAAAGAAACATCCAAAAAATTCAAAAATGACATCCTCTTCTGGACAATGACCATCTGCTAGAAAACTTGCACAGCGAAATTCTTTTCCCACATTTAATTTATGATTTATAGTAATTCCCTCTGTTTCTGCAATGTAATCCATCCAATAGTATGCTAATAAATATTTATCTCTCACTATTGGTTTAAAATTTTCCTCTTCTTTCCTCCTCACAAACCCTCCCACGGGCATATCCATAGATAAGGCTTTAGCATACATACTACAGCAATCATAGCCAATTATTTCCTTCACTATTCTGTCTGGATTATTATGTATCATACTTTTCCCACATTGAACAAATCTTTCAAAAATTATGCTTGGACCCCCTACAACATGAGAACGAATAAGACCATAAATATCCTTACTAGAATTATCAAACAATGCAAAAGTAACACCCATTTTCTTTGCTGACTGGAAAAGCCAACGACGCCCCACACCGCTTAATGAGATTGCATCTTTGAAAATGTCAAGACCTTTTGACTTGTAGAAAGCATACATCTTCCTTATTGCGATGACCATTGGAACTGTGTCATCTAAGTTATACCAGGCTAAAAGGGACCCCAAATTTGTCATTTTATTATCATCCCAAGCCTTCAATACTATATTGAAATTAGACTGTATATCTTCATCTGTATCTCCCAATACATTCCGTCCTTTCAACTTAGAGTACCAAGCACCACTAAATGGAAGCGGTAAATGTTCTTCAAACAACACATTGAAGCTAGTAAGATATTCATATGGAAAAAATTTCTTTGATATACCAACATCATATGCCTTCAAGAATGCTTCATAACTAATACCACTAGCCAAAAAATTGGTTACATCTAAAAACAACATTTCCCCTGAACTGATACAATTGTACTGATTATTTCTCTTTATGACCATACCCTTCTTGCTGTTACACAATCCCAGCTCTACTGGTAAGTGTTTTTTCACTAAATTTATATCATAACGAGAACTATTGTAAGATAACACAATAACCTCATCTATGTACCTTTTCATTCTTTCATACAACCGCTCTAAATGCTTTAGTTTATATTTCTTATACTGATCATCAAAGTCTGCTATACTATGACCATATTCATCACCTGTCAAGTTCATACCTTCTATAGGCAAACAGTACTCCTCCTCTGGTATTTCCAATTGAACTCTAATATTATTCATAATATACTGCAATCTCATCAATATCCACCCCCACTTTCTATATGCTTTCATACGAATACTATGACTCCATTGACTCAACTGATCTATCCAATCATGTATTAAGTCTTTCTCATTATCACGTAATATGAAAAGTCCTTGTTGCTGCTCTGGCAATGTACCACATACAGCCACACTGACAGGAATATGTTTTGATACTAACATTAATTTATCTGTCTTCCTTGTATTTGTTGGTAACAATATGCTCTCAAAATCAAACACCAAAAAATCTTCTTGGAACCTTTCATCTTCTTGAACATAAATTCCAACAAATTCCAATGCTTCAAAAACAGTTTGTACATTTTCATAGTAACCTCCCTTGAAAATATACTCTGTAATAAGATTACACTGACTTTTACTATGCACCTTCAAAGCATGAGATGTATGAAACATCTTAAAACAATTTTGACATTGAAAGGAAGAGCTGAATAATTCTAAATTATGTATGTATGACAAATGATATTCCCATATATTAAGATCCATTTGACTTTTGTATTTCCCACATGACTTGTACTTTAACTGAGTGATCTTTTCTTCCATTCTCTCATATATATCTATATTTATTTCAAAACAAGTCTCAAAGTCTAACATATCTCCCATGTGTACACCAACAAAATCAATTTCCCTTATTCCCTTATATTGTAACCATTCATGAAAATACTTATCCACTTTCCTTTCAAACAATTTTTGTGTTTTCTTATTATACAGCGCAGAGTGTCTATGTATAGCTACACATCTGAAGGCACATTTCCGATCTCTATAGTAATGTCTATTATCACTCAACTTGGACACTAATGGATATAAACATTTTAACCTCTTCCAAGGAAACTTCCTAATGTCACTTACATACCCCAAAAGAGGATAATCTAAATCCCATATCCACACTCTAACATTTGTTATCAAAACAGGTGCATACTTAGTGTTTGGTCGCTGATTAAGCATATATTGTAGTATATCAAGATTAACCATTCTCCTCTTAACTCTTCTCAAGTCAGCTCTTCTGCTCACATACATTGCTCTTTCAAATACCAAAGCATTACTGTAAGGTCTGTAATATACAAGTTCATCTGTCTCTGTATTTTGTAATATGATCCCAAAAGATAAGTTCAATCTGAAAGCATTACCCCTATTATCAAAAACATATTGTATCTTTTCCATTAAAATGTCCACATTCACTGTATTATCTATTGGAAAGTTATAAATGGCATCCATAGGAGGTGTGTAATGACTATCTAGAATATATGATTTATGTTTATTATATACATCTCTTAATTCTGGATGTACCACTGTCTTATTTGGTAATTCCCAAGGGGCTATGCCTCCTTGACCCCAAGGAACTTCCTGCAACAAAGAATGATTAGGATTATGAAATGTGCGATTATGCAAATTCAATTCCCTTCTATAATCAAACACAGCATTACACTGATTACATTTCCAAGATATTACAGGTCTCCTCCTCCTTCTCCCATCATTATTAGCTCCCAGTACATTTGGCGCTTCCAACAGAGTAGCCTCATTCATATTTTCATTATATACAACTTCATTACTTAAAACCTTTGATTGCTCATCCCTTTCCTTCCCTTTGTTACTTTTACTTCTCATTTTGTTATCCTGATAAACATTTTGTCCACTTGCCTTCACACTTTGTTGCTTCGTCTGATACATATCCACAGATGGTATACTCACATCACTTGTTACCGTGTTCCCCACCTGACTCCTTACATCCACATTTTTGACTTCCTTTCCTCTTTCACCTTTACATCCATGTCTCAAATGTAACATTAATCCACTTTTACTCTTAAATGTACGTCCACAACTGTCACACTTAACTTTCCTCCTTCCCATTGTTCCCAATTATTTTGATCAGTAATCCAATAATATGTAACAGTAACAACTGTCTTCCACATATGAAATGAAGACCTCTTCATTACTCAAACCTACTTATACCATCCTCCATACATTCATATCATACTTTTTATTTTTTTCTTTTCCTTTAAAAATCACAAACATTAATCCATCATCCCTTCTTTACTCACTTTCCATTCCATCTCCCCTTAGTATCATTAATCACTCTACCCTCAACACTACCACCCTTGAAAGAGGTTCAAGATACCTACTCACCCTTACATCTTCATCTCCTTCATTCCTCATAACAATGAAGAAAACTTAATATGACTCATCAACTCTCAGTCACATATAATTTATGACATCTATCACACCTACCCATATCAGGTTGCCGTTTTAAATACTTATAATCCACTACTGACAAGATAAGATACCTATCTCCAATACCATGGCATATTCACAACTGGATGTTCAGTTCCTGGGCAAATGAAACAGCTAAAACAACCACATCTGTAAAACATGTCTTAAAGATGTGTGTCCACATGCAGCAGCATCTCTGTATGATTAAATATTCTTGTGCCTGCCTCTTTGTGAGAACAAGGGGACAATCTTGTTACATCTGCATCAGTAGGATTACCAGCCAAGGTGTCAAAAACCTGTTTCCCTTCAGGTAATGCCATGCCTGTGAGTTTGGTTGTTAGAAACAGGAAC